>Ga0065711_1037292_pt1 | contig 19973 bp, 16 predicted proteins | sample Hoacrofraction12_FD_59098 | JGI IMG/M metagenome (GOLD analysis project Ga0065711, IMG submission 59098) | Hoatzin crop microbial communities from Cojedes, Venezuela - Epithelial fraction 12 v2 (version 2) | ecosystem: Host-associated > Birds > Digestive system > Esophagus > Crop | place... | reverse complement strand
AAAAAGCTGTTGGATTTTTTTCTTTTTTTTTTTTTTTTTTCCTCCAATGTTGTAAACGTGCCCCAAATGCATGTGGAGATGCAGAAGATGGTACCGAGCTGCAAACAAAATCCTGCTCATCACAGGAATGCACTTTGCCGCTGCAGCTGACATTTGAGGGGACTCTCTTTGCCCTTGCATCACATCTAATCTGTTTTCACTGTGGGTCATAAAGCCTGGTGTGCAGAGTTTTTCAAGTGCCATCAGTTTATGAGCTTGTTAACAGAAAGGATTTTGTTACCTTTCAGGGTCTGATTCTCACTGAACCAGAGATAACCTCGGTGTAATTTTGATGGCAGAGGAGAATCAGGTTTACACTGTCTTTTCACCAAATATTACTTGAGCTGGTTCCTTTTTACCTCCCTCCTTCCCCTGCTCTGTGGTTGCCATCACTGGAACTAGTTATCTGGCCATGTATTACTGTAGCTGTATTTAAATGTTGTCATCACTTGGGTTAAGGCTTTAGAAACAAGTATGGGAGCAGCCTTTTGGGAGCTGCATTCAGAAGAAGGTGAGGGTGTCTGCAAAGTGCATATTATTGTTTATTTGTTTTTTGCATGCATATCCCTATACAGAACTGCAAATGGGAATGCAAGAGTATTTAAAAGCCAAGGGAGACAAAACAAGTTAGAATTTTGAAGTATTGTTAGAGCACAGCAGGCTGTTTGATAGTGGGAACGTGAGACAATAAAAGGGTACATCAGTTAATTAGTATGTTTAGTTAATATACTGCTTCAATCAAAACTGTTCTACTGTCAGTGCTGCCTTCCAGTGTGAATGGAGTAATTGTTAGAGATATCTGAAGAGGACAGACGTATCGTGTGGGTCAGGGATAAAGCTGTGTGTTTCAGCAAGGGGGGGTGAAAAATAGTCAGAGGAAAGTCTGCAACAGTGTTTGTACCTTCTAGAAGGGCTGGAGTTTGTAGGTAGCTCTTGAACCACATTATACATGCTGACTTGGACTGTTCCTAACGCTACTTCTGCTGAAGAAGCCTTTTGACGGTTAAAACTCGGAGACAGTCTGGCCTGGCATCATTCACCTTTTGTCTCTTCCAGTTTTCTAGTTAAGTGCAAACAAAGCTGGAATGCACTAGGAAGAAAAGTTGTGGGTTATTTCTGGGGAAAACAGTCTAAGAACCTACCGCCTGCTTTCATCCATCACCTTTCTCATACGACCAAGAAAGCAAAGACCTTGCTGAGTTTAGCAAGACATTTCTCTTAAAAGGTAACACCCTTTACAGCAGCCTGTGTTTTGATGGGATGTTCTTAAGCTCTAATGCACTGATATCCAAGACCTTTCCTTTCTTTAGAGAAGTGAAAATGAGTTTTCGCTTTCCAGAAGCTCAGTATAACTAAACAACCTATCAACTTCCCTGCTACAAGGTGTCTGCTTTCTCGAGATGCTTTGAAGCTGACAGATGCTCCTCTAGTCCCAGGAGGTGCAGCGTTAACCATGTCTGTGCACTGCCTCTACTGTGGGATGCCCTTCTCAAAGTCCAGATTGACATGAAGGAACAGAGAGACGCTGTAGCCACACACACAGGAGAAACAGGTCAAAAATAAATGGTCTCGAACAGAGTGAATGGCTTCACTCTCACTCTACTCGCTAACACATCGCTAACTCATCAATACCTTCCTATCTGTGACAACCTTGAGAACAAACAAGACAACTAGAGAGTAAGAGAGGTTATTTAAACAAGTATGCTGAGTGACTTTCAAAAGTAGGTCTTGTTTATTATAGATCTGCTGGGATTTTTTGGAGGCATTCTGTAGGGCAACAGCTTTAAAAATAAATAAACCCGACACATTGAAATCCTGAGCAGCTCAGCTCTCTTCCAGCCCATGTTGATCAGAGCTGCAAGTCACTGCGGAGGAGCTGACTGAGGTAAGATGGTTGGAACAGTCTGGGGTAGGCGTGTAGGGATTCTGGACACACCCTTAGAAATGTCTTTTAGCCTTCTTCCAGTGCAGACTTCATTCTATCTTTAATCATTGCTTTTGGCTGGGCATGAAGGTGTTGTGCTTCTAAGAGCTGTTATCTCCTTGGTGTTAGGTCGGAGTGGCTTTGGCAGACAGGTCCCGTAGAGCTGCTGTCCATTCCATATAGGAAGTGCCTCTGCAAATCAAGGCATCTCTCCCCTGAGCTCATAACTTTTCCGTATTAAATGCTTTACTAAGATTAAACCCCACTTCTGGAGAAGGCGATTCTCCCCAGAGGTGGGCTGTGCTCCTGCCTTCTGGCATTTTGGCCATCCTGCTGGTAGGTTTGACCATCTGGGATACCCTGGGGGCACTGTGGACAAAGTCAACACTGACGATGCACCTCACCAGCGGACCAAGTTGAAAAGGCCCCCATGGAGACATTCCCCAGCTTAATAACGTGGAGGGCTCAGCCCAGTGGAGGTCACGTGCCCTGCTCACGCCTTTGTGCATGAGGGCAGGAGCAACAAAGCTCCTTTTTAGCTGAAGCAACTTTCTCTCTTCCCTATTTGTTTAAAGAGCTTAGGTTCAAACACTGCCGCAAGCCTAGACAGGTGGCCATTTCATAGTTACAGTAAATAATTTACATGACAAATTCAGACCTGTCTTTAGGTCTTGTATTATTCATGAATGATCAGGCTTTGTTTTCATGACAGTGTTCCTTATTCAAACACGGTCCGTGGTGTATCCCAGTCCTCAAGTTCATTTCAATTGCGTCTGGCTGTTTGCCAGACTTTTGTTGCTATTTTCTGTTTTGCAAAATGTATTGCCTAGATCATATTACTTTTTGCTTCTTGAGGGACTGAAACTTTTATACGCAGCAAAGGGATTTCTGCATGGCTGTGTAAGCCCCTTTGTAGTGAAGCTTCACTCAAATGCATATTTCTGAGCATTTCCCTTTGCAAATTGTTCTTGCAAACAAACAGATCATTTGTATGAACATTCGTGGCAAAGGTCAGAAAGATCTCCAAGGAAAATTCTCAAGCATCATTTTTATAAATCTTCACAAACACTTCCCTGTTGTTTGCTCATTTCGGCCTACATGAGTCGTACCCGCAGCATTTAAGGATGTGAGGGTTTGGCTCCCTGGTGACCTCTGGGCCACCTCTTATCTCTGAGCGTCTCTATATCCCATTTGTTTTGTTCGAGGTGGTGAGGGTAAAGCTGCAGCTTCCCAGCTGCTCGTTGAATTTCTGAGGTGCAGAGCTTCTTGAGAAGATGCAAGTCTTGCAACTCAAGCACCGTGTGCTGGAAGAATAGGATTCGCTTCCAAGTGCTCTATATACTTCCACTTGCCCTTGTTTCCTGAGGCCTTCACTCTTCACCTGTAAAATGGGAATAATAATAACGCCTTCTTTGCTAGGTACCATTTCCTCATCCTATCAACTCACCCTGCAAATGCTATGAGCCACAGATCCAGCGTCATCTTTATCCCCGCTCATACAAATGAAACCTCATCCCAACAAGAATAAATAAACATGCAGTATCTGTGTGACACCAGGCAACTGCGAGAGCATTGAAACAGGAATGCATCCTTTTGTATTAATTTATATACTGCTGAAATCTCTCGTATAGGGGGATAATTGACCCTAGTGCTCATATGAGCGATTTACTCGTACACAGCTGATTTGCTGCCTCTGTGCTTCATTGAATAATTGATGCTGCTTACTGTTTTCATTCATCCTCTGAAACATAAATATGTATAAAAATAATTTATATCTGCTCAACAGCCCTAAAAATAAGCCCATGTAAATTAGTGAGAAATTAAAGATAATATGATCTGTTTCTTCTGTGAATGTGTGGTCACAGACTCAAAAAAGTTGAAAGCCAAGTGAGAAAACTGGCCGAGTATGTTGTTAATGCCCTCTGTCTTAAAAAAATAGATTAATTTGCTACTAAGATCTGTTTGGATGCAAAGGGTCATGGGTTGTTTACAAACAAGTGTTATTTCTCTAGCTATCATTACTCAAAACTGAGGGGGGAAAAAAAAAAGCCTTTATTCTCCTTATATTTCTTTCTGCGTTCAGGGAGGCTCCAATTTATCAGATGTGTATTAAAAACAATACAGAATTCCTTTAAAAGCCAGAGGACATACCAGTCCCTCTCAGGAGGTAACGAGGCTGCTGATCTAATTAAGAAAGGATTCGGAGCATTGCAGCCTCCTCAGATGACTTCACTGGAAGTTGTGGGCGCGGAGATGCGCTTGAAATTCAGTCAGCACATCCTTTATGCGTCTGGTCCAAAGACCTTCAAGGAAGCCTCAGGACTCTGCAGAAAGTGGTGGCATCAGCACAGAACCAGGGGCCCCGATTGTTGCTGAAGGTGGTTTCAGCTTTCATGTAAGACCAAAGGGAATGCCTTGATCATTTACAGTCATGAGCCATCCTCTGCCATTTCTGACAAGTGCCAGGTGCTGGTTCTAGAGTCCTGGCTCGAAATGCCCTGCAGTGGCATCTTAGTAATTTATCTCTCTGTAGATGTTCTTCTTTGTGCTTTTGGGCAGCAAAGCTACGTAGGTTACAATAGGGACAATTTTTTTTGGCCCATGGAGCTACTTTCCAGCAATGGGCCGAGATATTTGGGGTGGCGAGGTTTGAGTATTTTGGGTCCTTGGACAAAACATTTCATATAATTCCCAAATCCCAGATGCAAAAGTCAGGCAGGGCATCCTACCCATGTAGATATTTTACAGATCTGTGCCGCCATGCAGCTTAGCTGAGATCAGCAGCTCTCTTCTTCTGGGCTGTGAAGGGTGGAAAGGATAATGCAAGTCAGGACCAAAGGGCATCAGCAGAGACTTGGAGAATCAGGTCTGGAGCAAAGCTGGGGTGCATTAATAGTGTTGTTTTGGGATCCTGGATCTGAATAAACGCAGCAAATAATTTAGCTTCAAACTTGAATGAATGAACAGAGCTCTGTAGTGCTCCAGGACTGGAGGAGCAAGGCGATCCCGGCACTGCCAGACCAGAGAGCACGGATGATAACAGGAACAGCCGGAGGGTACGTGTAAGGAGTGAGGTACTTCTGCCAGCTGTAGCGAGTGGATGATTTTACAGAGAGCTTTATGTATTCCAGCCTGTGCTATTTCTCCCTTCATCAACAGCATCCAAGCAGCGAAGTCAGCAGGCGTGTGTGTTTGCTCAAGGCCAAACACAGCTCTGCTGTCATTGCTGGAAGGAAGGACTACCTGCTGAATTCGTACCTAACTGCAAATACACAAAACAACTGAAGTTTCAGGAGACTGGAGTCCTTTCAATGCTCCTGTGGATTCAGCACAGGATATCAAAACCCACCACTCTACGCACACATCTTGTGCTTTCTGCTGCTGCTCTGCTACCCAGATTAGCTTCCCCTGCTACCTTATTCATTTTGCACTCATTAAAGCTAAATTTAGAAATGAAGGTAACTCTTTTCCCCTCTGGGAAAGGTAGTAGGGGGAGCCCTTGTTGCAACAAGCCATGAGGAGGCAGAAATAGCATCTAGATTTTCTCTCCTTTGAGATGGAAGCATGCTTAATTCTGATGAGACAGAGAAACTTGCGCCCAGTTTCCTTCTGCATAGGACTCTTGTTGGACCCTGGGTTTAAAGAAATTTGTGCAAATGGTTGTTGAAAGCATGCAGAAAAAGGTTTTTTTGACCCAAATCACAGTCACACAGCAGTGGCCAGAGATGTTATTTGCGCTGGCCGGGTCTAGTGGAGTGGTAGCTTGCCACTGAGTTTGGACCTTGGGCTTATCTCCAGCATTACCCTGGCAGATGGGTGCTAGCTCCCAGATTTCAGCTAAAGAGACTAACGCAAAGAGTTCTTCTTCCTCTCATTGACCCTTATAGTCAATGATGTCAGCTTTTTATGGAAAAAATAGTAGCGGTGTAAAGTCTGCCTTCAGATTCTCATGAGCAGAAATTGGCGGGCAAGAAGTTCAAAGAGAGATGAGCTCAGTGTGCAGTATCTGCTCCTCCGGTGCCCAACTGCACTGGGCAGCCCTTCAGCCGTGCTTTTGCTAGCAACACTGCCAGAGTGAGCGGAAGGAGCTCAGGTCTTTTGGGCAGTCAAATGTCATCAGGATGGTGGGGAACCTTGGAAGAATCTCAGAAACCTGTGTGAACAGGTAAACCAGTGTAACTGACCATAATGAATCTGGGGGAAATAATCTGAGCCATCTCTATGTGTGCCGAGCTTGGACTGCGCATGGTTGGATTCGCTCTTGACAGTTCTCCAATATTAGCTCAAAGTGCAGTGACAGCCAAAAAAAGCCTTGCAAAATATTGGACATCATCAGGAAAGCTATTGAGAAGAAGACGTCTTGTCATTTTGCCTCCATATGAGACCTTGGGATACCCCCGCCCTGGGGGTGGGATACCCCTGGATGGGGGTATGGACTCCAGGTCCTTAGCTTTGCCTTGCAGCTCTGAACAGCTGCTGGGTGCTGCTCTCATACAGCAAATCAGAGAGAGGATGGGTTAATCTTGACTTTGAGGGAGAAGGCAGCCAGGCCTGGAGATGATACCATAGCTTACAGCGTTCACAGAGGCACTGACCAGGAGAAATGGACTGTCACTAGCTGTTAAACCCCAGAAGGTGGAAGAAGCTTGGCAGGAGACAAGCTCTGTGTCTGCATCTGTATGAGAACCTGGAGGCCTGGTGGGAAGCGCTGCTCCTTTCCCAAAAGGCACAGGCTGAAAGCCAGACCCTCTGCCACCACTGAGGCTTGTGCGATGCACCTGTGCTGTGCAGAATTGCAGGCAACATCTTTTAGGAGCAAAAATGACATGTTTGACCATCACAGGGCGGGGGGAAAATAGCGGGGAGGTCTGTCAGCACTTGATTAATGAAGTATTTCCCTGTGGAGAGACGTGTGCACAGCTTTCTGCCAGGGAGCCTGGCGATGCCAGGAATGAGACGTGGGATCAGCACCTCTTCCAGAGCCGAGAAATACAAATCCAGTAAACTGGCAGAGCCAGCTTCACTGATAACCTCCAAGGGAAATTGCACTTATCAGCATGATTTCTTAGGCAGCGAAAGCTAGAGAAAAGAATATTGTTGGGTAAACAGTGTTTTAAGCCTAGGTTTTAATAATAATTTCCAGTTTTTCATGGCTGGGATGAGGAGGCCAGTCCAGACCCTCTCCTTCAGCTTTTCCAGGTTAGCCTAAAGGTGCATATTTTGACTGATGTGCAGCAGCAGATTGAAGCCAAAAGCAGGGGCTGGGACTACCTGAGCCTTGCGCCCACCCTCCATGGGAGGCTGCGTTCCTCCAGGCACAGCGACTCCAGGGAGAGCAGATCGTCTCCCAGCAGACCACAGTTTTCAGCCACATGCCCTTGATTCACTGGTCGCAGCTTCAGCCCACCTTCACCGTGAGGCCAAAAATGTCCCTGGCTCAGGAGCTGGGTCCCAATGGGACCAGCGTCCCTGGCTTAGAGCTCGATGGCTGGAGAAGCAGCAGCTTCCAACCATCTGGATTTGATCTGCTGCTGTAGGTTGCTTGGAGCCTTTCGGCAGCCTGAAGCTTTCTCTTTGTGTGATGAACTCCCTCCTGGTTCATTGACTCTTCGTTGGCACCGGCCTCGAAGATGGGCTGCAAGTGCCAATGCAATTCCTTTGGGGGGGGGGAAAGAAAAAAAATCTGCTTTGACTTCCAGGCAGAGATAGTGATTTTATTTCTAGAAGATAGAGCTATAAACCCAGCTTATGCCAAGCAAGCGCTGTGCGATGTCTGTATTAAGCTGGGGTGGGGGAGTTCTGTCAAAAGAGGATGGTATTTATCACTCACCTGTCTGAAGGCTGGGAAATGCTCTTTTCTTTACGTACTGAGTCACCCTGCCTGCATCCTGGCCTCAGTTTTTGCTCGGTTGAATTCTGCTCTCAAACCTGCAGAGCTCAGTAGAAAAATATTTCCTTTTCAGCTCAGCACATAGGTCTGTGGCAAGAAAGAACTGTGGGAAAAGTTGCCTAACAAGCAGCTATAGGAACATGCTTGGAGTCATTTGTGCCCTCAATAGAGCATGTAACAAAAAGGAGTAAGCTAAAAAATCATGTCTTTAACTGTCCATCTACCTGACAGGCACCTAGACAGTCACATTAGAACCCTCGTGGATAAAATAGATGAGGCAGAAGTAGCAGGCTGCTAAATTACGTAAAGTGCAGACACTATAAAAGGAAGGACAGCTTAAAAAAAACTATAGCTTAAGGATCCATTTCTAGACCAGTACTTGTGATGCTTGCAAACAGATATACCATTTGAGTCCAAAAGAGATGAACTATTTATTTAGCAGGAAGATTGCCCCTGGCAATCGTGAATCGAAGGTTATCTAATGTCTTTGCCATAGGCTGTAAGCGTCTGGACAGTTAGCATATGCAAGGGAATTACTCACAGATAAGCATCCAGTAATTTATACAGAGCATTCCAGATAGAAACCTCTTCCGTATCAATTTCTGCCTGCTCTATAAACTGCTCCCATTTATCAAGGCGGATAAATTCACAGGCGGGCAATGAGGGTGTGCTGAGATCTGTATATACTTTATCAGTTAATATTCACTGAGGTCCCTTTGACATGACTGGAGTAAATCTTTCCCTCCTTCTCTTTGGTTATGACCAGTCTATAATCTTCCAGGCTAAACACCATTTCCATGAATGAAGAATAATACGGAGACAAAGGGGAAAAAATAGTACATAGAGAGCATGCATTTCATCTCACTTTGGAGGTAATGAGACAGTTTAGTGTGACATGTCATTTAAAGCCAGGTTTTTCTTTTTAATAGATTCAGTATCCCTGAAGAGGTGACTGACAGATCAGTGCAAGACATATATTTCTCCCAGGAAAAAACTCTGAGCTGACAGAACCGGCGAGGCAGCAGAGTTGCGCTGATCTTCAGGGAGACAAAGGGGCGAGTCTTTCTCCATCAGGTAAATAACACAGACCTGAAGTTACGCAAATTAAGCTAAAAGTTTCCAAACTGGTGTCTGTTAGGTCAGGGGGTGCCTATGGCCTTTGGCTGCAACCTGTGAGAGGTTCCCTGCCTGGCTCTGCAGTGGAGGCAGCCCCAGCAACGCGCCCCGAGCCGTAAACCGCCCCAGGCTCCGTTCATCTTTTCCATGGGCTTTGTCTGCAACCTGCTGCCATTCGCCAGAAAATTCTGACTCCGTGCCCAGTTTTCCCTGTGCTGTGGCTGCCACCGGAATCTCAGCTGAGGGAATGCTTGAGGTTTTCTTTGGCTGGGAAAACCTACTGGGACTGGGAGTCTGCCGAGGACTTCATGGATCCCAGCAGCTTCATTTTGTGTAGGCTGCCGGCAGCCCACGCCGAGCTGTCCAAAAGGAACGCGCAGCTGTTTACTCAAACCAGACAGATGCTTCGCTCCCTTTGAGTGTGAGTGGGGCCTTCAGAGTGCATCACAAATGGAGACAGCTCCTTTCTTGTATCACAAAGGTGTATCATCATGATCCCAGACATGAGGGATGTTGCCACATACTTGGATAGAGTCCACATACAGCTCTTAAAAGAAAAAAAGAAAAGGCTCATGATGAGTCCTGGCACGTGTGTACTCAAGGCCATCTGTTAATGTGATCTGTTGCCAATTTGTAGAGCTAGGAACCAGTCTCTGCAGGTCACAGATGCCAAGATGAGATGGGCTTAGAAAAGGCACTTGCAGAATGTGCTAATGGCCACTGTTTATCAGAAAAATTTTCCTAGCAGTGAACGCCATCAAAGGAGGACCATGCTGCTACGTGGGACCACATGAGCTGATACTGGTGAAGCGTTCCTGCTATTGCCTGATCTCTCTGCCCCTGCGGTGGAAACTGGAAAGTTGTAATCTTTTGTAAACACAGCAAGAAGCAAACTTCTAAACAACCTACTCCATAAGTTATTTCAGTATTTTTCCTTCTGCTGCATGACTAGGTTCTCCTTAATGGGGCGAAGCTGGAAAGGAATTGATGTATACCCGAGCATCCCTAGGAGCCAGAACAGCACAGCTTTGCAGGATGGATAAACAGCCGTTTTCATCTTTGGCAAGCACAAAAGCCACCCTGACTTGTTCGTGGGCCGTGCCTGGAGTCTCACTTGCAGGACACCATCGGAGCAGGAGCCTTCCCTCCCCTGCTATCTCCGACATACTGGACCTAACCTCAGGGGTTAAGCCAAATAAGGAGGAATGAGGCAAGGTTACAGCTGCCAGATACTTTAAAAACCAGTATATTGCTGATAAAGAAGGCCCTAAGCAAATCAGATGTATTTCCTAATCAGCGCCTGATAATGTCATCATCATACATTTGCATAAGCAGGATGTTTTATGCATTGTTTTTCTTTGAGCAGGTACCTCCTCATTTGCCTGCACTTGCTGATCTGCTCTCTTAACCTGCCACAGGCTTCCCCAAAGCTAGTGTCTGTGAATGTGTCTCGGATAATTATTAGGAGTATTCACCCTCTCTACATCCTTTCTTCAACAAAGACTTGAAAAATGCAACCTGGTTTTTATATATATATATTTTTTTTTTTTTATTTTTTTTTTAAATCTCTTTTCTTCCTTGTTCAGGTACTGGCTGCATGGAGCGCCAGGTGCCTTTTATCAAAAGTCTTCATCTGCTTAGGAAATGTTTATGTGCCTTCCACAACAACAAATTGAGAAAATAGATTACCTCTCAGAAAGCCATCTGTTTCAGCATCCTGTGAACACTCAGGTTGGTTCTTGCATTTTATCAGACATTTGAATCCTCCTGTGATTTCTCACTTTCACCAGTCTGCCTGTCATGAAAAGTATTCTGAAGGTTCAGTGCACCCATGCAGACATGTCAGCGCCTGAAGTTCAAAAGTTGGTTTAGGGTTGCATTATTTAAAACAAACAAATATACGAAACAAACACCCAAAAAACACCTCTTCCTATTATGCTCGAAGATGGATGAGCACAAACTAATGGAAACTGGAGGAGAAAAAGAGAAGTGGAAACCTGGGAATTTTTTTTTTTTAATTACTTGATAGTAAACCAGTATTTTCAGTCTCTAAACCACAAATTATGAGACGAAATTGGTTTCCGTAAACAAATCTATAGCTTTCCAACAACCAACTGAAATTTTGGGAAGCATGTGTTTTGCTGAGAACACAAAGGATTCTTCAGAGAAGGGCTCCAGCCCACCCCAGCTCCTGTGTTTGTCTTGGGTACACAGTGCGAGCTGCAGAGCTACAGGCTTCTCCTTGGAATAAGTTGTTACTGAGGCATGCGGAGATTCTCTGTACTCCAAGTGGTGGTTCTCACAGTCTGCTCGGAGTCTTGGAAAATTCATTTACTGCAAATACATTTTCTGCAATTTGTTCCCTCTTCTCTACTCATGTCAGAGCCACTTAGTCTCTCCTAAAAGTCCAAGTGGACATAAGATGGACTAATGCCAAAAAAGCACTCATTGTATACCAAAAATACCCAAGAAAGATCTTTCCCAGCTTTAACACAAAACTTTTCCTGCAGTCAGATACAGAGTGTTTAAAGAGCGGATACTGAAAATAGAATTGTCACAAAGTACGTAGAAATTACTATTAATTTAAACAAAAATAAGCAACACGAACGTATTAGTTAATGCAAGGGATATGATAATGGGATACAAAACTTTTCGCCTCTGGATCATGGGTTACACCATGATCCAGAGAATTAGTGACTGAAGTAATTAACATCCTCTATCTGTTCAGTAGCGGAACTGAAATAGGATTAAGCTTGTCCATCCGACTCCAAACAGACCAGTGTCTCCATTATCAAAGCCATCAGCACAATTAGCACTAATGGACATCTCCTCCTGAAGAGATATGGCATGCGTGTGGCAATTTTCTCTTTAGAGAAGTTACTTAATTGGTAATTTTTTGTCCTGAAATCTAATTGGGTTGCTTTTCACCGCGAGGAAGGCTCGGAGTAAGGCTCTGTAGGGCTGTGAGGAGTAACGCGATGCGGATGAGGGCGGTGTGGAGAGGTTTTGTGACCTGGGCTGTCCCAGGAGAGCTGGATGCCGTTCCTACCCCTGTGCACATCCCTGGGCAAGCTCCATCGTCCCTTTGGGGTTGTTTCCCTTTTTAGCCTTGCTCTCCTCACGTCTGACTGGCAGCTGTTTGCGACGGAGACCCTTCTGCCCTGCACACCCTCGCTCCCAAAATGAGACATTTGCAGTTCGCCTTCCTCCTGCCCGATTCAACAGCGACCACCTAATGCAAACATTATTTTCATCTCTAATTGAATGATTTCTTTCTCTTCCTTCCTCATTTTTTTTTAAAGAAGTGTCAGTGAAATCAGTACTTCAAGTAAAGAAAAATAGCTCAGCTGAAGCATCCTGAGCAGAAGTGCCAGCACTGTTCTTTTTAGCCAGGGTCTCTTGTGTCTCGGAGCCGCAGCGGGCGGGAGCTCCTGGGAGGTGACCCACCGAATCCCGGGGCTGGGCGCAGGCTGCTAGCAGGTCGGCAGGTATAATGACCGCCAGCCAGCCAACGGCATTTTACTTTCCTCAGATAAAAGAAAATAACACCGTACCTCTGCAGCCCTCTCAGCCAGGGAGGTGCCAGCACTTTGATTAAGCCACGCTGGGTGGTGCCCACATTATTGTCTGGTTTACAGGCAGAGAAACTGAGATGCAGGGAGATTAATTGGCTTGCTCCGATGAGGTGAGACCAGAGAGAAATCCCAGAAGCGTAATTGCCTGCGCTAACTCTAATTGCCAGCACACGCATTCACGTCTGGGAGAGGCATCTGGAGGAGCAGGGGATGTAGAGGCATCCCCAGAACAAAGCAAGAAGCCATGGCTGAGGGTACCAGTGAGGCAGGAGACAAGGCTCCTCATTCTGTGTCATTCTATAAGCCTCAGCAGCCGTGCTCCGGGACTGCCTGGTCTCCCAAGCATTGTTTGAAGTATGGAAATAGCAAAACACAGATTTTGTTTGTTTGTTTGTTTGTTTGTTTAAACAAACAAACAAAGCAAGCCACAAGCTGAGCAACCAGCCCAGGCTGGAGGCACCGCTGCGTCGCTTCTGCCCCTCCAGAGCAGCTTCAGAGCCACGTCAGAGTTAATCTTTCGATTTTTTGCCTCCTCCCAGGTAAAAGAGAGGAGGTTTTGTTATACCGGCAGGATCCCACGGAGCCCAAAGTAGCATTGCCTTGTAGACACGGCACAGCAGAAGGCGGGTGTCTTTGGGAGCGAGCCTCCAGACCCACGGCACTGCCGCTGCCCGCCCGGCCCTTTGTGCGCCGGGGGTTTTCATGCTGCTTTGGTAGGATAAGGAGCTTTTTTCACCGTTATTAAGCAAAGCCAATCACTGTGCTGCCGAGCATCTCTGCAGGCTGCAGACACGCCTCATAACCAATGGGGTATCTCAGTTTACGCTTTCACTTAGGGGAAGCTTTGTTTTCCATTGCTGGATTGAGGTAGAAAGAAAGGAGAGAGGTTTTCTCTTCCCATTCAGCAGCAGATGATGGAAGAGGTGAAAGTGAACATCAGCCCCTTGTCCACAGCAATAAGAAGCGATGGATGGTGGCCCCTTGGTGTCCCAGTGGAGAGCTGAAGTCGCTGGGAGTTTCAGAGAGATTTGTTCCCGTCTGAAATCCTGAGTTTTGCTGTGCAAAATGGATTTTGCAAGAGCACTGCTGCTGTTGCTGCAGGGGCTGTGACAACGCAGGAGCGTTGATTTTCACTGTACAGTATTATAATGAATGAATAAATCAATAGCAATTAGAGTAGATATTTTATTGATTGACATCCCAAGGCAAGGGCTGCATTCATGGACAGAAGTAAAACATACTCCACCATATACCCCAATAACCACAGAGCCAGAATTTGACAGCATTAATATAGGACACGGGTGGTCATGGCACCTCCTGCTCCCGTGGTCCAGCTCCACGAGAAGGAGTACAGAACCTCCAAGAAGATGACATTTGTTTATCTGAACGCCGCAGCTGGAAGTGCTGTGTGAAGCTCCTCAGGGACTTTCCCAGAGGTCAAAACATTTCATTATGTGATTGATCACAGTTTTTCAGTAGAAGATTTTGCAGACGAACTTGCTCTTCCCTTTCACCCTTGCAAACCATTTCCCGTTCCCCTCTGCTGGCAGTCCCCCTGCTTTCACTATCACCATACAGGATTTTGTCCCCCTTCCCTTTCCCTTGGTTTCAGAGTTCCTGATTTTCAGTCATCATTTGGTTTGGACAATTCTCATCTCTACTTCTCCATTCCCCCAGTTTCCCCTTTATTCCCCTCGAAAGCGAACACTCTAATCAGTTGCTCTGTGGTATAGCCTCTGGTATCCCCCTTTGACACCTCATGCTCAGTGTGTGGTGTCTTCTTTCCCTTCTGCCCACTATCTTTCTCCGCTGGCTGTTCTACTTAGCAGGATATGTCCACTTGGCTAGAAAACTGAGTTCTTAACTCAAGTTGATAAATTGGAATTAGCCAGCCTCGGGTTTAGTTCAGGTAAGCAAGCAGTTTTCAACTCCAGATTTCTCTGCAGGTGTCTCTACCACTCTCTTGTATCTTTTTTTTCTTCATTTTTTTATTAAAGCAAGCCCTGGCTTTTTTTTGTGTCTTACCACAGCTTCCCTTCTATTTAGTGAAACCTTCTTTTCCTACCTGTTAATACCCTTCAGTTCCCACAGAGCTTTTTGCCAGAGACCATTCCTTGATCTGCTCTTCCACTGTCCTGCATCTTCCTTGCGTTCCTTGTCCTGATTTCTGCCCTCCTCCATGGATGACAGCTTTGTAGAGGGATGCTCCGTGGAGGTTTGCACCCTCCTGGGTCTGCGCGAGCGGCTCTACAAGCGGTCGGTGCATGGCTGGAAGAATCACCAGCTCTTCTTGGCAGTGACAAGGCGAAGGCTCTTGGACGCCACAGTCCACGGGGTTATCTTTGCTAGGAGCATTTGCAGTGCTTGTCAGGGAATTAATTTGTTTGAAGGCAGGTTTCAGCAGGGCTGTGGTGGAAGCACAGGACGTGTGCCAGCTGCTCGGCACAGGTCAGCAGAGGAAGGCTCACCTGGCCAAGTGCTCGAGCCGCCCGCCCAGGTCGGACGCCAGCTGATGGATCTGCGACCGACAGAAGAAATGGGAGAGCGTCAGCTTTCTGTGGTGCTATATCCCAGGGCGAGCCAGGGCTCTGCACTGCTGCTTTAACTCTCAGGCTTCTCCTCACACGCCAGGGGTTGGAGGACATAAAGCAACAGAAACCAAGGGAGGAAGCTGGAAACCTGATCAGAAGAGGAGCAACAAAAGAAGGTGCAGGTGGCCTCTGAGAGACAACTCCAACAGCTCCCTGTAAAAACACACCCTCCTCCTTCCCTGCACAAAGGCACGTCTGAGGGCAATAGCTCCTTTATCGTGTTAGAGCAGTAGGACGTTTTTTAATTAATTTTTAATGGACGCATTTTGTTTCTAATTTACTTCTATAGCCTGGTGACTCAAAGATTTTTTGGTAATTTCTTGTGTTGTGGCCCCACAGCCGTGTGCTTGAGGTGGGTCCTTTGTGGATGTACACACGGGTTGTCATCTGTGGTCCCACAGCAACTCACAGACACATTGCAAAGACTTTGTGTTTAGATAAGGTGCCAGCAAAGAACAGATGTGTCACACACACCAGTGAAATTGGTTCTCCCTGTCCATCTCCTCTCTAATAACGGTAACCCAAGCTCACCTGCTCCTGGCTATATTTTGGTTTACTGTCCCAGATCAGGTCAGGGGTACTTCTTACTTTCCCACTTCAGCAATGAAAATTTAGCATAAATATCCACAGCAACTAATCTTCTGTAATTCCCTTAATTGCTTCTTGCTCAAAGCCACAGTGAGAAGGGGGGGAAAAAAAAAAGAAAAGTGCATTTCATAAGCTTAATGCCAGGTTTGATATGCTCCAGCAGCAAAGCCCACACTGAAAGTTAATTGCAGTCTCCATCCAGGATATCTTGGTTGAACACGTCCAGCTGTGAATTTGACTCCACCTCTCCAGCTCAGACTGACTTCTGAGCACTTGTTATTAAGTTATTTTAGATCAAAATATCAAGTTATTCATCCTGCCTTTATGTCTAAACATTGATCAGGTTGTAAACAGATATTCTGAGAGTGCTCAAAAAACTCTGTTGGAATAGAAATAGGACATCACAGTAGAAAACCAGTCAAACACAAACTACCAGCACAAAGCTGTAGCTAAGAGCAAAAAGATGAGCTATGAATGAATAAGGAAAGAGATCAGAAGTAGTGCAGAGATGTTATATCTAAATGCAATGTCAGTGAGATCAGTTTTGGTACTCTCTTCGGTTTGGGCTTCTAAAACTCAAAGAAAGATGCTGGGAAAATTGGACAGAGTTCCAGGAATGATTTAAGACCTCAAAAACCTGCTTTATTTGGAGAGACTTAAGCCCTAATCTTTTCAGCTTATCCACCAGAACGCAAGGAACTCACTCAGTCACCGTCTGCAGCTTCCCACTTGGGTTAGAGATTGCTCACATTTACGGCTCTTTAATCTTCTAGCAGTGGGAACTGATCCTGGATACACTCAGACTAGCAATACGGCACACTTTAGCGATGCAGGTAAATAAGCCTTTCAACAGCTGACCTACAGATGTGATGAAGTCTCTGTCACTTGAGATCTTTCAATCAAGACTTAACATTTCTGTAGCGGGTATGCCGTAGCACAGACAGGACTTACAGGCATGCCTGCAGTGTGGATACTGCTGGGAGAGGTTCTGCAGTCTGGTTAACAAATGCTGTATAAATAAATTAGCACAGTTGTTGCTTCAGGCCTTAACAATCTATTAATACTTTCAATACCTGATTTTTGAAATAATCATGCGTTCCTCTTACAAACCACACGCCCGGAACTGCGGTCAGATTATGAGTTAATTATGCTTGCGAACAGCTCTGGATTGTACAACTAAGAAATCCGAGGCGACAAAAACTTAATTGGCTTTTCCAAGGGCATCCAGCAAATCACTGGCAAAGCCGGGCACTGAACCCAGGGGAGCTGGGGCTTCCTCCCTGCGCTCACTGCATCTCACACTGCCAGCTGCTAATAAAAGCGATAGCATCGGGTAAGAAGTGAGGGCCTTTGAAATCTCCTGAAGGGCACGGTTTTGACTCGGCATTATCTGATTCTGTGCCGAGGGGAATATCTCCCCGGTGACAGTCCGTCAACGGTAATTGATGAGCCTGGCTCCTGACACAGACGGGCCATATCTGATCACCCACCCCTGAACTCCTGTTCTGATGGACAGCCTTTTATTTGGATGGAGGAGAGGGTCACATCCTGGCCCCTTGCACCTCAATTTTAGCAGCTCAACGGACCTGCCATCTCATTCTGCTTCTTTTTGACCATTATAATGCGTTGTGTTTAAGATTGTTTGATTTATTTCCCAGATCCACTCAGTTATAAAAGGTTAAGCAGCCCTTGGTTTATCTATTAAAGAAGGCAGCAATTAGTTCCTCCACACTGACTCTCACTTAGAGTCAGGAGGGGACGAGGTAACCTTGTCTCCAAAACTGCTGCGAGAGGCTGGCACAAACACCCCAACGCCTTCGTACAGCTCCACAACAATTGCCTGCCTTGGAGAGAGGGGTTTCTTCCCACCTCACAAGCAGTTGAGTGAACATCCTCAGAAGCCCCAGCTTGACATCTGCCCTGAATAAAAGCTGGGGGGAAAAAGCTCCAAGGCTGGTAAGCATCGCTGCAGCCCAGGCAGGTGCCCGGCGGTTGCTTTGTGGAAGGACAATGCTGGGAGCTCAGCTAGCTCATGTCGCCTCTGCCTGGAAAACCCAGCAGAGGAGAAAATGTCATAGAATTGGCCTGTCAAAATGACGAAGCGGAAAAAGCTTCTATGAAGCCAGAGCGATGCAGAAATTCAAGCTGTCAACAAAATGCTTGAAGGAGCCTGCTAGGATCGGAGCCTATGAGCGTGCTGAAACCTGGAGAGGGAAGACACCAGTCCCATCCCACAGCACATCTCCTGGTCTCATCAGGAAAGTCCCTCCCATACATTTGGATTTTTGTTTGTTTGGTTGGTTGTTTTTTGTTTCCAGACTGATTATTGAATTCCCAAGTGAAAGTCACATGTCAGTTCCTCTGACCCCTGTGGAGACCATTCACTCCTCAGCTTACCAGAACCTCCCTGCTGAGAAGGTAATTTTGCCAGTGGGCCCCCACTTTTCCCCAGCCCACTGCCATGCACCCACCTGAAACCGTCGATCAGTCCTGGATGTTTTGTACTTTTTCAAAGAGATTTGCCATTAGTACCTTCTTGCTTAGTTATCATTTAGCCAACACAGGTAGCTCTACCCCATCTGTCACCATAAATCACCTCCCCCAGACCTGAATATTTTTCACTCCCCTTCTCTGAGCGCTCCCTGGTTTATCACTATGTCCTGAGACTGGGCTCTAACCATGTTCCAGTCTCCACTACACCCTCTGGGGATTACTCTGAAATGGTTTGGGAAGAAAAAAAAAACAAAACAGAGACCAAACTTCTGGCTATTGCAAACAGCCCCTAGGTTGACTGAATCCCTTAGGACTGTGAAAACCTTTGAAACTAAACCCTCAAAGAGCTCCTCTTGAGGGTAGGAAAGGGGAGCTTAGGGTGGGATTTCTGACCTAGAAGCCCTGGTGTGGTTCACTGGAATCCCTGAGCAACACGCAGATTCATGTCCTCAAAAATTTTAGGTGCTTAAAGCCCGCTGAAGTAAATAAAGTTAAAGGGAGAGCCTAGATGTTTTTGAGGATCGTGGCTGCAGGCTTCCTGTGTCTCATATGCCCAGCTTGGAGCTGAAATCAGACAGGCATTGATCTGAGATTAAACTTGGTTTCCCAAGAGGCTAACCAAAGCAACAAGCTCTCCAGGGAGTCTCCATCTCTTGGAGGCAGGGTGGGGTACCGTGGGGAAGGAGGACGTCAGTCACACGCAAAGAATTGAGGGAAGTGATGAAATGTCCCAGTCTGTGTTGGGCTGGGCGATGCAAAGTTCCCTTCACTTCTCTGTGAATCTGTAAAATGGAGCTAGCAACAATCCCTTCCCCACAGGGCTATTCGAAGAATAAAGACTGCCAGGCAATGGAGGGTGAAGTAATCAGGGCTTCTCTAGGTATGTGAGAGAGTCAGATTGACTGTGCCCCCGCGAAAACAGCAGAATCGCTTTGTGCAAGACTGGTGATGAGTGGAATGAGAAGGCTCGTGCAGCCCGTCTATTAGCAGCCGGCCTCTGCAAAGGCTCCAGCAAACCCATGCTGTGAGTGAAGTCGCAAGATGATCTCTTTCCCCAGAAAAATAATTTCTCTCTTTCCCTTTTTCCCCTCTTTTATACCAGGGTCCATCAAAGAGCAAACGTACTGGCAGTCATTTTGAAGCGGTTGTTTTTCAGAAACGCTGGCTCGCTCACCTGTTGGCTCTTCAGCTTGTTGGAAATGGGGTTAAATCTAGGAGGTGAAAAATGAAAAATACAACGTGAAAGTGCTCTGAATATACACCAGGACGAATGAGGAGCATCAGATGGCAAAACAGACGACACCCGATGTCGGCTCTCCCCTCCATCCTCTTTCTGAGCCAACCAATTCCCTCCAAACGACAAAAATACATGCTATTTTTGCCTTCCTGATTAGTTTGTTTCAGTAAATCCCACTTCACAGATAGACTCAGCTCGCTTTAATTAGCTTTGGCACATTGACAACGAGAGGGAAGAAAACACCACAGGACAGTGCTGTCCAGACACACATCGCCAAGCAGTGACAAAAATAAACCGTTTTGCTACATATCAGCTAAGTGCTTCCTGACTGCCTGCTTTTATCCCTGTAAGCCTTCTACCTAGCTGGCGAAATTAGTCTGACCAATCCAGCACTTCACTGAACAAAATCTATTTTTCACCTCTTACTAGTAGCATGTTCTAACCCCAGCAAAAGCAGTGGCCATTTGGAGCTGGTTTTTCTTTGACTTTTTTTTTTTTTTTTTTTTTTTTTTTTTTTTTT
>Ga0065711_1005764_pt1 | contig 19973 bp, 6 predicted proteins | sample Hoacrofraction12_FD_59098 | JGI IMG/M metagenome (GOLD analysis project Ga0065711, IMG submission 59098) | Hoatzin crop microbial communities from Cojedes, Venezuela - Epithelial fraction 12 v2 (version 2) | ecosystem: Host-associated > Birds > Digestive system > Esophagus > Crop | place... | reverse complement strand
TAATATGTTTGAGAAATCCCTGCCTTTTTTTTTTTTTTTCTGAGGTTCTCATTCTACAGACCTAACTAGTGTTTTATCAGGTACAATTTTCCTGAAAAATTAGGGCGGCAAATAAAATACAGGTACTTCATAGACAAGGGAGTCCTGTTATTAATTATTTTTTTAACTCTGAATATTAGTTATGAGATTAATATAACAATGTCTGTGTTGGTAAATAGTGCTTTAATTTGAACCCATCTAAAGGTAGGTTTAAATTTACAAAATGAAGAAGAGAATTTACTGTGCATTAAAGCATTTCTGATTGAACAATGTATGTAAAATTCCTGAACAGAAGCATGGCATTAGATAAAAATAGCTTTAAAAAGTGAGGTGTTATGTTTGTGTATATATGACTTCTCGTATTTTCTCAGTACAAGTGGAATTGCATTCGTAGCACTAGCCAACACCATTGTCTGATTATCCAGTGAGTAGATGTCTCTCTAAAAATACACATTTATCTCTTCACATTCTCAGAACTAATATCAACAGGATTCTACAACTACATTTTTATTAGTTCACAGTCTCACAAACATTATAGCAACTCAATAAACAAGGAAGACTGGAAACTGGTACTAAAGAATGAATAGCAAGAAAATAAGAATTCTGATGACCTAGATTCTGGAGGTAATTATGCAAGGCAACTCCTGTTGTTACAGATGGGAGACTATAATGTCTGGATTCAGAGATGTGTAGGTGCCTAACTCCCATTGAATTCAAATGAGAATTAGGCTCCTAACTACCTTTTTGAATCTGGGATAAAGTGATTTCAGCAGCATTCGGTGTCATTAGTGTGGAATTTCTGTCTCCTTCAGTGCAATTATTTTGCATTTACTGTGTCTTAGTAACAATAAACTCTGGCCACGGAGTTAATTTGTTGTCTATAAATGGTCTGTGATTTTACACTTTTGAAAGAGAAATCTCTCAAAAGAAACCCAGTTGAGAAAGCTTATTTGTGATGTGAAGAAAAAGCATTCTTCTCCAAGATGCATCGCCGTGCCTTGGTTGGATTGCTTGCAGCAATTTCAACTATTACTGCAGAGTCTGACTTAGAATGCAGAGGGAGCAATGTGTCTGTATATTAGTAAGGCCTTTCATTAAATCTTTACTTTTAAAAATAATTGCTTCTTTTAATCTATAATGGAACATGGACTTACAGGCTGCCTGTGATTAAAATTAAACCTTATTTGTCTTTTAATATGGTGCTATGTTCATCTGTAATTGAGTAGGGATCGATGCCAGCCCTGTGATGGGCAGTAAGCTTATCCAACATGACGGAGATAGATTTCAGGGAAGACAGACTTTGCTGTTTCTGTGTACAAGTGGGATGAGTAGACCATATCAGCAACATTTAATTATTTTGTAGGTAATTATTCATTTGAGGGACACAAGTTTCAGAGGAGTGTTGGAATAGAAGGAAGACCAATACAATTACTGTTTGGCTAAGTACGCTGTTTGCACTGGTAGCTGGAAAGTCATAATGAGCTTTTCATTATATTTGAATTAAGGAATGTTTTATTTAATAAGGAAGGCTCAGACTAATGTTTAGTATAACAATACTGACTTAGACGGAAAAGGAAACAAACAAACAGAAAACCGAATCCCCCACAAATAAGAAACCAAATGATGCATCAGTAGCATGGATTCTTTCAGGATTTTGGGAGTGTTTTTTCTTCCCTATTTTGTTAAGAACCTTTGCTGTTGTAGAATTATACAACAGCTTAGTTGGAGGAGGACCTCTGGAGGCTATTTACTCTAACCCCCCGGTCTCAGTAGGTCTAGTTAGACCAGGATGCTCAGGGCTCGTCCAGTTGAGTCTCGAACACTTCCAAGGATGGAGATCCTTTAACCTCTCTGGGTGTTCTGATCCCATATTTGACCACCCTTATGATAAAAGTAAAGAATTTTTTCCTAATATCTAGTTGGGATTTCCCACCTTCCACCAGGTTTTCATTGCCTGTCAACCTATTGCTGTGCACCTCTGAGAAGAGAGCGTCTGTTTTCTCTGTATCCTCTGAACAGGGAGTTGTAGACAGCAATGAGGTGTCCCCTTAGCCCTCTCTTCGCAAGGCTGAACAAACCTACTTCTTGACGTCTCTTCATGTAAGCCATATTCCCTTGCCCCGCCCATCTTGGTTCTCGCCACTGGACTTATTCGAATAAGTGTGTCAGTATCTTTCTTTCATTGGGAAGCCCAGAAACGGACACAATGTTCTGATGCAGTCTAACCAGTGCTGAATTGAAAGGAAGGATCTCTCCTCTGGACCTGCTGGCTACACTCTTGCTAATACAGCCCAGGATACCATTAGCTGCCTCTGCTGCAAGGGCACATCCCTGGGTCATGTTCAAGTTTTTGTCTACCAAGCCCTCCAGGTCCTTTTCTGAAGAGCCTCTTGCCAGCAGTCATTGCCTGCCCCTCCTGGTGCATAGGCTTATTAAATCCCAGATGTGAGACTGCATTTCCCCTTGCTGAACTTCAGTATGGTCCCATCAAGCTATGTCTCCAGTCTGTCCAGCTCCCTCTGAATCGCAGCCCTGCTCACCAGCATGTTGACTGCTACCCCTCAACCTGCTGTCATCCACAAGCTTGATGAGAGTGCGCTTCGTCCCGTCAGACACCTGTGTTAATGAAGACAGTTCTCAGTATCGATCCCCATACCGATTCCTGAGAGACACCACTGCTCACAATCTCTAAATTTGTTTTCCTCTGCTGTGGGTACCGCTTCACTCCCCAGGAAATATTGGAAGGAACTACTACCTTCAAAGCTGAAGGAAATAAATTAATAAATCCTCCCAAATGTTATGCAGACTTTCATAATGCATACGTTTCCACCCAGCTTCAACAGTCTTACTTGGTGCTAATATATGAACTATTGTTCAGGGAAACTAGGTTTCTTTTACTGCAGTTTCTGTCCCCTGCACCGTAAACAATTGTTAGCTTTATGCTGCCTGCTAAGCTTTAAATATTCATATACTACCAGTGATACTAACAGAGGAGATACTCAGTTTTATTAGCAATATCTGTGAACTGGAAGGACTATAACCAGAGCAGGTATTATTTAACTATCACAATTTTCATCACTTTATTTTTAGAAAGCAAGTAATAGTGACTCTTTCTCTCTCTTTTTTTTCCATGGGAGTTTTCAAATAGAGGTACTAGAATGGACAGGCTGTTAAACTAAATGCCTTTTTGTCTTGGCTGGGGCAATTTATGCTTGTTCAGAGTTTCAGTTCTCGGTTAATTTATTTCTCAGTATCTTTCAACCACAGTCTACGAAATACATCTCTGTGTCTATGCAGCTGCAGTATCCACTGAGATTACATTTGTGATTTCCTTGGTTGGTGCCATGTGGCATTTGACCTTCATAGCTTTTCACACTGTCCTACAGATAATCTTAAAAATTTTGTTCACCTTAGGAAACAAAAGTCAGTAGGACTCTTGCATAACTTTTGCTAATTTTACATGTTGGGGTATAACTATTAACGAGCATAAGTGACTTTATACTTTTGCCTGGAGTATTGTTAATATAACCTGCAGTTTATTTTATCTTGGTCTGTTGGGACTCGTGGCTATAATAAATGAAACCTTTTGATCATAAACCAAAAATGTAAGAAATTTTCCACTATGATATTATCAAAAGCTACTTCATAAAGCAATGAGGTGCTGTAATGTGCTTCCTATGAAGATATTTTTCAATAGCTGTTATATGTAGCTCAACTTACTTTACTGCGTTGTTAAGGAAAACGCAATGGAGACAGAAAAACTGTATTTTTTCCGTCGCTCTTTTCATGCAGTTCCCCAGATCAATAAATAGTCCCCAGATACATACAAGGACGTCCATATGACACCTCACCAAGGGAGAGGATTCAGCAATTTATAAAACTTTTCACCTTCATCCTTTAGTCCAGTTGATCTACTATTTATCTGTTGGAGGCCTTTTTGAAATTCCTGCATGGTATTTTCACATATAACGCCTTCACCTGACAGTAGTTCCATTATAGTAAAGCTGTTCTAAGTTACGAATAAGAAGTATTCCTGTCAAAATCAGATAGAGCATACTTTCAGGTCTCATAAATATATGTCAGAATAAGTACAATTCTGTTGTTAATACCTAACAGAAGTTTGGTTATACATTGGGCAAGACAGCTTGTCTAAAGAATTGGAACCAGGTTCATTTCATCCTCTTGTTTTAGGTTTATATGGGATATAGATATGCCTGAAAAATGTAAGTGTGTGACCAGCTGCCAGCAGAACTGGCTTCAACTAAGTTGCTGTTGCAACAGCTTGGCCTATTAATTGTAATGCTTGGAATATGCAGTTAATTTCTAACAGAAAAATCCATATGTAATGCCATCCACATTTGCTCTCACTGCAGAGAGTGAGAACCTTTGCAATAGTCAGATTCTAATCTAATTATGAACCAGTGCCATATTTTTCACGAGAAGTATAGTTTTATGAAATTTGCATGGTTTGGTTTTGGTGTGTGTTAAGTCAGGTTAAACCTGAGTTTGGTACCCCTTTGCATACTGCTAGTTGTAAAACATTGTCAATATCTGATTCATCTACTTAATGACCAGTTCTTATTTGTTCTAATGACAGCTAAATGTCGTCAGAATAGCGGCTTAGTCTAGCAAAAGCCTTAGTGCAACAACAGTTTTTGTTTTAGTCTATTTTAGGAGTTGTTGGTTAGCAAAAGGAGCTGGCACTAGATTCAAGGACGCTTCTGAAATAGCTTTGGAACTTTGGACACAAAGGGAGTTGCCAGATCATCTGCCAGAGATGTCACCCGTAGTGCGGTAAAGGGTGTTGAGTACACAGATACGATCATATCCTTCGTACAATGATTTCTGTTTTATAATAACAATGACACCAAGCAATGCATTTGAGAGGGTTGTTGTACTTTTCTAACAGTTCAACTCCCTCAACATTTGATGGCTTCTTCCCCACCATGCTTGAGACATACAGTAAAAACTTGCTCGGAAATGGAGTGTCTATCCCTTCAGTATTCGTTGATTCTAGTCATGCAATTTCACTTATTCATGCAGTTTCCATAACATCCAAGTAATAAGTTGCACATAATTTACACAGATAAATTACACACAGCTGTGGCTTTTAAAAACTTGTAGTTCAGGTCAGTACTTCTAAGTTGCAGCTTGAAAGGTTCAGCAATTCAGGTTCTAAATATTTTTCTCACATTCTCTTTTATTAATTATATATAGAACAAAGACAGTCTAACAGAAAATAATGGTTGATAAAGTAATAATTAATGTAGAAAAACGTTATGAATTTAAGAGCTCAACTACTTTAACCAAGCCATATTCTTCCAGAGAGTTGAGGAATGTCTACCTTCCAAGACCTGCAGAAAGCATAGTAAATTTCTTACGAAGTATTAAACTTAATCTACATTAGGAAAGGAAAATACTTAAAATATTCAGAAGTAACTGTTTCCTTTAGGAATAAGGGTGTTGGTCCCAAATAATCACTGTATTCCTACAATGCCTTGATAGCTGCAAAAACTAGAATGATGCGGTGATACGTGATTAATGTTGTCAAACTAATCTTTCCTTCAGAGATGTACTATATTTAGTTTAGATTTTCAAGCAATTTAAAAGTTTTGGTAAACTCTTAGCTTAAAGAGCTATACTCGCCAATGACAAGAAATTAATTCACAATAATTGATCAATCCATGGTTGCAAAAGAAACTTAGATTCAAGTAGGAATTTCAACCATGGTCACGGATTTTACTGATAACCATTCTCCTGAAAAAATGCTCGAATTTTGTCCTACAGGATTTATAATTAGAGAGCAAATGACCAAATATACGGTCTAGTAATACTAGCACCGTAATTATTTATCATGATTTTGAAACAAAATATGGAATATTTTCAATTCCCAAACAGCTGCAGTGCCTTTGGCAATGCCAATGGCTGTGGTATTTATTTAATAGCCAGGATCCAGAAGTGGGAAGTTTGGACAAACTTCCAGCCACAGATGACTACGGGATACTTGAGAAAATTCTCCAACACCGTAATACAAAATAAAGGTGATGGCTTTGAGCCAGGTTGCCTGGGAAGACAGCTAGCGCTGCTTCATTCTTCCTCTGTCCTCCTTCAGTTTCCACGGAATGAGGGGAGGTTTCTCTAAGCAATAGATTGTTTGAAACTGTTGCAGACTGAATCACAGGACTTGCAGTGTATTTCCCTGTGTTTGCCTCTGTGACGTGTTGCGCTAACAAAAGAGAGGTTTGCTCTTACCAAGCACGATAAAGAGAAGTACATTTTATAAAGCTTCATGTAACAGTAAATGTCTTTAGTCAGTCTTGAACAACATTGCAGAGAAAGCATACATTGCTGAGGTTTTTTCCTTCTTTTTAATTCATAATTTCATTTGAAAGTGAGGCAAGATAACTCAACTGGCCATCAACCGTGAAAAATGACTTTTACTGATCTGCCTTTTGGCTGTTATTTAACATGTTATAGCAGAGCTTGTTTCTAAATTGATAGAAAATCATAATTTCAGTTAAAAGGAGTTTTCATATCTTTTTTTTTTTTGTTCCACTGTCATATTTCAGCTAGATCTATCTTCACAACTGGTGCGCATAGAAATTTACTTTTACTGAGGAATATCTACTTCAGTTATTTAATTCTAAACTTGGATCTTTGAAGCTTCTTCTCTGCTATCATGCAAGTGCGAAGATGTCAAACTGCCCAATATTGAAATTCTTTAGAAAGCTAAATGCCTAGCAGTTGGTATTCCCAAAACTGCTTAGGGTCTGAGACTACCGAATGTTTGTTTTTCTTGCCATGCATGCTCTCAAAGATGCCTTTATCTCTCTGAGATAAATAGGATGTATTATTCCAAACACTGCTACAAATTGACTCTTGTCAGGGAAGGTTTTTCATTGTAACTTGTAATGACTTTTTTTTTTTCTTATTCCAAACATTCTATGTTAGATCCCAGATTTCCCCAGTTTATAGGTTAAGGAGTGACAGTATGAGCATGTCTCTTAAATTTTGCTTTCATTCTGGCCCACTTAAATGTAGTGTTTGTCCATGGCAATATCAAAGCTTGTTTTGATTGCTGAGACACGGGATCATCACATCTACTTCCCTTACTCACCTTAGGCTACTGCTAGCCTAACAGCAAGCGAAGAGAGACTTCATGGCTTGAATTATATACAGGAAACAGTTGTGGACTTGTAGATTCTGTATTCATGATTCGAAGGACCAGGAATTTAGAATAAAATTTGTGGTTATGTAAAAGTTATGATGCAAGTTGAGAGGTTTATTTGGGTTTTTTTTGATTAACCTTCTTGCACAACAGCAAAGTCTGCAGCTAAGATTAAGGGAGAATAGTAGAAGGGAAAAGTATAGATCACACAAAGCAAATGCTTAATTAAACAGGGGGCATAGTGTGTGTCACTTGAACATTGGGACGCCGATATTTATCTCCATTTGTTACAGTGAGAATTTATGAAAATGTGCATCCAAATAATAAAATTCAGGTATGAAATTGTATGGTTTATAGCGTGGTTGCTAGAGTGAAATCCTAAGAAACATGGCAGGTTTTACCAAGATTGAAATTTTTTGAGCACAAAACATCCCCTTTAAATTGATGTGGCAATTGAAAACGTCCTGCTGATAGAGAACTCTCCCAGAGAATTCGGAGTAATGACATTGCTGAATGGCATCTCTCAGTTGTAACATATATGGTCCAAGTATTTCAGTGCTGGAAGGATCTGTGCTTGACATCAGTCCTTCACCTGGAAGCAAATCAGCAGTTCTAAACTCACTCCCGTAATGACAATTGACCCATTTGTTGTGGTGTGAATGTTATTATTCCACCTTAGAAGCACTATGGTCGTCTCCAAAGCAATACAAATAGTGGTTACTAAATAATGGCAACACGTTCTTGCATTTGTCTATCCATTTTTTTTTTTTTAGTGAGAAACGAAAGAATAATAATCAGTATTATACTTTGGGTAAGAATACGGTAATAAGAGTCTACATTAAAAATCTAAAACTACTGACCTGTCTCCAATCAGTTTTCAGGACACTGAATGATGTAGTGGTTGCATGCTGAACCACATCTTGTCTTTATTTTTTTGGTGGTTTTCTTTTTCCTTTTTTTCCTAGAAATGCCCATAGTGATACTGTACCATGAAAAAAGTGACATAATAAGCATACAAATGCATACAGATAAGAAAGAAAATATATAAGAAAGAAAATTTCCAGAACAGTTTTAGAAATTCAGATAATTAGTTCCAAAGTTTTCCATGACTTTCAAATGTTTTATTTGTTCATTATAATGGCAGATCAAAAATATTGTTTACTAATTTTAAGCTAAGAATACAATTGGTATTAATTTGTTGCTATGAAGCTGAATACTACAGAATTATTTTCTAGAAGTCACCAACTGCATATCATGATACTTATTTACCACAGAAACAGCAAGTGGTTCCATCCCTTACAAGAACGAATTAACCTCTGCTCAGTATGCCTTAAATTAGAAAAAAACCAACAAGCCAATCTCGCCCCCCAAAAAAGTTGAAGTTACCTTTACTGACAATTATAATGGCAATTTGTTGATGCCTAACATTAGTGAGCTTGGTAGGTCTTCATAAATTACTATGGAAGATCTGTTAACAGTGTGAAAATTCAGTCTCGTGTTTGTCCCGAGACTGCTATGACATGAAGAAAATTTTGGTATCTTTGAATTGCATTACAACGTGTAAACCACCTCTCACAAGCAAAAAAACCCCAGAACTTCTGCTCATTGATTTTTAGAGGTTAATACTATTTTACTATGTAAATCTGTTTAGAACAGGTCTAATAATTTAAGAAAATAATCACTAGAACATGTTAGCTACCGCATTGTGTCCACCAAGGACAGGGTGCGTATTTTAGAAAACTCATTAGTGAAACCATCTGTTCCTCTTTGCTTAGGAGTTCTGCAACTTTGTGCGACTCGCTGTTTCCAAAACGTCTGTTGTTCCCATCCAGAGAGCGCTATCACTAATAGGCTGAAGAAATCTTTCCAGAGATCATAGACAACGGACATTTCCACACGGTTCATTCTTGCACAGAAATGTCTTGTAAAATAGCTAGTTAGTCTGTCTGAGAGCTGTGAGCTTAGCACGTGGGTCCATTTAAATCTCAAAAATTCTTAGGGAGTTACTGACCTGTTATAAGTGCCTCTCTGGTTTATAGCCCAATGAAAATGTCAGTGGGGCTGCATCATTCTTTTTGGTTTTTGGATGTGGGTTGGTTTGTTGAGGTTTTTTGTTTGGCTCTTTTTGAGGTTGTTCTGCCAGCTGCCTGTCTAAAATGGGGCACTGTTGCTTGGGATGAACGAGGTGAGTGAGCCACTATCTCATGAGCAATATTCTTCATAGTGTAGAAGATCACATGGAAACTAGTAAAAATTGGTTTAGTAAAAGACGGATGTTATTACTCTCTTGGTGGATGTCATAAAAGCATTTATGCAGCAGGAATGAGTGGCATATGTCTCTATGTAATAGTTAAACCAAAAGAAGAGAAACTTAATTGAGCATATTGCAAGACTATAAGTAGCTGAAGCCATTGTGGATATTTTTCGTTCTATGAGTTAAGTAGATTTGCTGGGGGAAAAGGAAAGAAAAGGAGAAGAAAATTTAGGAGGAAAAAAGTAATCCCTTGTCATACAGCTAATGAAAAAGACATATGTGGTAATAACAAATCTTACTCCCTGTGTTGAACATGAACCTGAGAAAGCACAGAGGTATCCTTCCGGGCACTCTGCTGTCAGACCAGTTCTCTTCTTGCTTTCCAGAGAAGCACTTTCTGGTGCTGCGGAAGGGGTTAGCAAATGGATTTAATGGATCGTATCCAAGTGTCCTAGGATAAACCTAATGTCCAGAAGGACAACAATTCACACTTTTTTTTTAAAAATTTGTTCTATAACCACATATCTGTGTATTAATATTGAGTAAATTAGTTTGGTTGTTTATTTAGTGCTTGACTTGTATTATCAGTTAGGCATGTTGTATTTGCAGCTTTCAGAAATTTAATACTAGTTTTTGAGTTTGCTATAGTAGCAGCAACTGAGGGGCCATGTAACATAAAGTTGGGTCACTTGCCTTTTTCTGAGATTGATTCCTCTACAGAGCATGAATGGAACAATATTCAAGATGTATCTCAGAAAGCAGAATATTTAAGATTGCTGTGTTGTTATTTATGTAGAGGTAAAAATTTGCATAACATGCTTTTTGAAAGCACGCTTATATTTGTGGGTTTCACCAAGCAGCATGACGTACAGCTTTTACTGTTTAGGAGTGACTAAAAGTCTTCAGTGAGAAAAGTTGAAATGATAATGTTACCATATTCAGAGATCAAGTGCTTTCCTATATTTATATTGATATCGAAATATTTAATACATCTTCATGATGAGAACTGGTATGATATATGAATAGGTGAAAAGTTCTGTGTTTTCATGAAATCGTAATCACCTGTTTTGCCCAATTATAGAACTGGTCAACATTTCTGAGTTTTCAAAATCCTTGCCTGAAAAAGAACAAATACTTTACAAAAAAGTAAAAGTAACTTTTCTCCATTCTTTGACTACCTTGCTGATAAATATTTTATACTCAGTTCAGTGTCATTTAGCTGGCAGTCTTTGTGGTTTGCTCCATTACAAACGGATATATGGCACATTGTGGTCTCAAGGTTTTGAAAATGCATGGATAGTTTTAGTTCATTTGTAGTGAAAAATAAATTTCTCAAATTCTGTTGTGGTTCTAGGCACTGATAAATATGCTGTAGATAGTCTTAGCATTAGTTCTGATATAATCACATCAAAACATTACTGTCTTATACCGAGTCACTAGATGATTGAATATTTGTATATTTTTGATCTACAGTCTATGTTTAACTAATACAAACATTGAAGTCATATTGCCAAATAATGGGCAGAGTTGTCAACTGCCTGATTTTGGCTATATTTGTTCTAAATAATTTATGTATTAAAAAAAAAAATCTAATGTCTGCTGAATCACAACACTGTGATCACTTCCATAGGTATTGCATATTTTTAAATTTAGATTTTATCACCTGATCTTGTTAGTTAGGTAAGTTTTAAAGTGCGGTCCCAAATGTGAAATACACAATTCTATCCCAGATATCCTCTCTAGGCATAAGGTAGGTCTGTACTTTAGGATTTGTGTGAAAGGAGTCAGGCAGTGTTGTTACTTCAAGATCGCTTTCATATTATATTCCCAAGTGTCACATGTTTATTAAAGCAAGATCACTGCAAGATGTGTCCTTATTAATTAGTGCTCTGTAAAATTTGCTGGCTTTTTTGGTAAGCAGGCTTTCATCATGGAAGACAAGTAGACATACTACAGATTTGTCATTTATTTTAACTGGAATTTTGATCCTGAGTTCGTATATGTTATATTTCCTTTGCGACATGATAGGACTTTTACGTTTTTGTGCCTTTTTTGGACTATTGACAGAGATATGCACACAAAAAACATTTTCTAGAATGTGTTTTTGCATGAAAACTTGATACTTCATTGCTACATTGTGCATAACATTGCAGACTTTTAAACTAATATCCTTAATTGCTTAAATAATGCTTCTTAGGAATATTTTTGCTGACTGCATGCTTAATGTAATTCATCATTTGAATCTGAGTTTACTGTTACCACTGAGTAATTAAGGGCAGTGTCTGGATTCTGCGCAGCCAGCCACCCCACAGGTTACAACAACGGCATCAGCACTTTGCGTGAACTGATTTCAAAGCATTCAATACTAACAAATTGCTTTGAATTTGTTTCCCTTTCTAAATAACAATTTTTCTTGTAAGCGTCTTTGCTTCTTAGTCCGTGTTACGTTCTTCACTACCCCGATTTTCCGGTTTCAATGTTGTTTCTGAGCATGTGTCTGGATATAGGTCTGTTTCTTTAGTAGAAGGCACATGCAGTATTGTGTTTTTTCATATATTCAGGGGCTTAATAAATAGCATACATAAACAAGAGACAATAAGGAAAATGCATTTGATATTTCCCTTAGCTTAGTCTACCCACTTTCAGTGGCTTTCCCTGTTCCCTGTTAGCGTCAATGTGCTGGGTGGGAGAAAGCAGTGTTGGTATCCAGAGTGGGAATTTTTAAATAACTGTATTCCCAAGAACTTCTGTTTGGCTTGTGCTCATCCAGTACGTGGCTATATCCAGTGGAATAGTGTCATAAGGCAAAACTTAAACTTCAGTAAATAAATAAATAAAATAACAGTAGTTGAAATATTCCAAAGTATTCCCCAAAAGAACTGAATAAATGTTAGTGACGATTCCACTCAGGCAAGCTGCAGTCTGCTAACAGACATTGTGAGACTAGGCTATAAGGAAAAATTATTGAGGAAGTTATTCACAGTGAATTATTTGCTTAGTTCTAATGATGGGATTATCATACAATAGAGTATTTTGAGTTAATGTCAGAACAGCATGGTTTGATTAATCTATGGGTTTTTCTAACATTATATATACTGGAGTAGAAAATGCTTTTCATTTACAGAAGGAATCTGTTGGTCAATCCCTCCACGCTGTCATTTGCTCTAGATTAGGGAAATTAAGTTTCCTATTCTAGATATGATAAATCCTGGGTTTTTTTTTTAACGTAAAAAATGAATTTTAAGGCTGTCTGTACCATTTATTTTACAATATTATATGATGGTACAACAAATACGCACACAAACTTGTGGATGTTTCTACTCTTCTCCAAACTTGAGTTTTGGCGTATTTATACACAGCAGATATGAACGTAGTGAATGCATAGTTATCTGTCTTTAATTATCTGGCTTGGCCAAGACAAGAAATCTAGCTAAATAAAGTGCTGCATGGACTAATGCTCTCAGCTGTGCGTTGCCATGGCTAGATCACTTTCAGAATCAGTGTTTAAAGCTCGATGAGGTCTCGTGGTCTATTTTATAGACTGTGATCACAATAAATTCATGGCACGCTACTAAGCTTTTTGATAGGGAAAAATATTTTCTCTCTTTTAATATAGGCATGCATCAATTTTAAATGACTGAATACTGAAGTTATTTGAAACTCACAATTTTTATTAAAGGATTTTCAAAACAAAAAAACCCACAAATTCTTTTTGCTCAGGGAATAAAAGATAGCTTCAGTTTCATTTTTCCTTTTTTATTAAAAACTCCAGAACCATGATTTTTCAGCAGTTTCAATATGAATTATTTAGGTACTGCTATTTAGATTGGAATAGTGGGTATTGATGTAGATGAACTGATAAGTCTTTTAGCCATTTTGACTTCTGCCTGTCCAGCATGTCACTGGGTCAAGATTTATGGAGGGTTAGTTTTGGTTTGCGAGATGAAGTTAAATAATTGTTTTAAAGGTCCTAGTAATACAAACAGAAATTTTGCAAGAGGGATTTGGACTTCTTGCACCATCCCAGCCCAAGTATGACCAATTGTCTGAAGCAGTCTTTCAGGAGGAAGTTTTCATTTAAGTGAAGAGTTGGAATGCCAGGATTCCCCCAGGACAGAATTTTTGGCCACACTGTAAACCTTTGAAAAATGAATTTGATAATGCAGTTGCTGACAAATCCTTAGATACATACACATTGGCAAGCGCTGCCATAATAAAAGAAACATTCACGGCATTTAAAAACCATGCATTACCACAGAGATTCTTGTGACAGTCCAAGAACACATTTGTCCCAAACAGCAACTCACTACACCAAAATTGTTGTCTTGGGTTTTTTTATAGCTTCACCTTACTTCAAATTCAGTGCTGACTTTAATGGATGCCTTAACAAAATCTAAGTAAATTGCATTTTTTTTAAATTTATGTATCAGTTCTACATTAAATTTAATGTTTCCATCTACCATTTGCTATTACCTAAACCATCCACTGGGAAATGTTGAAATACTTTTTTCTGTTAATCTTTCCAAGCGTTCAGTGGTGCTCATCAAACATGGAGGTCCTTTCAAAATGTAGTTCTCCCTTTGTGAGGCTTGGCGGAAAGAGGTCACTGAAGATGGAACGGGTGAAAGTATGCGTGCTAGGGGGACTTTTTAAGCGATTGGTAGAGTAACCCTGTGACTGGCATGTCTGAAAGTGAACAGTGAAAGACTGAATAGATTATTGTGACCAAGCAGAACCAATTCCTGTACAAAATTGCTGGAGTGGTTGGAAGTAGCGTTCCCCCCACGTGCCATAGGTTATAGTGTTGTTGCTGGTGTTTGAGGATCATTACCGCATAGAATCAAAATATTAACATCAAAGAATGAGGGATAAATGATGATGGGGACTTCTTAAACTGCATTTTTCTTGTGTTTTGTGCAAAGCAAGGTATGTAAGACTTTTGAACAATCAAACTAGTTGAGTTTTTCTGTTGTGCAGTAGTTTCAAGGCCCTTGGGTGCCTGTTCCCTTACTTTATACAGTAAACCTCCAAGGTAACACACAAGTTTGCAAAAAGCCTGAGTGTTTCTGAGACAGAAGTGGAAGTGAAGCATTTCATAGCTGCCAAACACTAAGCTGTGTCCTTCCCTTTTTGGTCTTAGCTTTTTTTCCCCCTAGTAATTCCTCCAATTTCCTTATTAGTGCAAGACTGTATTCTTTGGTCTCCACTGCTCAGCTTTTTTTAACTATTATTATACGTGAATTAAACTCAGAGATACACAGTGCAGCATGCTATAGCTGTAAAGCTCAAGACTGGGTCTCTGAAAATCCTGAAATCTGCTTAAAATTTCTCAGAGATACTTATTCTTACCTAATGATTATTGCTGGTCATGATAGTATTAATGTAAACATTTCTGCTCTAATAGTTAGAAACCTTCAAATTCTCTGCCTTGAACTTACTTATTGTTGCTTTCTGCCACTTTGTTCCAGTCGATATGTTATCCTCCATCTCAAACAGTCGTTTGTTCACTTGGTGTTGGACTGACAGAGAACTGCCTTGCTTTGAACACAGGACTTGTTAAAGAACTGTACACGCTGTCTCTCAGGGACATCGCTAGAAGTAAAACTTCTGAAAAACCCATACCCAAATCATTATGCATTAAACCATAGGCAGATACTCAACTGCAACATCTAGTCAACGTTCCCACTGTGCTCCCGAACAGTTTATACGTACTTCTCTAATACTTTATTTAAAGATATACCCATCAGCCTCAAAATTATGAAAATGATCAATAGGTGACGAATTTGGACATGTCGGAGGCATGGAGCTACAGGGATCTTCTCAATTACAGTCTGTGAATTTTTTTACAGTTTTCTAGGTCTCAGATCTTCTATGAAATTCACAAAGGCTTAAGACACATTCCACCTTTGTTTGAGAGACCATGAACTTTTAAGGGACATTGAGATTCTGTTCCCTGTATTGTTTCTTTCTGTACATTTATAAATATAAACTTAAATAAATACAGTGTCAAACATCCTAGAACCTCAGAGAGATGCGATTGTGACATGATATGATGGACATTTGAGTGTTCTCCTTCAAGGTCACAAAACCTCTTAACAAATATTTAAGTCTAAATTAGCATAATAACGAGGAGGCAAAGCTAGAGAAGAATAAATACTGCTGAGCAAGTAATCTAGTCCTTGGTATTCTCTGAACACATACATATCGAAAGAGAACATGACAGAGGTTTAGTGTTTGTGAATTTGCAGGTTATAAATATTCACATGTACAGTTAGGCCAGCTTCTGAACTGAGAACCTGAGCCGCCTGTGTAAAAAAACTCTGTGCCAGGTGAAGTCTGGGTGTCCTTGGTAGGGCTAGGATTGGAGATTGAACGGTCTCTACCACGAGTGTAGTACTGACCTCGCTAGCTAAATTTAAGAGGTCTGAAAGGAAGAGTGCAGTTTAGAACTGACCTTACGCAGATTAATTACCAACTTCTGAACCTGATTATGTTTCATATGCCATCCTCCAGTATTAATTCCCTGTACAACATGGTTGAATGCATATGTACTTGTCAGTCTTACTTTGTAAGAATTAATTAATAGGAGATGAACGTATGAATTTTAACATTTTCTCTACTCTCTCCCATCTTTATTTTGCTTTGTACTAAGCAGTTCTTACTTAGAATACCCTTCCATATATGGTGGCCTATATAATGGTGTACTCCCTGTCTATCCAAATTAAACCTGCTGTGCACATATGAAAAAAAGGAAAAATTGAAACATGACAGCTGTCTTATTAGAAATTTACACAAGAGAGTTTTAAAAATTATTTTTCTACGTAAGTCGCATTCCAATTAAATGTCAAGTATAATTTGATGCAAGAAGTTTGAAATACATGGTAGTCCTCTGAGAAAATCTGAGCACTCGGATCTCCTAGCCAAATTGTTATTTGCATAATAGTGAGCTATAAGGTTATATATCACTATATGGCAGAGTGCCAGAGTGGGATCTGCACGGTAAAGCTACAGTGAAAACTTCCATCTGAAAAGCATTCATCTTAGAAAGCAGTTTGCATCGTCTATAAAATATGAAGCATATTGACTTTTTTTTTCCTTGAGCAAACAGAGTACTGCAATCTATTTCCAGCATTCTTTGAGTTTAGCTATGGTAGACACAAATGTAAAATGAATGTTGACATATTTGTTTAACGTCCCTGAACAGATTAAACTGCTTTAGAACTTCTTCAGTAATCAGCCTTGAAAAACATAAACTAACATTCGCATCCCTGGATAGATTAAATTGTTTCAAAAGTTCTTCATTAATCAGCCAAGGAAAGTGTGTTAAAAAAAACCCAGCACGTGCAGATATGCTGAATTCACCTTCTGATCATATTAACTAATTTCACCACGTAGTGTCATGCTTCTTATGCATATGCAGTCGATACCCTTTTTAAATGTTACTGATACAAAAGGTCTTTTTAATTCATGACAAGTTGAAGAAAAGCCTATGAATGAATCTATTCAGAAATAGCTAATATCCATGATCGTGTGGGTTTTTTTTTCATTTGCTTGTTTCTGTGGACAGATAGTTGTATTCGCTGCACGCGGCACAGGCGTCAGCCTTCCCGTAGTCCTTTGGAAATGTCCAAGAGTGCTGGTCTTAGAGTCTTACCTAGAGTAAGTGGGACTAGCTGGGGAGACCAGGATCAAGAAGGGGCAGATTCCTGAAAACCTTTCCAGGATTGAAAATAGTACCAAAAGATGTAATAGATGATATTCTTTGCTGTTCAGGAATATTAAGTAACATGGGCCAACTTGATGATGTCATGATTTGATCTTAATGTGTTCATACTGCATTTGTAGGTAGAAAAAGGCAGGGGATTTTCCCCAGCAAAATTACTGGTGAAAGTGAAAATAATATTTATGATTTATTTTTTGTGCTTAGGGTATGATTTGATTTTGATAAGCAGCTGAGCAATTTGCTTAATATGACGTAAGAGATTTGGAATCCTAAAGTATCTTAAAATACCCAAAGTGAGCTTTATTAAGAATATTTTTTAATTAGAATACTTTTGCTATCAAAAAGTGAGGTTGATTCCATTGATCAACATTTATGCAAAGATATCAGAACACTTTCCGTGCTTTTTATGTACGTAAGTTATTAATATATGTTGATAGCTTGCACTACCAAACAGCTGCTTAGCTTTAGCTTCTTATTATGAAAACTGCAAGAGAACGCACATTTTTTCAGATGTCTAACCATATCACTGGACAGGTTTGTAAATACATGCGCCTGTGTCAATTATCTGCTAATAGTTTATGTTGTTGCACTGCTCTTAATTGCATACATCCTCCAGTTCTTAAGGTCTCCTTACTGCTTAGTGGCCTCATAAACAAGATGCTGGGCTAGTTGGACCTGCGTCCTGGTTTCTGGGTCAGAACAGTCTTATGTTCTGAAATAGTCGCTCCATTGAAATAAGCAGCAGTTATGCAATCTTACCTCTTTTTTTCTATTTTTTTCCTTTCTTTCTTTTTTTTTTTCTGTAGTCCCCTTCTAGTTATTCTTCTGTCCCTGATCTCTTGAAAACTGCATGAGAATCCTTTTACAATAAATATGAGGCTCAGCAATTTTGCTGCAGAGTGCGTGTCCCTGAGCACCTTGGGATTTATATGTTTTCTGTAGAAGAGCAAATGTCATCTCAAGTGGGTTCAGATGTACCAGATTCTGGACATCATTCATGCAAACTGTTGGCAATAAAAATGTCCAAATTAAAATCCTTTTAAAATGTTCCAATCTGACTAAATTTCTTTGCTATGGTGTGTGTCTGGCTGTTGCCATCCAGCATAAAAAGTTTTAATAGAATAAAAGTGGCATTGATTTTCAGAGGGCTCTTACTGCAAGTTACCAGTCTGAACCTGAGTAATAGTAACTTTCACTTGATACTGCCATACTGGAGAACCCAACAGGTTCTGAAGTTTCAAGAATTGCAGTGAATGGTTTAATCTGTCTCACGCTTACGAGGCACGAGGAATTCTTAAGGGACCGTAGTAGGAAGTGACCTTAGACACATAATCATTTTTATGTAATATAGTTATTCCCAGATCAGTACAACTATTTTGATTCAGGCATTTAAAAAACCCTGTAGGCAGAAATAAAAAATTCGCAAACGTGGGTAACTTTGCCAGTCATGATTCTTCAGGTGCAAAGTGTTTTGAACTTATATTCTAGCTATTGATCATGCTGCTATTTAGCTTTAACATGAAGACATACGCACATATTAAATATGCAATACACATTGGACTCAACTGTCTTTTTAACAATTCAACACAAGACTACTTTACAAAGCCAGAATTCCCTCCTCTTATCCTGAAAAACTTTGAAATCTAACAAGGTTGTTTCAGGTACTGGGAATTAAAGTAGCTAAGAATGAAGGCAAAGCAGCAGGTATCTAATCCTAGCAAGTCACTGTTGCCAGGAGTTATTGGTATTTTTCCAAACTAAGCTCTCTTGTTTAAACTACAGTAAATGGATACAACACCTAGTGATAACCAAAGGCAATTTGAACTCTCACTGAACAGCAGTATCACTGAGGTGTGTAAAATATGCAGCAACTTTACATCAATTCATTAGGTGTGTCAAAAAATTCTCGCACAGAGTACATCATGGTTGGAAATCTTTCTTTAGAGGTCATTTAGATAATTTTTATTAATGATAGTTTATATGAAGATTTATGCGTTTTTAAGATTTGTAATGCCTTTAAATTGGGTTGGTGTGGTTTTTTTCCAAACTTAATAACAGGCAAATTTTAAAGAGATTCCAAGATAATAAAGCTTGTAAAAATGCAAAAAAAAAATCCCCGAAACAAAACCAAGGAACCACACAAAAATTATAGAATCTTAAAATATATAATTACATTTAGGAAGACACCATAGTAGGTTATTTGAATAAACTCAGTGCAATTACTTGTTTATAATTACTGCCTTGAGCTCCACTTTCAGAATTTTATAGTGATTTATACTATCTCTAAGCGCTGGTTGGTTTTTTAATACATCCACTTTAAAAGTTATTACAAAATTTTAAATTAAAATCATTAAAGCTTGCATTTGATTAGGAAACAGAAGAATTAAAAGTAAAAAGTGAAGATCTTTTCTTAGTAAAAATTACCTATGCTCTGAATTCTTTTAAATATTAAAGAAATCATTCAAAGGTGAAATACATGCATTTTTTCTATAGAACCGGGACCCCGTTCTTGTGAAGCAAGACTCACAAATCTTCCTAGGAAGGATTCTTGTTTATTGATGTTAATTAAAAGCAAGGAAACTAGTCTCTGCGCTGCCGGGGCAATTATTTCTAGTATTAAGATAAAAAATTACTGTATCTCATAATGTTTTACTGTTTTTTCTGACTTAAAGGTCCAGATTGTCATGTCCATAAATGTATTTTGTAAATGGCACATAAATATGTTAAGGCAGCCACCTTTGAACTGCTGCAGAATGCAACAAATGACACTGTGAGGGAGAAATAACACA
>Ga0065711_1037291_pt1 | contig 19974 bp, 12 predicted proteins | sample Hoacrofraction12_FD_59098 | JGI IMG/M metagenome (GOLD analysis project Ga0065711, IMG submission 59098) | Hoatzin crop microbial communities from Cojedes, Venezuela - Epithelial fraction 12 v2 (version 2) | ecosystem: Host-associated > Birds > Digestive system > Esophagus > Crop | place... | reverse complement strand
GGGGGGGGGGGGTGTGTGTGTGCTTTCTTTAACCTTCCTTTTCTACCTGGCATACCTGTAGAAGCCCTTCTTAGTATTCTTTGCATTGCTTGCCAAGTTCATCTGCGGCTGTGTCCTGGCCCTTGTGACTGCATTGCTACACAAAGGGAGATCTGTTTTATAAAACGCAGCTAAGTCACAGTCTTTTTGGAAAGTAGCGTTAGTGTATTGAGCACTCCCCCCAGACTGGCTAGATCACTAGTAACGATGTTGAACAGTATTTTTCCCCAGTACAGATCTCAGAAAAATACCATTCGCACTCAGCCTCTAGCTGGACTTTGTGGAACTGATCACAACCATTTCATCCCAGCAGTCTAAACCAATTTTTCACCTGTCTTGTATTCCATCCAGTCAATCCTTACCTTGCCTATTTTGGACATAATGATATTAAGGAAGACAGGCTTGAAAGTCTTCTCAAAATGAAGGTAAACATCATCCACTACTGTATCCTCCACTAAGACAGTCATTTTGTCACAGAAGGTTAGTCAGACACATTGGTGCCTTGATAAATCTGTGATGGTTGTTCCCAATAACATTTTCTTCATGTGCCTATATAGGACTTCCATAAGGATTGAGGTAAGGCTGAGCAGTGTACAGTTCCCTAGATCCTCCTCTCTTCTTCTTAAAAATGGACAAGATGTTTTTGTCTTTGAATGGATGTCCGCTAATACCATGATTTCTCAAAAATGATAGAGATCAGCTGTTGAACCACATCAGCCATCTCCCTCCACACTCTTTGATACATCCTATGGATTTTGTGGACTTTTGCATATCCCTTTTGCCTAAGTATTCCCTGATTATTTGTTCCTTTACCATAAGTCATACTTCGGTTCTCTAGACTCTGCAACTTCTCTCAAGAAATTGGAAGCCCACGGATAGACCATACACAGAAATACAGGAGGTAAGAAAACATTGAATACCTCAGATTAGTTTCTGCCACCCTGCAGAGCAATATGTTTACATATTCTTTAGTTTTCCTTTTGCTGCCTAAGTAGCGATACCTGTAAATGTAAACTTTCCACTTACTAGAGTGATTGTGATTAAACTAAAGCTGATCCTTGCTGTTTTGAGAAGACAGGAAAGGTCTAAGATAAAGAGGCTTCTAAATAACGCTACATAGACAAACTTGACTTGCTGTTTTTGGGGGGGACAGAAAAGCTCTAAGATAGAGAGACTCCTAAATAACGTTGTTTAGACAGCTCAGCCTTGCAAGGGCAGATGCACCAAGCTACAGAGATAAAGAGGCAACAAGACCAGAGCAAAACAACCTGGAAGGACATGGTATACGTGATCTTAGAACCCAGTTTGTGTAGAAACAAAGGTCAAACAGCAGCCACTGTGATGAGAATTACAAGCCTTCATCTGAAGACCCCTGACCACCACTCGGGGACACTAACAGATATGCATAAAAGACATTAACATATGCTAGTTAGTTCTCAGAAAATCCATGAATATGCAAAGTATTTCTTGGAAATAGAATGAATATGTATATTGTGATTGTATTTAACCTGAAATGACAGGGTGTTTTGTGTGCAAGTTTGGAGTAGAAATCCCCCATGTGCCCAGTGCCATAATAAAGAATACCTGTTTAATAATCTTCTGACTATTGAGTCTTCAACTGCAGTTTTTCACGGCATCCGTACTTATAAAAGCCTTTCATGTCCCTTTCCAGTTTCAACACTAGCAAAGTTGTGGCTTTCCTGATTTCATTCCTGCATTTCAAGTTGCCTGGAAATTAGCTTATTGACTGTTCCACACACCTTGTACACTTTTCCCTTTCTTAACCTTTGAGCTTGGCTAAGGAGTTTCCTCTACAGCCAAGCTAGCCTTCTGCCACACCTACTCAACTGTCTGAACACTGAAATGAGATCTGAAGTTCCTGAGATTTGAAGAAAGTCTCCTAGAAAGTTAACAGATCTGGTCCACTTTCAATAAAAGTTTTGATTTGATTAAAGACATTTTCAAATCAACTGTTTATTTGGGAATTCCTGAAGTCTTCTCTTCTTCCAGAGGTGTATGAAGAAGACAGGAGGAAAAGGGGAAGTGAATGGGCCTCTAAACTAAACTGACCGTAACACCTACAAAAGTGTTATTCCATTAGACAAATACTAATGAGATAATAAAATAATACATCTTAGGAAGAGCACATAGGAGATCTCTAATATAAATTACTGCTCAGAACAGGATTAGCTATGAGGCCAGACCAGGCTGCTCAGGGTTTGGTCCAGCTGGGTCTTTAAAACCTCAAAGATGGAAGCCGCACAGCCTCTCTGGGCAGCGTGTTCCACTGCTTGACTATACTCATGGGAACAAGATTGTTTTCCTTACACCAGGTCTAAACCTCTCCTGGTTTAATTTTTATATCTTGTTTCTTACCCTCCCAACATGCACAGCTATAAAGAACCTGGCTTTGTCTTCGCAATGAAGATCTTGGAGATAGTAGAAGGATGCTATTAAATTACCCACCCTGACCCTCTTCCTCTCCAGCGCGAACATTCAGCAACATGAAGATCTCTTTCACCTATACTAGATCTATAAAATATCTGTCTCTAAATGAAACCAAGTTTCTTTCATTCTTTCTCAACCAGTTCATTATTTCTTTTGAAATCGGGCATCTTCTTTCTGAACTTAGTTATATGAGAGGTAGCCATAGGAAATAAAAGAGAGAACAAGCATTTCTATGAATGTTTCTCTCATCCAAAATTTCTCCTTGCAGAAAAGAGATGATTGAACATGAGCATTTTTTATGACCTGGTATATCTGCTAATTATGATTTAGTAATCAATGATCCAACTGTATGTATGCACAGCAGTCCAATGACAAGTGCTAAGTTGAATTAGCAGTTACACAGCTGAACCTCCATTTTTCCCTCATCTATGCATAGCATAAGAATGATACTACATTGCCAGAGTATAAGTTCTGCAAGTTAACAGTTGATTATTGTTCACTTATTTTTTACACTGGATAAAATGAAATTTGAAATATTTATTTATTATTCTCATTATAAGAAAAAAGGGCTTACTTCAGTCTGAATTCTTCCAATGCAATCTAAACATTGTCTCAATGTTTTGTTTCTCCCCTCATTTGCACTTCATTGTTCTAAGAATTAAGTTACTGATACTTTGAATACACCTGTCTTAATGTTCCTTTTCATGTTTGTATAAATTAAAACGTTATTCTGTTAGAGCTCAAGAAAGATTAGATCATTTTTCATAGCAGTAGGGCACCTCTAATCTATATCTTGTAACAGTTGATGAATAATTATTATACAGTCAATGGCAGAGATTTAAATTCTTCTTTTAAATCACTTGATGACCAGGGATGTCCTAGATGAATTGATGGACAGTAGCATAAATTCACAGAATAAAACTTTCTGTTTCCTACAGTCCACATTCTAAACTATGTACTTTTCAATAGTAAGGGCAGTGTTCCTCCAAGAAGTCTATAAATGTTGATTCTTCTCTGCATCAACTAAATTATGTGAACAAGAACAGTTTCAGATTATTAAAAACTTTTTTCATATAATATACTCTGTAGGGAGGGAGAAAAAAAAAAACGCGCCAGTTGACCCTAAGAAGTTTTGCTCTTGCCTGTTTAAGATATCTGAAATCATTACGATTTCTTACTATAGTGTATATTTGTTGTAGTATGGCTGTGGCCGCAACAAAGGGCCACGTGGTTGGTCTATCACCCCTCCCCTGCTGGGGTGGAGAGGAGAATGGAAAGAAAAAAAAGTCAAAAAACTCGTGGGTCGGGATAGGGGCAGTTTAATAGAAACAGCAAACGAAGTGAACAGTAACAACAATAATACTGATAAGGAGAATATATAAAACAAACAGCGAAATGCATAGAGCAATTCTCACCGCCCGATGCTCCATGCGTTCCTCAGCCGCGACTCACTCACCCCTGGCCAGCTCCACCCACCGGAACCCAGCATGATGGCACATGGTACTGAACACTCTGTTTTATTTGGCCAGTTTGGGTCAGCCCATCTGGTTGTGTCCCCTCCTGGCTTCTGATGAAAATTAACCCTGCCCTGGCTGAACGCAGGATGATACTCTTTTTGAGGAGAAGAGTCTGCATTGGTTTGGGTTGGGTTTTTTTGGGAGGTGAGGCAGGGTGGGTGGGACCGAGGGTATGGTGTTAGTTGGTTGTTTTTTTGGGGGGTTTATTTTCTGGGCTCTACAGATAGAAGTGAGCTGACAAATCAGGAGAGGAATTAATCATGGAAAAATTAATACTTGCACAGATGTTATTGCTCAGCTTTTTTTAATATATATTATTCTTAAAAACTTATTTTATGCAATATACATTATACATATAAATGTGTACATATATGACATTTATTTGTTACTATTAAAAAGCTGGTTGTTGCCTGAATATCCAGACAGGCAGCTAGGAGGTAGCTATTTGCAAAAATTCTGCCATAGCTGCTAAAAAAAACACTCTGAAAATCTGGCCCTGAAAAATTTCAAATGTGAAGACTTGTGTGATAAGGCCATCAGAAGAAAACTGAAGTAGCTTCTGAAAATCACTAAGTACCCACCCATTGACCCACAGGTAAAAGTTTATAGTCAGTATTGCTTCTGTAATAAGGTGGACAATTCAGTTCTATTTGAAAATTCCTGTTAACATTTAGGAGACTAAACAAAAGTAACTCAGCACATCACTTTTATGGACAGATATTAACCTTCACAGGTCAATGAGTATATCCAGATTCTATAATTAAGTGTGTTTGCTAAAAACAAAGACTTGAAGCTGCTATCACATGACTCAGCAGAAATGTATTTCTTAATGGCACTATATTGATCTTAACTGTACATCCTTCAAGAAAATCTATGTGTCAGGAAGCTTTGACCTGAATTTTCAACGCCAGCAGAAAAAATATTTTGTATTTGGTCCTTCTGGGTTTAGAAAGAGCTTTAGGAGTGTGTCTTATCATTTACAAGTTAAATTAACAAAGACAGTGGTAAAGCAGCATTTCAAATATTTCTGTGATTACTGAAAAATTCATTCCAAACTCCTGGAAGGCACCTTAAACATTTCATATAATGAAAGTATTAGCTATGGAGATATTTTATAAACATAGATACACTATAAAGTAAGAGAAAGAAGAAAAGAGAATAAAATCAGACCTAGGATTTTTGTTTTGTTTTTTAAATTCTGGTTACTAGATAACATTTACAAGATGATCTACATAATAAACACGGGCTTTTTAATATCTAAATTGTGACTGTAAGAACAAACTGAGGGTAGAACTATCTAGATCCACTGAATTAAAATGTCATATTTATCCTGCAAAAATAATCATTAAAATAAAGACAAGAGAAAGAGAGATCAGATGTTTAAATAAAATGGAAACATGTTGTTATAAAACGAATAATTGTAAAAAATAATGCGCAAACTAAAAATCTCTAGACAAGAATATATGCAGCTTGCTGAAAACACAATTAGCCAAAGAATGGTTAGGTAAAAGAACTATCTTCAAATAGTAAGAGTTTAACTCAAATTTGCTGTTCATTTTCATTAGCTCATTTTAGTAAATAAGAAGCATATGATGAAACCACATCTCTCTCTGGAAGAAAGTCCATGTGCTTTTAAAAACTGACTCACTTATCTTTCAGAATATGACACAAGTATTACTGATTGCTTACGTGTCGTCTGAACACTTCAGATGTGGTGAGATGAGGCCTGTTCAAGTATTGTCATGGCAATTATGAACACAGCAAGTTTCCATGCCAAGACACATCAGGGACTGAACGCTAGGAGAGCGTTTTCTGGAAACTTGTTTGTAGAGCACTCTCAAGCTTGGCATTTGACTCTATGATGACTTAATCCTGGACGTCAGATCCTGCACCTAGAAATTCGACACCAAAAATTTAATTACGTAATTTGAGTATTTATCTCAAACGAAAATAATTTAGAATTTGCAAACTAAGTGCCCTCTCCCTCTAGTTTTCAAAGATGCCAAAACGTGCCTAGTAAACACTAACTATTGAGCTCATTCCAAAACACAGCAGTCATTGCCATTTGAAAATAATCTATGTGAGAAACACCTAGGGTTCACAGTTTCTGTGATTTACAGGGCATATACTGAGGAAATGGGCTCCAGTTCCTGCAAAACCTGAGGGCTTCAAAAACACTGCTAACATGTCCTCACCACTGCTGACTGGATTTATAAAGTGGAAACCACTGTCCTTACTGAATCTGTAACAAGAATTCAAAGTTAATAGGATCATAGAACCATTTAGATTGGAAAAGACCTTTAAAATCATGGAGTCGAGCTGTAAACCTAACACTGACAAGCCCACCACTAAACCATGTCCCTAAGTGCCACACCTACACATCATTTAAATACCCCACAGATACTGACTCAACCACTTCTGTTCCAACACTTGATAACCCTTTCAGTGAAGAAATTTTTCCTAATATCCAATCTAAACCTAGCCTGGTGCAACTTGAGGCCATTTTCTCTCATCCTAACACTTGCTACTAGGGAAAAGAGACTTACACCCACCTCATTACAACCTCCTTTCAGGTAGTTGTAGAGAGCAATAAGGTCTCCCTCGACCATCCTTTTCTCCAGACTAAACAACTCCAATTCCCTCAGCCATTCCTCATAGGACTTGTGCTCTAGAGCTTTCACCAGTTTTGTTGCTCTGCTTTACACACGCTCCAGCACCTCCATGTCTTTCTTGTAGTGAGGATCCCAAACCTGAACATGGTATTTGAGGTGTGGCCTCACCAGTGCAGGGGCCTGATTGCTTCCATAGTCCTGCCTAGCCACACTGTTTCTGCTGTAAGCCAGGATGTTACTGGATTTCTTGGCCACCTGGGCACACTGCTAGAAACTTATTCAGACAGATGAATAGGACAAGATAAGGCAGGAAGACTGCGAGGTGGAACAAAGCTTTAGTCCAGTACAGCATAGTGAAGAGGGTATCTCTACATCTCTGAGGTATAAATTTTTGTTGGTCTTTCGGCACACCTAAACAGTCATAATATTCATACCCTGATCATAGAGTCTGTTTTATCTTCCAGATTTTTAAATTCATCTGGAATTAATACAAATTCAATGTTATTGTATTTTTAAACACATCATTCCACGTACTGATCTACCTTCTGTAAGCTTCTTTCACTTAAAGAAAAGGAAAAAAAAACGTAGAACATACAAATTTTCAGGTATCTTTATGCATGGTATCCCACCCCAAAACAGCAATTAGAACTGATTTATATTTTCATAAAATCAAAACTAATTTTATGTCAGGCTGAGATAATCATGCCAGCAAAAAGCCATCTTTAATCTACCTTCATAAAATGTCTACAGAAACAAAGGTGTATTTTCAGGTACTCAGCCATATTAAATGATTTTTTTTTTTTAATTTTTTTTCCCTGTTTAATGTTAAGAGATGGTTGCACTGAGAGATATGATGTACTGAGGTCAGAGAGAGGTGACTATGCTGAGCATAACTCTTCATCTAAGTTGCAGCCAGTAGTCAAAAATGGAAGAATCATTTCAAGTGTTTCTCCTCGATCCTGGTTCTCTCCATGATTTTTCTGTTGTATCCTGCTATCTAGCATCTGGTTAGTGTCTCAGTAGTCATCCACAATTCAGATTTGGATAAAATAGCAATGCAAAAAAACTGTGTAAATAGCTTCAGTCCTCTATCCAAAATTCCAGGCAACAATCCAAAAACATTCAATGGAGGATGCCACTAGAGATTTTCAAGGTAGACCATAAATAAATCATTTCATTTGGAAAGAAAAACAGGAATATCTTTCTGCATTTTAGCTCATAGTAAAAGCTAGATTACAGTTCAACGTTTAAATAAAGAAGTTTCAAAAAAAACCCAAACCCTACATTGTACATTAGCTAAATTTTTAGAGCATCTAAGACATTCACAGCATTTTTGTAACATCCCTTTCATTAAGGTAAGAAAGTTAAAAAATAAAATCTTAACCCAATTAAAAAAAAATCTTACCCTGTATAATACGGTGAGTGTGTTTACATTCAGTGTTTAACAGTAACGCTTTTTTTCATTTGCCTATTTACTCTATGGTCTATTAGGTAGATTCAGAAGTGCATATATTACTGAATGAAACGATAAGATAATTGCATTGCATTATTTGGTTCTGAAAGTGGAAGGCTTAACGGTAAATAAACATGCTCCTATCTGAATCCAGTCAGATTTTTTACAATCAAAACACTCTATAGGTTCTAACCAGGGGTCCATCTAATCCAGTCTTCTGTCTTCAAGAGTAACAAAGGTACTGCTGTTTAGGAAAAGTGCATGATTTTGGCTGCTATCTGCAGTCTACTGCACTTGTACTTTTGTCAGTATCAGGACTTCTTGTATTATGAATGTAAGAAGGCATTTCTGACACTGACAGGCATTTCTCAATCGCTTCCATCTGAGGGTAGACCATTAAGCCTGAACATCTGTTTTCTACTTTTTAAACCAGGTTTTAGTCTATAAAAGAACCTTTTTGACCAATCATGTTGCAATTTAGTTTCTTCAATAGGCTGTCATGTTGAACTTACTTGAAGGAGTTTTGAAAATATATTAGGTCCACAGGATTCTTTTCATAAACATGCTTATCGACTATAATACAGCCTTCAGCAGGTCACTGAAACAGGATTATCCTTTAACGAAAACATGCTGACACCTTCACAATGACTGTGTTTACTTGTGTCATCAGTGATTTCACTCTGTTATAAGCTTCGCCGTATTAGCAGACTTTCTGAATGACAGTTTCCAGGATCTCCCCTAGAGCCTTTTAGGGCTATAGGAGTTAAATTGGGAACCCGCCAGTCCTCTGCCATGGTTCTTGTGACGTTTCTACTACCTTAATTAGCAATTCTGTTGGTTCACATCTGAAACATAGTGACGATTGACCTCTGGATTTAGTGAATTAATGATTTACAGTTTACCTATTTGTTCTAATATTTCCTGAATACTTGCTATCATCTATCTGCTATAGACAATGTGTGAAGTGTCGGATCCTCCCAAAATAATCACTGAATTCATTGAACTTATTCTTTATAGTTTTACCACTCTTGAGTGCCTCCCCTATATGTTCTGCTGTTCCTTTATTGCTTTTGGTATTCCTTTCATTTTAGCAGGAAATATATTTGTAGATTTAGGCTTTTTGAATGAACATGGCCCCTTTATCCAAGCACAGTCCTGGTAAAAAAGAGTTTAAATCACCATGAAACATAATGTCTAAGAAATATTTTTTTAAATATTTTTTTTTGTATTTTCCAGAAAGTTTCTCCAGCCTTTAATAAAATTATGGAAAAATCATCTAGATTATCTAGATCTTTCTCATTCTGAAATATGTTGAAGATGATAAAAAATACCAAAAAAACGCATGTTATTTGTCAATTTGCTATATATAATGAAGTAATTTTGAGATTGAAACTATTTTCTTTATTTGAAAAAATGAAAACATCACTGTCTGAAAATTATAAATATTTAAAAATATATAATTTAGCAATTCAGTTTAAACCATGCCATTAGATTTGTCAGCATATTGAACCATTAATAAAAGACAGAATATTGAAATTAGTTTAATTTGAAAGTGTTTACTACTGAGTAACGATTATAAGTGGACCCACAATAAAGAAAAAAAAATTGTTACTCTTTAAAAATTCAAATGGATTTCCAATAAAACTGACTATGTCAACCAGTTCAATACCTCAGTTATGGTTTTTAAAAGACATTATTTGCTCAAGACTGGAATGTCTTTGAAAGAGCTGGAAGAACTTCAGAATGTTCAAAGGCTGAATCGAACTAAACACATATTTTTGGGGCTCCCTGAAGCTGAGAAACTTAACTAGAGACTGTACTAGCCATTAACTCCAGATACAGGGGTTCAAATTTGAAGAGAAGGAAATATTTCAATACTGATGGACAGAATTATTTTGGAGTCTACAACTAATCCTATGCAGCCTCCTTGAAATCAAATGCATATTTCTATACAGTTACAGCAATAAACTTTTTGTATCTGCGTAACTTTAGAAGTCAGTGAACATGTCAACTTCTTGGAGGCTATCAGAATTTTCAGAATACTTTCTCTAATTTAGTGACTGAAATTTTCCTTCTTCACAAAATGTGAAAAGCTGAACCCAAAGTATTAGAGAGAGAAAAAAAAAAAAGGCAATTTAAAACCCCTTAGCAATTTAGGGTTTAGTTCTAGAATAGTCCTAAACTATTCAGCAGGACCATAAAAAGGATAAAGGGTGAGGAAATGCCATTATTTCGTGTAAGGTAGTGAAGGCAGAACATAAAGGGACAAGAAATTGGCAGAGTATAAGCTTAACCCAGATAAACCATATCAATCAGTCCTGACAGATTAGTTTAAACGTCAGTAAATTCCAACCTGTACATTTAATTTAAGGCACTGCGAGAGGGAACTTTTCCTTAAGTGAATGAAGTGATTCTAGTTAGTAAGTTGTTGTAGCTGTAATATACAATTAAAAAAAAAAAAAAAAGAAAAGAGAAAAAAAAACAAAGTGTTGTGCCACATGCTGCATCAGATCAAAGCTAAGCACTGAAGGTCTCATCCACTGCACTGTTAACAACGTACACAGCTATGAAATAATTCATTGAACAAAGGAATTTATTTTTCATCCAAAGATGGTGGTTAGTTTAACTGCAGAGAAAATTATTTTTTTCTAATTTTTTTTAAATAGTTCTGTATATATTAATTCAGGATACCAGAATTCATTAACATAGTTATTTCTTTATTACTATTCCTGCTAACAATTTTGTCAAGCATAAAAACAAAAAAAGCAGACATTTCAATAATAAAAAGGGAGTGTTTCTTTAATACATATAAAAAATACTTCTCAATTTCTACTAAATACAAAATTAATTAATCACACTGTTTTAAAACAATCTTGAAACAAGAAGTAGGCAGACATAATTATTATATTACTCACAATGAATATCCTAATCCATGAATAATGACTGATGAAAACCAAACAATGTATATTAGATATATATGATCAGAAAATGAGAAAGCTAAAAGACAGAAATATCAGGACGTTCTTCATTGCTGCTATGCAAAGCACAGAACACAGAGATGCAGTTCAGAAGCTGAAACAGTTCACTCTGGAAAAAGTATTGGGCCAAAATTTAATTTTAAAATTTACAGATTACTCAGGTCTGCTACTCTGAGTGATTTATAAAAAGATGTATTACTTACCAGATCCAATTCCAACCCCCCTCCTTTTTTCGTACAGTACCCTTTGACACATTTAGACAGAAGCCAAAGTTCCTGATCAGAAATTACTCCTTACATAGATAGCTTGCAATATCTCTGTTGTCTTCTTCCAGGATAAAACGTGGTGATCTAATAAATAGAAGTAAGAGACTGCAAAACAGCTCCTAGAGAGAATGATTTCATATCACTGATCACAATACTCTGAGCTCAGCTGTTCAGACAGTTTTCAGTTCATCTCAGTGTTCGCTCATCCAGCCCATATTTCAACAGCTTCTCTGTGAGGTTCTTCTGGGACACAGTGTCAAAAGCCTTCCTGAAGTCAGAGTAGACAATACCTGCTCCTGTAGAGTCACACTCTCCCCTTGTCTACCAAGCCAGATATTTCGTTGTAGAACGTTATCAAGTTTGTCAAGTATGACTTCCCCTTGGTGAAACTACGCTGACTACTCCTGATCATGCTTTTATCCATGTGCCTAGAAATGATTCCCTGGATTAGCTGCTACATCATCTTTCCAGAGATGGAGGTGAGGCTGCTGACTGACTTGCAGTTACACAAGTCTTCATTCTTGCCCTTCTAGAAGATTGGAATGACATTTGCTTTACTCCAGTCTTCAGATGCTTCTCCTAGTCACCATAGTTGATCAAAGATGATCAAGAATGGCCTCAAAATTACATCAGCCAGCTCCCTCAGCACTAACGGGTGCATCCTATTAGGACCTATGTATTTCTGAATGTCCATTTCACTGAAGAGGCATTTCTCTGATACTCCAATCCTCTACTGCCAAGGGTAAGTCTTCCATGTTCTAGACTTCCTTTCTGGTCTCTGGGACCTGGGAATCATGAAGACTCGTCTTACCAGTAAAAACTGAAGTGAAGAAGGCAAAACTGTCTTGGGACAGCCATGGGACCTGATGAGATGCATCCGTGGGTCCTGAGGAAACCGGCAAATAAACTTGCTAAGCCACTATCCAACATATTTGAGAAGTCGTGCCAGTCCAGTGAAGTTCCCAGTGACTGGAAAAGGGGAAACACAACTCCCATTTTTAAATAGGGAAAAAAGGAAGACCTGGGGAACTACAGACAAGTCATTCTCACCTCTGTGTCTGGTAAAATCATGGAGCAGATCCTTCTGGAAACTATGCTAAGGCACATGGAAAATTAGGTACTTGGTCACAGCCAACATGGCTTCACTAAGGGCAAATCATGCCTGGCAGATGTGGTGGCCTTCTACAACAGCGTTACAGTGCTGGTGGATATAGGAAGAACAACAGATGTCATCTACCTGGACTTTTGCAAAGCATTTGACACCGTCTTGCATAACATCCTTGTCTCTAAATTGGAGAGATATGGATTTGATGGATGGACCACTCAGTGGATAAGTAATTGGCTGGATGGTCGCTCTTGAAGGGTTGTCATCAATGGCTCAATGTCCAAGTGGACACCAGTGATGACTTACATTCCTCAGTGGTTAGTATTCGGACTGGTGCTGCTTAACAACTTTGTCAGTGATGTGGACAATTGGACTGAGTGCACCCTCATCAAGTTTGCCAACGACACCAAACTGTGTGGTGCGGTCAACACACCGGAGTGAAGCGATGCCGTCCAGAGGGACCTTGACAGTCTTGAGAGGTGTGCCGGTGAGAACCTCATGAAGTCCAACAAGGCCAAGTGCAAGTTCCTGCACACAGGTCAGGGCAATCCCAAGCACAAGTACAGGCTGGGCAGAGAATGGGTTGAGAGCAGCCCTGAGGAGAAAGGCTTGGGGGTACTGGTGGATGAGAAGCTCAACATGACCTTGCAATGTGTGCTTGCAGCCCAGAAGGTCAACCGTATTCCAGGCTGCATCAAAAGAAGCGTGTCCATCATGTTGAGGGAGGTGATTCTGCTCCTCTACTCTGCTCTGGTGAGACCCCACCTGCAGTCCTGCATCCAGCTCTGGAGCCCTCAGCACAGGAAAGACATGGACCTGCTGGAGCAGGTCCAGAGGGGGCCCACGGAAATGAACAGGTCACCTCTCCTGTGAAGAAAGCCCCTCCGGGTGGCATCTCTTCCCTCTAGTATATCAACTGCATCTCTCCGCTTGATGTTGTCTGCAAACTTGATGGTGCACTCTATCCCACTGTTTATGTCATTGGTGAATATATTGAATAGTACTGGTCCCAATATGGACCCCTTGAGAGACCCTACTTGTTACTGATGTCCATTTTAAAATTGAGCTGTTGATTGTGACTCTAGATGTTGCCATCCAGCCAATTCTTCATCCATTTGACAGTACATCCATAAAACCTGTATCTGTCTGATTTAAAACAAAGATATTGTGTAGGACCATGTCAAAGGCCTTAAGGAAGACGCTGTCTATCCTTCTCTCACTCTTGCTGATGCTGCACAGCCTGACGAATTCCTCCTGTAACTCCTCTGCTTGGTGACACAGCTCTTCAACAACAGCAAGACAACTGCAGACCATCTTTTCCAGCCTCAGGGAGAGGCCCCAGGCACCAGCCTGTGACTTGCAGGGCTGCATCTATCAGCTGAATCTCTGTCTGGGTTGAAGTCTCTGCCCTGGTCGAGACAGCTGCTCTAGCATCTGCTGGGAAACGTTCCCTGTGGTTCATCACCACCATTTCTTTGCAGATGTTGCTATTGTTGCTAGTGAATTAGCTAGAAATTCCCATGAAATAATAAAAGATTTTGGTTAACATACATCGGTTGTTCTGATGAAAAATGTGGGACATTTTTTCTCATACTTTTGACACTTTTTTTTTTGAGACCTTCCCCAGTGTACTACCATAAATATATTTATAAAAGTTTTAAATTTCATGAGGATTTATGCTGAAGATAACTCCTCCATCAGATCTAATCTTATTTAAGCTTTAAAAAAAATATACTGGAAGTTTCTATTATTTTTAAATATATTAAAAACTTCTTAAGCCAAATTTCAATCTCTACCCTGTTTGTACAAATATTCTTTGAAACACTGGTCCTGTTTGAGTTCTGACTGTTGTATTCTAACATTTTTGTAACGCTTGAGAAACAGAAAAATTGTGTCATTACATGTGAAAAGAAGAAATGATCAACATCAATGTTCATATCTGATACAAAGGAGGAGTTACATAGAGTGAAATTCATTTAATCTTGTTCAGTAACTTTTAAACATGGCCTCAGCATTCACTAAAGCTCTTCAATACGGGTCACAAGTGCATTTTACTTTCTGAACAAGCCACTATGGACTAAAAAGGAACTGGCACCCGAGATAAGCTTGCTCAAATAGAGTAAGAAAAATAAGCTGGAACAGTGAAAAAGACAGAAGGTGGAGAAGAGTACACCATTTAGAATTATATATATTTCAGGCACTAACTTAGTAAAACTTGTGATTTTTACTTAGTAAAAAAATACATGGAAAAAGTTAGAATAAAAGCATATAAATTATGATTGAAATGTTATTCAGACTTTATTGAGCTAACGGATAAATGGTGCTATAGGTTAATAAATGCACAGGATAGAATAAGTGAATGGCGTTATCTGTGCTTTAGGATCTCTACAGTTTTTTGTCCAGTATCTGGTGGAAAGCATATGCTATTGGAGCTATAATGTCACTGACTATGGTGACAGACCACCAAATACTCAGAAAAATCAGGGAGGCCATAAGGAGACCGAAGAAAAGAATAATGCCACCTTTAAATCACTCTTCAAAAAAGTTATGTCCAAATAAGGGCAAAACAAAGAGATAATCAAGTTGTTAAACATAACACAAAAATGAGCTTGTAAAAAATAATTATGAAAAGAATAAGAGTTTGAGGAAAAATTTATTAAAGATAAGTATACCTTCAGATTGAACCCAGTATAAAATTTATGCTATGTGTTACAAAAATCTTGCTTATGTGAATAAGTGTACATAGAAGAATAACTGGGTGTCTGAAGAATGGAATAGCTCCTGTAGAACAAACAAAAAGACACCTGTGATTCTTCAGTGAGAAAACTGAAATAATACTCCACAAAACCTGGAGAAGTAGGCATTTCTCCTACCAGCAAAACTCGATGAAACTCTCAAGCATGTTAAACAAGAATAAATATTTCTTCATGGATGCTTTATGGAAAGTGTTGCTATGACATGGTATGTAAGACTGAATACTGGATAGAGTAATGATTCATTAAAGGGTATCAAGTGTGACTGTTTAAGTACAACCTCCTTCAGAAGGATATTTGCTCTTGCACTTGCTTTCTTCACATTTACTGCTATAGATGTAGAAACCATTACCAAATAGGGTATCACTTAGTTTCACCCTTTTTTGAGTTTCTGATGGTTTATCCGAAACTATTTGAATTTCAACTTTCAGAAGTGCACTAGAATGCACATTAGTTAAAAGCCTTGGAATTTATAAATTTAATTTAGTTGCCATATTTTTTTATAAAAAAAAATTCCGTAAATGCAAAATGGGTAAAAATGATACTATGATATATATATAGAGAAAAATAACACATAACCTAAATAATAAAGTCTGAACACGTAGAAATTCAGAAATAGCATGTGTATTTTGAAGGAAATATCCTCACTTGTAGACAAGTACATTTCCAGTAACAGCCTATTTAATTCTCTGTCCTTTGTTCCACTGAGGAATTTAATCCCTTATTTAAGTGCAATATTTTTACCAGAAACAAAGAAACTTAAATAAACATGACCAGTAACTAAACTGCCATTTGCTTTATTAAAGTCCCGTTACTGCCTTCGTTATCTATAGATTTTTATCATTGACCAACTTCTAATTTTCTTCATAGTTACCAAGAGAAAGACAAACATTGGAAGATTAGTCCTCTATATTAAGTCAATATTTTGTTATCCAATTCTGTTGTCATCAAACCCATTTGTTCTACTGTAAATCTGAGCATTAAAGTTACAAAAAGCAATTAATTATGTTTTCTTGACTGAGAACATCCCATTAACTTTTCTATTTAACATTGATTTGAAGACCTCTGTGTTATGTTAACCCTTAGATTTTATTTGTCTTGTATTATACATGATGTTAACATAATTTTATTGAGTCTTTATACAGTCTGAAGGGCAAGAACTCTATTACAAAACATGTCCAGAAATGTGTTATAAAAGTTCAAGATAATTACTGAAATAGTAATTATTCAAGAAACATTACCCTGGAAGATTTAAAATTAAAATGGCAGTAACAGGCCAAATGTTCGTTCATATTAATAAGTCACAAGTATGTATTTCTGAATAACTCTTCATAGTGGTAGGTTATTTTTTCCCTCTTTAAACATTCTCTCTTAAATCAAAGTGAATAAAATCAAAATAATATCCCTGAAAAGAATGAGGCTATTATCAGTCATTGAGCTCATCTGAGTTCATTGGGGACAACAAATAATGCTGTCTAATTAATTAGGATGACAGCAGACTCTGTGACACGTTTCTTATGGCTGGCTAGTTTAACATTCTAAACCCTCTTGTTGATTAGAACGCACATGTTTTAAATAGCAAAGGATGCTAGACATACCATCTGCTGTGTAACAGGGCTTCATAAAAAAAATCACACTGAAGTCTTGATAAGTTCACATCACCAGAACAAGACAAATGTAACATCTTATCTGATATGCAGTGACACAATTCCAGTTGTTTCTAAAATTATATTCTTTTAATATAGCTATGTGGAAAAAAAACAACCACCCTACTGTAAACAGGATTCCTTGATCAAAGTCTGGCGTCATGTTAGCCAATAAATTGTCTCACTTTCAAATGTCTCTTCTCTGAGTGAGCACAAGAAAGATTTTGAAATAGAATGCATATCCTGAGATGGCGTACTGGTTGGAAAATAGTGATATAATACTGACTGACTACCATGCAGAGCTGTGACTCTAATTATGTGTGTATTCTGAAATAATTTTTTTAGACAGAAATTTACTTAAAAATGCACGATTCTGTTTCATGCCTGAATACACTTCTGTTTCATGCCTGAATACACTTCTTTGAAAGTAGTGTACTTCTAGTACAATTCAAATAGATTTAACAAACACATGAAGGGGCAGTATATTGTTCAGGAAGTCCAAACATGCAAAACAAGTTCTTTTTTTTTTAATAAACTATTTTGTAAGTAATATTTTGTTAGTATTGACATCCACATTATGTATGGTTACAGAAAAATTTTATGCAGTTATAAATTCTTGAGTTTTAATAGAATCAAATGCAGAAATCAAGTATTTGCACAGATAAGTGTACATGAGTCTAATGGAATAGCTATGTGGTTACAGAGCTATATATAGGTTAACTTTTTTGAAGTATATATGTGTAAATTTAAAAAAAAATGTGCTTGTCTATTTATTTGTCATTGTTTTAAGTATGAGTCTATTTGATGCTGGTTTCAGACCTCTATCTTCATCTCCTATTGAGTGTTATTTTTTAAGATCTCTGGTGATTATTGATGTATTTATGCATATCTTATTTAATAAATAAAATATGGTTAAACTTATGGTAGCTTAACACAGAGGACAGGTCAAGTGTTTGTGGAGAAGAAATATTGTCCTTAATGAACGATTACAACTGATACTTGCCATGTAAAGCACACAGAAATTGCACGGTTTGACCAGCATCTTATGGGGAGTAATAGAAAGCTTTCCTTCACTTGGAAGCAGAGAATCACAGACTACCTCGAGTCGGAAGGGACCCTTGAGGATTGAGTCCAACTCCTTGCTACTTGCAGGACTACCTATAATTAAATTATACGACTAAGAGCATTGTCCAACTTGAACTCTGACAGGTTTGGTGCCATGACCACGTAGTGGGGAGACTGTTCCAGTGTCTGACCACCCACTCAGTGAAGAACCTTTTCCTAATGTATGGTAAGAACTTCCCCTGCTGCAGCTTCATTGTGTTTCCTTGTATTATAGTTTTGCTGCAGCCGGCAACAAAAGCGCCCGCGGCCGCCCCTCCCCCTGCTGGAGTGCGGAGGAGAATGGAAAGAAACAGGCAGAAACTGGTGGGTCGGGATAAGGGCAGTTTAACAGAACAGCAAACAAATGGAAGAGTAGCAACAACGATACAGATAAGGAGAATACACAAAACAAAACAGCAGAACTCAGAGAGCAACTTTCACCGTCTACTGCCTCTGCGCGCTCCCGAGCCGTGACTGAGTTCCCGCCGCCCAGCTCCCCCAGCCAGAACGAAGCATGACGGCACATGGTATGGAATACCCTGCTCTGTTTGGCCAGGTGGGGTCAGCTTACCCAGCTCTGTTCCCTCTTAGCTCTTGGTGAAAATGAACCTTGTCCTGGTCGAACACAGGACATTATCCACCCCTTATTCTATACCATCTATGTCATGCCAAGGTTCCCCATTTTTTCAGCTGATCACCACCAATTCTCCTGTCTCCAGATATCATTCCCTTAGTCTATGGATCATCACTCTAAAGTGTCTGTTGAGTTCATTTAATCCATGACTTCAGGCTCCATCTGTTGTAATGATCTTCTGTGGTAGGAGAGGTGATGTGTGGTGATGGGCGGTCACTTGCTGCATACGCAGCTCATGGATGATATATCTGGTGCAGCCCGTGCTCACAGTCTGCAGGTTGGAGATGTCGATCTTGATGAAGTTGCTGGATGCCAGTTGTTGAAAACCAGGTCCGGTCCCATCATCACTGTGCCCTTCTAGGTTTTCTTCGAAAAAGTTCATCCTTCTTTAATCTGGACGATTCTTACTATGCTACTACTGGTATAACATATAACAATTATAACAGTGATAACAGAGAGTGACAGGGTTATTTAACAATTAACTTTATACAATTTATTTATGGACTATTCTCACCCAAAATCAAATCCCCATGAGGTACACGTCGGACTTCCCCATCCTCCCGCATTACCCACCAGGTACACCCAGGTCCTTGAGCAAAAGCAATCCCACGGACAGATTTGCCTTTGCCCGAGGCAGGACTACCCAAACCGTCTTCCCTAACACGTTCCGCATGTGCACTACAGGGACTTTATCCCCTTCTATGGCGCGCTGAGGATTTGACTGGGCAGGACCAGCCGGTTGGTGGACCCTCTGGTGTTAACCAACCAGGTGGCCTTTGCTAAATGAGTATCCCAATTTTTGAAAGTCCCTACCCCAATTGCTCTCCAAGTGGTTTTTAGCAGCCCATTGTACCGTTCGATCTTTCCAGAGGCTGGTGCGTGGTAGGGGATGTGATACACCCACTCGATACCCTGTTCTTTGGCCCAGGTGTCCATGAGGCTGTTATGACAGTGAGTCACGTTATCCGACTCAGTTCCTTCGGGAGTGCCATGTTGCCACAGGACCTGTTTTTCCAGGCCCAGGATAGTATTCCAGGCGGTGGCATGGGGCACATAGTAGGTTTCCAGCCATCCATTTTTGGCCTCCACCATTGTGAGCACATAGCTCTTGCCTTGGCGGGTTTGTGGCAGTGTGATGTAGTCAATCTTCCAAGCCTCCCCATATTGATATTTTAGCGATCGTCCTCCATAACACTGAGGCTTTACCTGCTTGGCTTGCTTGATTGCAGCGCATGTCTCACTTTCATGGATAACCTGTGCAATGGTGTCCATGGTCAAGTCCACCCCTCGGTCACAAGCCCATCTGTATGTTGCATCTTTTCCTTGGTGGCCCGAGGTGTCATGGGCCCACCGAGCTATAAACAGTTCACCCTTATGTTGCCAGTCCAGATCCACCTGAGCCACTTCAATCCTGGCAGC
>Ga0065711_1037290_pt1 | contig 19974 bp, 6 predicted proteins | sample Hoacrofraction12_FD_59098 | JGI IMG/M metagenome (GOLD analysis project Ga0065711, IMG submission 59098) | Hoatzin crop microbial communities from Cojedes, Venezuela - Epithelial fraction 12 v2 (version 2) | ecosystem: Host-associated > Birds > Digestive system > Esophagus > Crop | place... | reverse complement strand
CCCAGGCATGATTACATTTGAGGGCCTTATCGATTGTTTAGTAAACCCCTCTTTTTTTTTTTTTTTTCTTTTCCCTCTTCTAATGTTCTTCTGGAAAGCACACACGTTACAGCAGACATCAAAGCTGTTCCCTCAGAAGCAGTGCCGTGGGCAGCAGCATTGCTTTTCTGAACATGGAGCGCACTAAATCTCCCAACAGGAGAGCCATTTCGGGCAGAACAACCGTTTCGGCAAGACAATAAGGAAGCCTTAAATGCTAAAGCTAATGCCATGGAAGTAAGACTAGGAGATAAGGCACTGCTTTTCGTCATGGCCCCATTGGAGAGAAATCATCTTGTAGCATGACTTCTTTGCAGGGCTTTACTCAGCCGAGTTGTCCCACTGCTTTAACAATTGTTCACATGCAATCAGGTGAAGATGTGATCCACTGTTACAGAATAGCTAAAAGCAAATTTGGCTTAATCTCTTCCCCCTCCATACTGAAGCCCAAGAGAAGCACGCGGCCAGAGGGACTGTCAGAGACAAGATGCACTTGTCATTCAAATTGCAAGTTAATATTTGATGAAGTGGCAAAAATGATTATTCGGATTCTCCATTTCATCTATATGAAACCAAGGATGGAAAATAAGGCTGCATGAAATCTCTCGGAGAGCTGAAGAAACTGGATTTTTTCTCACCGTCACCACAACAACAAAGCACGTTTTGAGGTGTTGTATGCAGTGCTTGGTGTAGCATCCAGTCCTCGGGGGGGGGCTTCTGTGGATCATTTTCTTGCCAATTATATGCAGTTTATCATTTAGTATTTCATCTACAAGTTCTGCTCTAAACTGAGCTCCTACAACTTTTCTAAGAATTACTTACATATCAAAGTGATGATTCTGGCCTTCAGAATGTTGTACTATGGTGGTGGTTTTTTTTTTGTTGGTCCTTAAGAAACGTATTTTCTTGGCTCTAATATCTTCTCTTACATTTTAAGAATATTTTTTTGCATCAGACGATAATAACCTTCAAGAATTTTAAAATCGGTATAAGTCTGAAAACTATATAGTCACAGAAATGATTCCTCTGTTTTATAGCTTGGAGGACAATAATAACAAAACCCATAAATGCAAGACTCTTTTTTTAAAGCTTGCTATTTGTGATCTTTGATTAGAAATTACTGCTCTATTTTCAATTAATGCTGTATAAAATATCATGTAACTTTCCATGCAAGCAAGAAGAGAGAAAGCTTTAAAAGCTGGACATACGTGGTGAATTAGTATTTATTGTCACATACTGAAATACATTTCTTTCAGACACCCTCTTTGGCCAATGTTTTTATCTGCAGATGTCAAAAAGGTAATGTGGAAGTCAGATTCTTCTAGTTATTATCTTTAATTACCAAGGGCCTGCTATGGGAGTTGGCACGAATTTTGATACAAGCTCAAGTAACGTAGGATCAGTTATTCTTCTTGTATGAAGAGAGACAAATATTCAGCCGACGTAGATGTGTAACTCCCTGGAAGCCAACAGAGTCGCGGTGCTTTAAAAGCAAGGATGTGGTTCACTGTGGGGCAGTCAGCTGCTTCCCCCACCTCAAGGTCTACGTCTTTGCAGTGAATTGCACTGCAGGCTGTCAGCTGGTACGGAAGAAGTAAGGGCAGAAGGAGAAAAGAATGCAAGTTCTCTGTTTTCGCCAGGAACCCACTGCATGGAGTAATTTGCTGCAATGATTTGATGTATTTCTCCCAAACATCGCAGATAGGGTACAAGTTTTTTTCAGGCTTTGGGGCAGAGTAATGTTCTCTGCTTACTCAGTGGTCTCAAACAGCCAGGCCTCATGCAGATCCATTCAACGCAGTTAATTTAAACTTGTGGTAATTTCCTTTCTGCATCACTTTTCGTAATAGGCAGGTGTAGCATTGGCAAACATTTTAACAAGTGTACTTATAAGGAAAGTTTGGCTTTAGTTTTAAGGGTTATTTATAACCTCATTTTTCAGTAAAAGGGTAAATCTTGATGAGCAGACATTAATGATCTCTGGTTAAGATCACACAGTTTCTAAATGGACTCAAATACCTAAAGCATTTGTTATTAAATTATTATTTATTATTATTACTATTACCAACAATAAATTCAGAGTTTGTTTCTGATTCTCTGGTATTTGTTACCACTGTCTCTGGTTAGCTGTATATTATTTTAAACCCTAATGCTCCCCTGGAGATTTCCTTTTTTTCCTTGGATGAACACGGGACTCCCTAATGTGGGATCTGAGCTGGTGCCGAGGCGGTGCTCCGCATTTCGCGCTCTGCTGTCAGAGGAAGAAGAGTGCTGCACTCCATGGGAACGGCGAGGAAGCAGCAGGTCTCTCCTGCTTCTACGTGCTGCCTTGGATCCACTGGAGCTTCTTCCTTCCTCTGGGTCCAACACTGCCAAGAACTGGGACTAGAAAATAGACTGCAAATCCCAAAGTAGCAGGATTTGATCTAAAATGAAGTAACATATTTGGCCTCTATCATGACTTTTCTTACCGCAATATTTCTAACTTCCTAGGTTGCATAACTACTTTGAAGAGCAAAAGGCATCCGTGTTGGTCATCAAAGTATCTTAAACCTTGGAAACCGCTTATAATTTGTTCTGACTTGCTCGAGATACCTACAGAAGGCAAGCATCTATTAGAAAAGTCAGAATTTACGTTCTAAAATTTACACAAATGACCTTCCATTTTTACTGATACTTATTTTTAGATGATTTCAAACTACTTTAGAAATTGATAGGTGGTGCTGTCCTATATCTTATATAAAGACTAAGAGACAAAGACAACAGGTTACTAACGATCGCTATTTATTTTGTTAAGTCAATAAAAAGTGCATAGTACAAGCCCTTTATCCCAATCCAAGTACTCAGAAAAAGATTACTAGGAAACTGAAAATGGCACAGATGATTTTTTGTGTGGCATGATTCAGACATTTTAAGCCACCAATTTACATTAGGCACATCACATCATCACTCTTCCTTTTTCAATCATGAACATTACAAGGCTAAGTGATCTGCAGACAATACATGAATACATACGATTTCTCATTTCAGAGTATAATAATTGTGTTAAGCAGACTCTAAAAATACTATCATTTTAACAAAGTTCTAAGCTAAGGTATAATCGTTAACTTCTCTCCATATTTCCCAAGTCACTACAACTTGCATCTCTTACTAACCAAGCTTAAAACCCTCATTACAGAATGAATCATGTCCTGAAGCTTCACATAACCACTAACCTCTTCCACACTTCTCAAAATTTACCATAAACATCTGTCACCATGGTACAATTATTTCATCGCAAACTACGTCACTAAAGGCCAGATTTCTGCCACCCTTACTAAAGCTGCTACTAGTACGTTATCTCAGAGTAGTCCCACAAACTTCGGTGCAACTACTTGATGAGTAAGGCACTATTTAACACAAATAAGAGTGGCAAAATACAGTCCTACAATTAGTTACTTTGATTTCAATTAAGAGTGGTGATCTGAAGGTTCTATGTTGGAGAGATTATCTGAATTTAAAAGGCATACATTTTGACCTGGGATAGTGGCCTGGCTCTTTAGTAAAACATTTTACAATAAAATATTTCCATTTTTTTTTCTTTTACATAGAAAATTTAAAATAGCAATTTACATGAGGAAAGCATACGTGTACAAAATCACTGGGACAATTACTTAGAAGAATTTCAAGCAAAGACAGTTCATTGAAATGTAAAATACAACATTACTCTGAACAAAATGTTCATTTGCCAAGACTGTTAGAGCTGGGTGCACATGGTGAATTTTATAAATAAGGCAGACAGACAGTGAAGCAAAGCAAGACGGATCCTCACAAGTGAGGAGCACCTGCTGTAAATCTCACCAGCTTCCAACGGGGTGAGGAGTGGCACTCTGTCTGAAATGAAGCCTGTTTCAGTCGGCTTTTTAATCAACTGGAAGCCTGTTTTATGGATCTGATAGTGAAGAATTCTGGCCAAAAATTCTTGGAGAAAAGGTCACTGTAGGGGGTTATATGTATTTTCTCGTCGGTTCAACCAAATTATGCTATATTACTTGTTCTATTCAAAACAGTATCCCAAACATCAATGTGCCCAAAAGGCAAAAAGCAAGCACAGTCGGCTTGCTTGTTCCAGTGACACCTTCACACAGTGTTTGTGGCCTGGACACCTTCAGACATAGCAGGACAAGTTCTCTCAGCTCCTCTGCTGCAGCTCCACTGCTTTACACGGCCCTGCGCTGATGTCTCTGACAGCACTTGGCCCAATCTTCATTTTAAATTTTTTTTTTTATTTTTTACACATGCTCCTATTCTTGGGAGCACACTATTCCACAGAAACTCAATAGGCAATTACATCAGATTACAGAAGCCTTTCTTCAGGTCTACGCTGTACCTTTACAAGGCGGCCCGCCATTTACCCTGAGGAGGAAAATCCTGCGTCTGTCAACCATGGGATCTGATGTGAGATTTTTGTTAGAGCCCGTTCATACAAACTTTTATGCATCTTAACAGTTCCTTCAGCTCTGTAACTAAAGTCCTCATGAAATCAAGGTTTCTACAGTAAGGCTTTGAATTCCCATGTCTGTTCCACTGACCTTTACAGAAAGAAACTTCATGCTGGTAACATACAAATGTTCTTTACATTATTCTCATCAATTCTTCAAATTGATCAAGAAAAATATACAGTGTTGCTTTTCTGTACATTTTTAAAATGTTCTTAATGTACATAAAAAAGTTATTTCCCATTTGCTACAACAGGAGATGTGCACAGGTAGGTGCACAGCCACACACACGCACACATAAACACAACAAACATACAACTGTTAGAGGAAAAAGACATGCCATACGTAGTCACCTGCAAGTTGGTTATTCTACAGTTACAACCAGTAGATGAGAATGAAATGCTAAGAATTGGTGATAACATACAGGTGAAAACACCCGAATATCCAATATACCAAAAGATGATTACCTCGGTAACCTCTTGGTATGATTTCATCCTGTCCAATATACATTACATCATGGCTAAAAATTTGTTAAGATACCGATTATTAAAAGATTATACCAGGACAGAAAATTTTACCAAGTTGTTCTCACTAAATTTCTCTTTTCATAAAGTCTATAAGTAAATAAATCTAGTTTTGGAATACATTTTTCTGACAACATATTGAATAAGATATATTATTTATTAAAGAACAAGATTAAATTAATTCTTTTTGGTGGTATAATTTTTTGTCTAAAGTTCCCAATACATATGTCAAAGCTTTCACAGAGGCAATTATCCCATTCACTTCTTCGCGCACGCGCACACACACAGAGAGTATAATTCTAGTGGACAATCCGTGCTTTTGCCAACAACCCTGAAAACTATGTTAGTGTCCAAAGACCAGACTAAAAACTGCTCTGAACCCAGGGCAATTATAAAAAATTTTCAATTTTTTACCACATAGCTAAGCTAATAGTTGCATAATATAATTCTCAAAAGCATACCGGAGAAAAAAATAGGGATTAATCTGAAGAAATATGGATTAATCTGAAGAAATTCCATTATTATAGATGCACAGGGATTTTCTTTTTCTTTCAATGCATATCAGAAATCACTGCAAAGAATTTAAGATCATTGTAACAGAAAGAGACAGAGTGGAATGTCCACAGTAACGGTAACAACCAAAAAACCCCTGCAATGCCTTTTTATTCAAATTACAATCTACTAGGAATTGTAATAACATACAAAGCAAAAATTAACTTAAAATTGAAGTTGCTAAAAGCAGTTAATGAAGATAACTGCTGAATGGTAATTCTGCTCTATAGAAATGAGAAAAGAAAACAGTATTGAATGGAGTTTAGGAGTAATCTGGTCACTTCGTTCATTTGGTCGTGCAAGGTTTCAGCTGCTGAACTTTTCCAATACTGAACGCTCTAGTCCACTGGTGGGGCTGGTGGTTCTTGTCCCTAAGCAGGAAGGAAGGAGGAAAAGAAAAAAACCCCACATACCAGATTAGAAACAGTGCTTCAAGTCAGAGGATTTAGCAATAAAAGAAGAACAAAAGAATAAAAGAAGAGTTACATTGTGCTTTCTTTTAAGATCTTTCAGTAGCTCTTTCAATATTCAGTGTAAACGAGCATCAAAGAACAACAGCGTTTCCTGCATGGACAGGGATTTTTCCATGATCCCACATCTAGGACAAAGATTGCCTTCCTAGTTTCATGCTGTATTTTTGTCTAAAAGCTATGATTTCCCCCTTGTACAGAAGAAGGCAGGAGGCAGTTCCAACCAGGGACAGCCGGCGTCCAGAGGATGTTATAACCCACACTCAGTCACCCGTGCCTGCTCCATCCCATGGCAGGTCTTGCAGTTGGCGTTTATGATTGTACTTTCACTTGGGTTTTACTCATTTTCATTGTTAAGGGAGTTCCAAGAAAATACAGGAGAAAAAAATGTAAGGAAAAAATGACTGTAAGACAGTCTGTATTAAAACCAAATACATTTAAGGTATTGTAGAGTCTCTCTGCAGGGCGCTTTCAGACGCACTTACGTTATGTGGGCTGGTTGGCTTTCCGGCCGTGCTGGATCCTCTCAGATTACTCGGTCTCAGTAAGAACAAGACAAGTGCAATCACCACCCAGGCCATCATTATCATGGCAAAGCTGATGCCATTGTCACTGGAGGAGTTTGGTCCTGGCACTACAGACAAGGAAAACTCAAGTTATAACACAGAGTGACAGCAGAGTTCTTTACCCAAAATGAAATGAAAAATGCAGAATAAGTCTCAGAAAAACAAAAAGAAGTATTTTTCAGTTGAGTTTTCTGATTAGTCCTTCCTTTTGACTTTGACACAAGTAATTCTTGGTTAGTGTTACGCTACATTTTAATTATCTTTCTTATCCCTTTAAAAAGAGAATCTATTTCATAAGATTTCACTGGAATTCTCAGAATTATCATGAATATTTCTTAGTTCACATTAACTCCTAATGAACTGAAGATTATAAACACACACTCTCTGCTTAAGAAATCAAACTTGATTTTTTAAGAAATTAAACTTGATGCAAAATATATTTATGTGCGAAAACTCCCCATCTGTACATTGGTGTTTGGTTTTTTGCCTCAAACAAATAAAAGAATAAGACTAGAGATGAAAGCTTGGACTCCGTTGCTAGGCCCCACACAGAGAACATGCTAATTCTAGTAAGAAGGGAGCAAACTAATGGTTATAATTTTGCTGGCTACTGTACGTTATTTATTAAGAGCTTGTTCGAATAAGGGTCAGTGTCAATATGACTGATCATCCAGCTCCTGTGGTATTTCCGATAGCATCAAGGAAAATGTATCTGTCAGGAGGGGAAAAAATGCTGAGGAGATACATGAAAAAGTGAATCCCAGGAATACAATATAAAAATTTTACACCTAATTTCCATACAGTATGGCTGAGACATCAAAGCATGGAAAGAAAACTGAGAAAATGCCCTCAGACTGGAGATGGCTGGTTCGTCTTTTGGGATCAAGAAACTCTTGCAAATACTTGCACATTGGAAGACAACAACCTTTCTCCTCTGAAACATAATTTCAGATAATCAAATTGTAACTAATGTTGTCAGCTGAAGTGTAAGGAGCTGAAGTGTAAACCAATGCATAGTTAATTAACTATGGTATTTACATGGCTCCACTTACAGTAGTATCTAAAGACTTAACATCTTCATTAACGACCTAGATGATCAAATAATACAGAGCAATCAATAAAAAGCTATAATTTAATAACCCTCTCAGAAAGAGAAGAGCTATTCTGTTTTATTACTCAAGTTGAAAATTTTAACATCCCAGGAAATTCCACGGAGACACTCATATCCATCAGATTTTTCAGTTAACTCGTTTGGATCATCTCATTATTCAGCCAAGTCTGGATACAGTATCAGTTGGGAGTTGTTCTTATTTAACATTCGCTAGATACCCGGTGAACTGCTGGAGCCAGTTATTTCCTTGAAGGTTCGTGCTGAGACCAAAGAACCACCCTCATCGCTGACACACTGGGTAGCATTTTTAGCAGAGGCTCTTCTGTGAAAGTGGTGTCTTCGTAGCACAGCTAAGGCACAGCGGAGGGGCACCGTGGGGAAGCTCACAGCTATGCCTCTCTCCACACTGCTGTTCTGTGAATAAGACTTTGTGCGTCGGGGCTGCTGGACTGATGTCCTTTACTGACATCGCAGGCACCCAAAAATGTCAAAGAAGAAAAAACCCCTGTATTGTAGCAGACCATGCTTCTCAAAGCACAAACACCACCATTAACGTGTATGAGCAAATGAAACTGCCATACAGCTCTTGCCTTTTAAATGCCCAAAATACACTTTTCAAAACTCGAGAAGTCACTAATACAGAGGAATTTTGTGAATAGAGGTACGTACAATTACAAGTGACAATTCTTTTGGAGATCTGAGTGAATAAAGGGCACTGTATATGGGGAGAAGGTATAGTGCAAAGAAAATAAATGAGAATGCTACAGCCTCTAATTCATTAAACACTAACATATAATCGATTCAGAAAGCACATGGAACTGTGCAGGTGAGAGTTTAGACCTGCAGTTGTGCTGAAGGAAAACGTTATTGTTGTCAACATGATATATCAGCATTTTAAATCTTGAATGACCTTTATATACGCAATCCAGCAAACTAGTATATAATTCAGCATGAAAAGAACAACTGCTTTATTCTGGGGCTTCCAGACAACATTAACAGCCACCCTGAGACTACCTTCAGCAGCACACAAGACAGCCTGAGGTACCTGCTTTGGCACGTGTGTTCAGTAGAACATTGAAAACTCAGATCTCCTGTTAGGCTGGATTCCTCACACAATGCAGAAAAACAGGGACTAGTCAGGCTGCCTCCTGCAATTTTTGCTGAACCGTAGCATGCTCAGGGTCTGTGGTTAAACAAGAGTCGGGGTATGTAAAGGCTGCTAGGTCAGCTCACGCTCCAGGTCAAGGAAGGGAGCAGAAGGAACCACAGAGGGAAACCACAGGCATTTGTGCAAGACACAATTTCTACCCAGCCTGCGCAGTAAAATGGTTTGGATGGAACCAAATGTGCTGAAACATGTTCTCAGCTAAGTCAGGCAAGACAACAGCTTGGCCCTGTATTACCTACTCAAAGCATGCCAGATACCAAACCAGCCACAACACTGTTTACACTATTCAAGTACCATTAAACCCACATCTCTCACAAATGGCCATGTGTTTTAATAAGGACGTGAGATATTTCAGAATCTGTTGCTTTACTCTCTTAACATAAGGAGATGAGGATAAGCAAAATCTCACATAGCTGGGGTGAATCACACTTTTCAAAGCTTTGCATCACGAATCAAGAGAACAGAAAAGAAGCTGTCTCAGCTACTGGGAGCAATAATATGTAGAAGACGACAATCTTTTGCGACAAAGACCTCCATCACTGAGATCACAAAATAATCTGGTAAGACCAGCCTATAGATAAAGAACAGTTGAGTGAAGGTGAAACAGATCAGAATGGAATTTATGCTGATGGACAGAAGAAAAAAACCCTGTATTTTTAAGAGTTCACAGCCACAGTGCTTTACCTATAATTGATATTTTTGCAGGTAATTTAGAAGCGTTTTTTTGATTCCTTGGAGAATAAAGGCTCTCCTATAAGAGCACCTGTGGATGATATTTTTAATATTTCCAGATGGCTAGAAGATTGTTCTATTCTGACCTCACAGATGAATGTCCCTGCCACCATCCATTTTGATGGACGGATCTGGTTACTAATCTCCAGTGTCTGGGAGACACCAACTAGCACAGAATGTAGCAGCACTTATTCCCCTGTCACTGAGTGACATGAAATTTACAGCTGCTAACCTGCCTTTCCACACAACACCGAATCCAGCCCCAGGTCTTTATTTTCAGAGTATCTGCTCCCCTGGGCTCAGCATACCTATATATCCACATACTTCTGAATGAAGCCTGTGAGCAGTTCTGCCCCTCTGGTTACCTGGAATTTTTTTTACATCTTGGCTGAATTATCTCCGTGCAGGAAAAAGCTTTATGAGGGGGCTGGTCTGAGACTGTGGGATAAACTCCCATGGGAAGCGAGTGACTATGGTGAATCCTGTCTGTTGCTCCACATACAAGATACAGTTCTTTGGCTTGCTTTTTCCTACAGAAACAGAGTCTAAGACACATAAACTAGGCTCCTCTTGGAGAGAAATGGGAAGAGAAAAAAATAATCTTCCGTGACAGATGTTTGCCACCTCCTTTAATGTTCTACCAGAAGGTAGTCAAAGCTATTAAAATGATGAGTTTGGTAAAAATAATTTCTAAAGATTAAAGGTCAACCACCTCCTGGTTGTGCAACTGAAATCTCAATAATACAATATTAAAATTAATAAATGCCCTTGTTAAACTCCTTACATGAACTTAGTTCTCCTCTTAAAGTGCTGTTTTTCATTCGGAGTGAGGTTGTACTCTAAAGAAAAAGAGGAAAGGTTGCATTTCTTTTACTGTAAAAGTATATTCCATGTGGTGCTTTTTGTCTGCCCTCTCATGGTAGAAATATCTCTTTTTGGATCTTCAGTTTTTACTGTTTAACATCTGCATGTGGGAAGGCAAAAGCATGCTCTCTGACTTGTGCCGCCTTCTTTTTACGGTGTTCTTAGCCTTGCCTATTCTGTGAAAGAAAGGCAGGAAACTCTATGAAGAGAGGTATCTTACAGATGAATCATAAGGGAAGACAAAGAGTCCGTGGGACCTTCAGCAGATAACACCTGCAAGCTGACACTCTCAAAGGCAGGTACAAAGAAACTGAGGAAAGCCAGAAATTACTTGAGTGCAGAGAGGGAGGGAGGGAGGGAGAAGGGAATTACCAGAAAAGGGAGGGAAGAGTTGGCAGACATTTCATGCCTTTAGATTAGGCTGCTGTGATTCCCCTAGACAAGTACAACTCAAGATGAATCACTGATACGCATTCATTTTAAAACACATAAAAATTTGGAAGCAGACAACATTTGAGACAGTCATGTCTGACCCTATCACAAGTTAGTAGAGCACTGAGAATAGTGTTGAAAATATGAATGTGGTAAATCCAGGTCACAACATCTGGGAATTGCTAGAACACAAGAGGAAAAAACTCAGGCAGTGGCCCCTCATTTCCTCTGACATGGAAGGCTGACTGTGAAGGGCCATGAGCCATCAGAGCGGCTCACCACCAGCTGGGGATCCTCCCTGGGCTGGATGAACCACTGATGTTGCAACTGCAACACGCTTCAGAGAAATCTTCCCTGCTCCATTTGCATTAGACAGAATTCAGAAAAGAATTACTGCTCTTTCCTCATTTCAAGGGAAACTGTAAGTTATTCTGATTTGCTGAGCATAAAGAATCCCAACAGAATATTAAATGTGTTGCATATTCAAAACTCGCAGCCTTTTTTCTCCAAGGTACCCACTGAAATGGAGGGAACAGTCATCACACTCTTGTACGTGGTTTACTGTCACAGCAGATATTCTGATGGAGAATCAGCAGAGGAACATCCGCCAAGCAGAGCGCCCAAATGCTCTCTATACAGGAGTACAAACCCAAAAGCACTGGTCCTGACCCTGGCAGGAAACTCTCTGCAGGGTAGTCACTACAATATAATGGTGCCAACAACCATAAATAAGAATTTAGAGCTAATAACACAAAAATGCAAATGAGGGAGCCCTGGTGCTACAGCTTTCATCTGCCTCCAAAAATCTAAAAAATATCTGAAATCAAGGGTTGAAAAAACAAAGCGTGCTCAGGAAGAATCAATGCAGGGTGTTTCTGAGAACTTCCAGCTGGTAGCAACAGCATAACACATGACGCTGCTGTGACACTGGCTGAACCACAGCCCTGACGTTTCCCAAAACAAAACCACATACATCTTCATCAGTTCTTCCACAACCTTGCAACTTAAGAATCTGTGCATGACAACATTCCCAGCTGCACTTCCAGAAGGAAGACCAAATCCTGGGAATGAGCAAACGGGTGGGAGTGAAACAAGCTTCTTATCGAGGTCCCGAAATGAGGGATCAATGCAAGTAACAGGAAATGGAGCTGCGGGACCTAGGGAAGAGGAGACCCACCTCAAAAATAAGCTCATCACAGTATAGCTCATCAGAATAGGATGAAGCAATGGACAGAAGACTGGCCCAGAATTGTTATAATCTGTCTCTGAAAACACCTCTGGAAGCTTCTCCAGGCTCCATCTGTTTGTTTTTGCCTTTGACTCCTGAGAGTCTTACAGAGCTCACGTTGGCCCAAGCACAGAATCACAGAAGCATCACAAAATAGTCTGACAAATAGGCAGTCGGTGTCATTACATCAGCAGAAAATTACCTTTGCTGGAACTAAATTTAAGGCTATATAATAACTTGGAGAGGATTTACTCTATAATTTTTGCTTTGGTTTTTGAAACAAACCACTGGTTTGGAACAATTGCTGCCAAATTGCTTGCATTGGCACAGACAGTTATTGCAAGGATCTCTTTCGGGATGGAGAGCTATTTGCCACAAACCATCCACATCCCCACTGTACTATAGCTTGGTAGCATGAAAGCTTTGTGCCCACACATAACAGAACTTACTCATTTATACAGTCTTTAGCCTAAGAGCTTAATAAATATTGATGAGCCAACACTCCCAAGGCTTGAGTGAGAATGACCTACCATTGCTTGGTTTTGACTGTGGACTAAAGCTCAGAAAGCTGTACAGCCTGTCTGTGCCTACTTCTAACACAGAAAATACTCTATCTCTTGTCACCTTCCTCTCTCCCTCTCCTACATGCCTGTGATTTAAAAAAAGCCCACACATAGAAGTCTAAGGTGTGGGTGATGAAAAAGTCTGCCCTAGGACAGGTGCATTTGGGAGAGGAGGGGTGCTGGAAGTCACAGACACAGAGCATAACTTGGAAAGCCCGTAAAGAAAGAGTAAAGCCAGCAGCACTGTTCTGGCACATGTGTACCCCACTTTTTGTCCAGGGGTTATCTGGGAAAGCTCATAGCTTTTCCCCTTCAGCCCAACATGGCAATGAATCTGTGACTGTTTCACATTGCAAGGGCACAGTGCAAGTCCAAACTGGATGCCTGTCTCTAAACAGGTTTTACTGGGGGAGGAACAGGAGAGTGAACAAAGGCACGCTCTCTCCCCGAGACCCTGGAAACCTTGACCTCACTGCTCCTAGACCTGTAGAAGATACAAGCACCAGCAGCTCTTGCTTCCAGGAACACTGCTCAGGTGCCCCCTGCTCCCTCCAAGCATTATAGTAGTCCTGATGCAGGCTAAGGAGTGAGTTCATACACTCAGTTGGTAAAGCAATATAGGAAAAACAGATGCACTTCATTTTTATTTATAAGCATTTGACAATGTTCCCTCTAGACCACGAAAACAGAGCACCTCAGGGCAAGCTTACATTGCTGCATAACCTCTGCACAGCTATGCTTCCCGGCAGATGCTGGTAACATTTGACTGTCCTAGTTATGTTCACCGTTTGGAATTGTTTTTTGGACGTATTTCACAGCAAAGTTCAAGGAAGTGTATGCATCAGTACTCTGCTTCATTACCTACACAGCTGCTGAGTCAAACAGAAGTGCAGTCACAGTGTATGTCAACTTATCAGTCAGAGCTGGTGGGGAATCTCCTCTCCCTCACAGTGGAGTAGAGGGTTCACAGTACTGACAGTACGTCACTCAGCTCCAGAAGTGAACATGTGCACGTGTCAGGGTCTGCGCTGAATATCCAGTCTTCACTGGTTAGGCTGCTATGACTGTAGGGAAGACAAAAAAAGCCCCCCCTCCAATTTTCTTCTTAGGGAAAAATTGAAATCACCCTATTTGCAAGCTAATAGTAAGATTCAGTAATGCTTGGGGCCCGATCAACGGTCATGCTGGTATACCGATACCTCCAGCCTGCTCACCGTTGCTGCTTCCATACAATGCTTCCAATGTACAAATGTTAATCTGCATCACAGACACCCAGAAATACCCCCCACATAATAATTCCAGTACTGGAGTATTTGATTTTATGTGATATGTTCCTTTAACGTTAAATCAACTGCTGCATTTTAAAGACCAGCCGGAATGTATCTTAATTACTACTCTTTATTTGCCTTCCATGCACCTGATCTCAATAGTTACTCACATTCCTGAAGGCATTCTGTGTCTGTGCAGTACGACTGGGATTGTCTCAGCTGAAACAGAGAAAAAGAAAGGCATGACACTTAGCAATGAGACTCGGTCAGCTTTTACCGAAATCATGATTTAGTGTAACGTCAGAGCACAAGTTCAAGATAAGGAAGATTATAACCAATCCCTTACTGCATCGCACTTGGCTTCTGGTGTGTGAAGAATCCCAGGTATGGAGGTAGTTTCTGAACACTATTTACATAATACCTTCAAATCATCTGACTAAAGTGCTATTCCTTCCACTTCGGTTGCAGCCACTGAAGGCCTTTCAAAATTCAAGTTAAAAATCTATAGTGATACAGCCATTGTTAGATACAGATATACTCTCTACACACATTATGGGATTTATAATGGATAGATGTTACTACTGTTATCTACATCGAGTAACATTAATATACTTTGTGATTACATAACAATAAATGATCAGACTGTGATAACGGTTATGCACAGAGAAGCCGAATTAAAATATCATTTTTAAACTTACCAATTACTATTTTTTCCACCTAAGACCTTTTTTTTAAGAGCAGATTTTACTATGTATTTTTCTGTTTTTTCTCTTTAGTGATGGGTAAGATTTAAAGTGCTTTTAGCAACTGTAATGACTACTTGCATTTACAGACTAGGTAAGCTTCCTAACTGTAAGAAAAGTCAACAGTGGATAACCTGCAAATCAGTGTAACTATTTTACAGACGACAGAGTCAAAAAAGACAGACAAATATCACATTCTTTGTCAGGCACAGAGAGGTTAAATGGATGGGATTTAGCTGCTGTATTATGGAAACAGGTCCTTCCCCTGCTTTGGTAAACTACACCGATTTAGAGTAAAAGTTGTAAAAAGTACAGAATTGTTACAATGACTTGGTTAGAGTTGTCATTTTCTTTTTGACAGGTTTTATGTCACCATAGTGTCACAAATCCCAACACTTCTTGTCACAACAGGCTAATTTGTTTATTATCAGCGTAAATATACAAATGTAAAAGATAACAAAAGATGATGTTCCTTATAAAAGAAATAGGTTAATAATTTCTACAGACCCCATTTCCCCTTGTATTGGCATAACTGATTTACTATATTTAGTCATAATATTATGCAAGCACATCAAGGAAACAAATGAGCAACCGAAGGAAGAAGACATTTGGAAAAGTTCAAGCTCCTTCCTTTATCATAATGATTTTCAATAACTGATGCATTTGAGAAAGAAAAAAAAAATGTAACTGGAGATTGATTGCACTCATTCTTTCATTAATGTATTAAGATCTGCTAGCAAATTTATTGAGACTACAAAGACGTTCCTTAGGAAGTACTGGGAAGGCTGGATTTAATCTTTCAGCTATTTCTATAGTTTAAAACAACAGCAGGGGAAATTCAAACAAAAGACTTTTACTTACCTTATTAAAACAAACAAAAAAAATCTATCAAACCTTGCATATTTCCTGCCCTTCTTATATAAAAGTTCAAGCTCATTTTATTTTCAAACTTTGGAAGTCATTCTCAAAGGGGAGGTTTTATGTTAGCAATAGTACCATTTTGAAATATCTGACACAGAGACTCCTGAACAGGGAAAATGGATATTGCTATACCCACATTTTAAAGAGACCAGCAACATACTTATCTTCTGTTTGTATACGGGTTTAATTCTGGAGGGGGCTTAATTTATAATCCCTGCTCTGTAAAACACAGTTTGCAGTTATTCTTCAACACAGAATGATGCCCAGAATTGAAGTGGGTAATAGGTATTTGATCAGAAACACTGTACAGGTCAACAAGCATACAGCGTCTAGTTACCCCTCTGTCCGCAGGAGGGCTAGGACTCACAGAGCGTACCGAGTTTGCCCAGATGGGCAACACTGCCTTGGGGTGTTCTAGCCACAATATCAGTTTATCTCCCATTCTAAGTGTTATACTCTGTCCAAATGCAACTTTTTAAACCATGCAGTTAAAGTTTCTGTAAAAGCCATCCCCAAAAATGGTGCATATGCTTTCTGTAACTGTTAACATGCTGCTCCTTCACCTGCCTACCAGGCTGGCTTCCACTGCTACCACACACACACAAAAAAAAAAAGACGGAGCTCCAGCTTTGACTGACATAAATATGATAACCACCAGAGAAACTCGATTAAGAACAGAAAGATATTCTGGCTACTGCTATGCCTTTCTTGAAGAGCGGTCTCAGGGGTGACCATGATCACACCACGCTTTGTCCTTCACTGCCCCCTTGACCATTTCTTCATGGAACGCCTACACACTGTCTGGAAATGCCTGCTGATGTAGTAGGCCACCTGATTAAGACACAGTAAGTATTAAACACCTGAGATTTTGTGTGCCCAGAGGGTGCACTCAGATACTGAGTTTTATCCTATGGGCACCCTTGGTGACTTCTCAAAAGACAGGACAGGCTCCAAAATCTTGGAATGAAAAGTACTGCTGGAAACATCAACAATAGAAATATTACAGTAAGCAAGCAGTCTTAACAAAAATACCGTTAGGAGTTGCTCTACAGTTGCTCTGCTGAAAAAATGCTCTTATATTAGATTGTATCCTGCCAATAAGGAAAAAAGTCTGCTTATGTATGGAGTAACAATATACAGAGGAACCTTTACAAAGTACGTTGTCTGATAATAGGGCTGTGTTTTCCAGAGGGCTTGGACAACAAATATTCCATTTTTTTCATGGGGATTTAGAAATTAACTATACAAAGTAGGTTTAGAAACCTCATATTATATTGCAAAAAAGTTGCAAGAAAAAAGTATGAAAAACCTGCATTTTTTATAACTTGTATGAAATTCCTCTAAAATGAAAACAATATGTAATCATATAATCATTCAGAGTTAAAGATCGCACCTAAAGAAAATTACACTTCATAGTCACTGCTACATTCATATCCAGCAATACAAATATTTCTTAGAAATCCTTCTTAACTATTCCAGGCAATATAAAAATCTCTTATAAAAACTACTTGTGCTGCAGAAGATCTGGTCAGAACAGAACCACCCATAGACTCAATCAGCTTTAAGCAGCCATAGATCACGTGATAAAAACCACACTCGAGTATCTTCTCATGGTCACTTCCTCTCCCAACTACAAGCAGCACGTGCAGAACCTCAGTAATCCACGAGCAGAAGCTCCGGGAGGCCTCTGTAAGCCAGGGAGCCAGGTAACAAATCTGTTTTTAACAGCTCAGTGACAGGCTGCGTGTTGTTCTCTTGGGACGAAACACAGCAGATGCCAGAAAATGAGCAGCAGTAAAAACAGGTTTTTCTCAATTCACTTGGGTGAACTAGTTCCTAACTCTGTAACCCAATACAAATCCGATTCTTTGCGGTCACTCAATTAGTCAAAAGATGAGAAATTATTCTGGCACGTGTATGAAATGCTTACGTAAATTGAATGGCTGGGAAAGGTAATATCTTTTGCTGAAACAAGAATGCTCCTTCTACCCATCGGCTCTCTCTTGATAACTGCACCCTTAAGGGATGTAGCAACCATTGGAAAAAAATTGAACGCGAGACATTTCAATCGTCAGCTGAAAAAAAAGCAATTATGAGGGACTGGAAATACACAGTCCTTTGTATTCAGATTTTCTATTCCAATGTGGAAGGGGAGTTTAGAGGAAAGTTTGTGGAATAATAGTAAAAAGTTGAACCAGACCTTCCCTCTTCTCAACAAAGCCCTCAAAAAGACTTTTCAAATACACTCAATCTTTTTCAGACTGGGAACACTACAGAGTTGATAAGAAAAATCTGTATTAATGGTGGGTTTGGTTTTATTCATATTTCAGAGATCCTTGTGTTGTCAAAAATGTGACTTTAATGGAAGATTAATAGTTGACTGCCTGATCTGACACCTGCTGAAGTCAGCAACCGCCCTTTCATGTTTTTCAGTACATTCTGGAACAGGCCCTTAGAAAGAACACAGAAATTAGCTAAGTGAAATGTCAGGGCTTATTCAACAAAAGAAGAGGAGACTGAAAAATGTTACAAAACTAAATATTTACAGAAATTATTTTTTTCTTCCATTTAAATGAATATATATCTGAATTTTAACTTACTCTGAGCAGTTTGTCATCCAAATACAATAAATGGCTTAGTGCAAGTGAGCCAAAGAATGAACTAATTTATTTTATTGTCCAAAATGAAATAAACACAAATTGTAAACAGCATGAAAGCTAAAAGGGAACTAAAAAGGCTCCAAAATTTTCAGTTTTAATACTGTTCAAACTTACAGGCAATACACGTAAAAATACTAATTATAAATGCACATTATTTAAAGTACAACTGTGACCTTTAATTCCCTCCAAGTACATTTAAAATCTTGAATAGCTTAAGTTAAAATAATTTAAATTAATTATCCGCACACCACAAGAACTGTCGGTCAAGATGAGTATTTGGTTTCTATGAAGCCCCTCCATAAGTTCTTGGAATAGGGAGGCACCAACTGATTGGGAGTCCACCTACTGACATATTTTGAATGTAAACCAAACATGATTTGGCTCCCACTTCAAATCTGAAATAGCTCTTCGTTTCTTTTTTTTTTTTTCCTTTTCATTTTTCCAAGAGACACAGCTTTTAGCCTCAGTTCACAACAGTGCTTCGATCCTGCTCCTTTGACACTATATACAAAGCACAGTTTCAACATGCCATCTTGTGGATCAACCACATCTACCCATCAAGCATACCTGAAACCTGACTGCGTCCTGCTGCTACTCTTACAACAGATGCCATGTTCTGATAGGAGTCTGCACAGTTTTTAGCAATGAGAGCTACCACTTTTCACAGTCACAGCTGTGAACCAAACGTGAACAGTCACAGCAAAGGGACACTGCTGTTGGCCTCTGGAAACTTTTTGTGAAGTCACTATATTAAGGAAAGCCTCCATTTTTGCCATGTGCAAACCTACTATGGGCACACAAACATGCCACTGTGTGGTGAAAATGGTGTGAACTTGTGCTGCATGTTAGCTGTTCCACAAAATCACTTAAGTCCAAGCGAAATAGTAAGCCCAGTGAAACAACTTCATCTAGCTGAACAGAGAACTTATTTTTCCAGTACAGCAACCTCAGCCACTGGGATCATTTCATTCTTCCCATGAAAGAAGTGAAGCTACTTTGCATTTACTGCTCATCACAGACAGCTACTGTGGAGCAGGAAATTCAGACTTCTGCCTACCTTCACAGTAACTCGTTCTTCTGTCAGTTCCCTTGCTTCCTCTTCAGAGGAGTTTTATGAAACTCTTCAGATGAGTTTTCAGAATTTGCTGCCCCAGAGTTCAAGAGTCTCACAAACCCTGGGACTGGTCCTGCAGTCTCTGCTCAGGCAATTTTTTTTTTTTCATTAAAGTCAATAGCATCTTGCCTGAAAAAAGATTAAGATCCTATCCATTATGAACACTTCTTTTTAAGAGTTAAGTGTATTATTTAAGAATTAAAAAAAAAAAAGACAAAGCATACAAATATCAGGAAGATATCAATGATCAAACAGCTCACCAGTTTGTCATTTTTCATTAGAAATAATGGCATAATCCCTGTCCAAAAGCACTTTCCAAATCCAGAAATGGTGTAATACAGAGGTCAGCCTGAAGAAGAGAAGGCTACGAGGGGACCTAATAAATGCCTATAAATACCTCAAGGGTGGGTGTCAGGAGGATGGGGCCAAACTCTTTTCAGTGGTGCCCAGCGACAGGACAAGGGGCAATGGGCACAAACTGAGGCACAGGAAGTTCCGTCTGAACATGAGGAAGAATTTCTTCCCTCTGAGGGTGACGGAG
>Ga0065711_1037284_pt1 | contig 19976 bp, 4 predicted proteins | sample Hoacrofraction12_FD_59098 | JGI IMG/M metagenome (GOLD analysis project Ga0065711, IMG submission 59098) | Hoatzin crop microbial communities from Cojedes, Venezuela - Epithelial fraction 12 v2 (version 2) | ecosystem: Host-associated > Birds > Digestive system > Esophagus > Crop | place... | reverse complement strand
TCTAAAAATTAGTCATAGTCTATGCATTCATTGTAATAAAATAGCAATAAGGTCTCAGGGCTCAGCAACAAGAACAGCTGACCTTGATTTGGGAAATTAGCATGGGTCAGCTAACCCATGGTAAATGGCTCAGCTCACAGCAACTTCACAGTTATTCCATGGAAATTTTTAGGAAGTCTGATTTAATTTAAAGACCTCTACTAGGATTTTAGCAAAATCACATTACCTTGAGTTTGCCACCAGCTAAGATCCCAAAGTCCAGTATTCCCTTGGCTGAGTAAGACTCTGTTGAGTAACGGATGATAAACAAAAAAGCCTCTTTACCACTTGAACGCAATATAACAGGGATGTGTGCCTGTTGGTAGAGACAGAGCTACCTCAGGACCAAGTCACAGGCTGCAGAGCAAACTGTAAATAACAAAGTTGGCTGCTGTGCCGTAACTTGTCTTTGTGAGTCATTTGTGGTAAAGCACTATCATGAACTCCACTGAGCACCAGCACATTCATTCAAACTTTGGCTTTGGTTTGGGGTCACATCTTCATCCATTTCTGTTGTCATGGAATTGCAATGAATTTGTAATATAGCATAGGAAGGTTTTATTACACCAAAAACACCCTGCGTTTCATTTGGTACCACATGATTCTCTTTAGCTGGTGAACAGATTAGGGTCTGCAAAAAGCGGAGCAGAACTTTACCATCACAGTGCTGCAGCCCTGACCCAGGAGAGGAGAGGAGACCAAGCCATTACCATAGAAGGTATGATCCTTGATCAGCTCTGTGAGTATGTCAGTGAATTATTCTAAAACCATCTCATTGAGGATCGAATATTTTTGCCATCTTATCCATGTTGATTGTTGGTGTACACGTATCTGTATGTTTACCGAGATGTGCATGGGTATACTGCCGCTCAGCTCTATACCCATCACCATCTGTTGATTTCCAAACCTGGCAAATCAACTTCATCATATAATGTTCATGAATGCATTATATGAAAAAGGAGGAGCAAATGAAGTGTATGTCACACCACCACTAGTGCAAGAAAAATGTTTCTGTTCTTGTTGGAATACTTGAAAACGTGCGCCAGACTAGCAGAACATCAGTTATGTACTGCTGAGGAAACCCAGAGGCCAGTAAGTAAAGCTGCAGGCATATTGTGATCATTTCTGAAATACCACCAAAGACCTGGAATGACATTCATCCGGAATGACTGAGAAAGCAGAACTGACAGCAGCTTATCTGGGCATTGTTAGTTCGTCCATTATCTATGACTATTCAGATACTACACACCACATAGTCAGAGTCTATTCCTCTTTTTTCTGCATGTTTCACCTGAATTGGAAGGGTGCTATGGACTGATTTTAGACCCATCCAACAATGCATCTCTTTCTTAACACCTTTAGGATGCGACTGCCTAAAGTTACCTTCTTATCAAAGGGATTTTCACAAGCAGTATGTTAGACAGGCTTGCTACAAACCCATCCCAGCCGAGTGTAGATCAGCAGCTACATCTGCATAAGGAATGTTTCCTGGCATAGTAAATTGCTTCTTCGTGCATCTCAGAAGTGTCCTTGGCTGGCTGAGCATGAGCCAGCCCATGCTGCCTCTCAAACAGTTCCCAGCAGCGGTTCAGGAGATAATACAGCCAAGGCACCAGGTATAATGGATAATAGATATCTTACTGCTTTGGAGGGTAAGAGAGAAGACTAGGATAGGCACAGACCATTCCACGGCAGACAGAGAGCTGGCCCAGATGTGGAGACATGGCCAACAAAAGCCAGAGGTTTGCCCTCTTTCGTCATCTTCAGTGTTTTCACATTGTCTTGTGATAATAACAGGGGTTGAAGTGTGCTTTTGACACACTCAAGTGAGAGCCATCAAATACAAAGGCAATCTGTCTCAAGAAGCTGCTAAGCAGCAAATGACTGGAATCTAGAGAAATACTGAGGGGAAAATGGTACTCCACTCCTATTTTTTTCAGCATTTTCTATAGGCCTCTGCTGTTGGCCCTGTCTGAGACAAGATCCTGGTCTGGATGCACTTTTTGGGCCAGCCCTCTGTAGACACTAATGTTGTATTAGTACATTAAGAGGATTCAGACCTAACAGGCTATTAAGATTAGTGTTCTGATTTATGTACTTGCTTGTCTTGTTTTTATGCTTGCTTTCCTTGTAGTCCTTTCCCAGGTTACCATCAAATCATTCAAAAACATTACAGGGAGCATGGTGTTACTATAGCAAGACTATAATTGTTTCAGCAGAATAAACCTTGAAATACTTGATTTTTTTTGTTCTTACTGTGTGCTACAGAAAGAAAAATAAGATGTGTGCAGGGTGTAGAGGAACACAAATCACTGTTAGGGTGGCATATCTTGATGAAGCTCCCTTGTACCAAGGCAAAAGATGTTATAAAAACAAACAAGTGCTTTAAAACAGTGGTAGGAGCATTGTGCAGCTCTTGGGGTTGCAAATGTACACATTCAGCCCCAAATTACTCATGTGCTGTTATTCCCGCCATCATAAATAAAAAATTTCTTGAGCTTGGTTGAAGAAATATAATTGGAGTTTGCCTGTAAGCTTCGGAAATGTTATGAAATATGTTTTGATCCATGATGTGCAATTGCTTAAACTTGGTAATAGGGAAGGAAACAGATCCCTGAGTCACCTCCAGGGAGAAACTGAGGGAGAGCTTCTTCAGGCCAATGGAGCAAAGAGCAGGCTCATCCATGGAGCAAGAGGATTGTTCTGAGTAGAATCGCATCAGGGATGCATTTGGCATAACGCACTTGGCTGAGAAGGGAATTCATTGCTTTCTTGAGAATCAATAACCAGCCTTGTTCTGCCTATGGAAAGATCAGGTTCATCTGGCAAAGAACTGGAGGATGGATGGATCTCATGAAGGCTTTCTCTTTCCATCCTTACAATCCTTTCTATTTGTGAAAATGGGACTATTTGTAACTTCACCAAGAGGACAACATTACTGCTGTGTGGTACTATTGCAACAGAGAACAGATACCATGTCTGTTTCCTAGCTCACCTGCGCGGTGGGTCTACGTTTTACCTGATTTATCGTTGGTTCTGCGAAATGACTATTGTCAGAGTCTCCTGAGGCACCCAAGGGGCTTTAGTTGCAACTATTTTAGTTTTTATCCTCCTGCCTTTCTGTACTGTGTGTTATACTGAACCAGACCTACAGTCACAATTTGCGATACCATTAGTACAGTGGTTTACGAGCCCTGGTCTGCAGTCAGTGATGGTCCACAGCCCAACACCATGGGTCTCAAAACCAAAGTTCTTGTTATCAGGTTTAAATTCACACTACGGGAATTTGCAGATCCATTGTAAGGACGAAATCCAAAAAGGGTGGAAACCGTTGGACTAAGCAGTCCTTTTGCAAGCAGCCACAGCTTGGGCTGCAAGCCTGCAACACTGAGTTCTGCCTTCAGCTACACCCGGTTGCTGCACTGAAGTCAATGGAGAGTTGCTTTAAAAACCCTTTTTTCTGTGAATATTGGAAGAATTTTAGCGTCTTAAAAGCAGTGTAACTGAAAGAAGATCCTTCTCTTTGACTTCAAGTTGACTGTCTGCTTTTTACACCTTGCTGCTTAACCTACGTCTGTAGGTAGATCTGGGGTGATGTGCTCTGGCATCCCTGTTTAACATGTTGCTATTGCAATTCGCTCATCCCAGGCTCACTAACTTGTTCAGTTTTTAAGAACAGCAAAGCCCAGTGTTGTTGAAAGGTGTTGCATCCTCTCCTGGGCAGACAGGTCCGGGACATACAACGAGATAGCTGGTTGTAGGGGAAGGAATCGGTTACACAAGCGGAGACGAGCAAAACCATAAAGAGCAACTCCCAGCACAGTTACAGCCAGGCAACAGGAACCTCTTCGTAGTCTTGCCATAGATCTGATGCAGAGCTTTGGGCAAGTTATTTAGTTGCCTGGTTTGGTAATACCCACCTTGCTGGGAAAAGCTAAAAACTGAGGCGCTCAGATGGAAAATTGCTCCAAAACATAGAGGAGCATTAGATCTCCTAGTGCCACAGGGCACAGGAGTTTGTTCACCTGACCTTTTTAGGGTCTTCTGTTTGGGGTGATGGTTAGGATATTTATCTTGTTATTTTTATTCTGTTGTCATCATCGGTTAGTCTCATTTTTGGGCTGGCCGTGTGGTTTTCAGTGCAAATTCAAGACAGCACAATCTGCCTTTACAACCATCATCTCAGTCGCTGTAGGAGTGGAGCCTTTTCATTTTCAGAGAGAGGGCAAAGCACTTGCATTTCGTTCACACACTTCAGGAAACAGCGTTGTGTCCACGAATCACTCATTTCAAGCTTAGCCTGAGCAGTTCATGTCAGATTTGTGCCTCCCCTGTTGCAGATCAATCTCCTCAGTGCAGCAGAGGAGGGGTGAAAGCAGAGCAGGGCTCCTCTGATTTATGCCAGCGGCATATACTGCGCAGGAAAAATAGGTTTATGCTTCTGTGAGCAGAGAAAGCAGACTTCATGTTTCAATAAAGGCCATAAACCACCTTTCATCCATTCACAGCAACACGAACTGACTTTATTCTAAATGTTTCACCACTTGTGAGTCAACAATTTAATGTATTAACCAAAGAGGAGTCTCGTCCTGTAGAAGCACTGGCTGATCCTAATGCTTACAGCTTTTAACCTGCTTATCAGGGGCTCCTGCTTTGCAAAGCTGTTTTCCTAAAATGCTATTGAACAAGTTGAAATGATAAATCCGGTGCTAAAACGGATGCAGAATATTTTCCTCTCGGGGGAAAAAAATAAAAACCAACCCAAATTCTCTCATCCTACTTTCGTGTGGTTCTATCCTTCGTATAGGATTTCTGAAATCCTGCCTCACACCTCGGATAGCACATATAAGATTGATCTGTCATGCCCTAAACCGCAAGTCGTCAGGACCCAGGTTTACACCATTGTCATCCCAGGCCTGGTGAACTTTCGAATCCTGAATCCCTTTGACATCTGCAACATAGAAATCTTGCAGCAGTGTCATTTGGGAGGACTGCAAGAGCAGACATTAGTAGTGAAAACGTTAAAGAGACTTCCTCTTACAAGCACTGGGGGATTTCATCAAATACATATTTAATTATCATATAAACACAGTTGTTAAAATAACTGTATAAAACATCTATGTTTAGGTGTATAATCAAATTAATTAATTCCTATTTACATCAGAACTGATCTTGCTGCTTATGGATTAATCTCAAAATATTGTTTGATGACATTTTCTGAAATTTAAGTAAAAATTGCACAATATTGATTTAAGGGTTTAAAAATTCACAGAAAATTTCTAACCCGTGTAGAGTAAATTTTTCAGGCACTCAGTTCATCTTCCATCGTTGTATAATTATCACTCCACCATTTAAAAAAGATTTTGAATTGTTGAAAAAATATTAACTAAGGCTATGTAAACAGTTATATTGTAATTGTGTTCAGAGATAAACATTTGAAAGGAATTTTGCCCTTTACTTACCCACAAAATCTAATTTCCAAACAGATTTTGTTTAAACCCACCTAACTCTGCAGTAACTCCTATGACTGTATTGGAAATTATTCCAGATTTTCACATGCATAAGTGAGATGAGGCTCTGCAAAGAAAAGACAGAGCTCTAGGTCAGATATTAACGTCAGCATTTGCACAAAATTCTTCTTCATTATGGTGGGATTTGTTGTTTTACCTAGCGGCAGAAGAGAGCCCTTGGAAGCTAAGTGGAAGGAAAATTAGGTTAAACTATTCCACCTAATAGTGTAAATGTATTCTTAATTTTCAGTCACTGCAGTTTAGGGACACTGTTGAAAACATCAGCACTAATCATATGTTATCAAAGAAATAACAGAGACATTACAAGTTCCCTGGGCAAGGACTGTTTGCAATTTTTATAGACATATTTTTAAGTTACTGTTCACTTTTAATTGTACCAACTGAAAATTACCAGAGCTTATTTATTATGGGCTGGATGGAAGATTGCAAACCAGTTGCTGGAAAAATGACTTTGAGATTAAATGAAGGGTTTTTTTTGAAGTGGGGCTTGCTGTTGTTTTTTCTACATCTCAGATAGGTTCAGCAGTTCAGAGTGTATTCAAAACAGCCTGGTTCAAACAGTGTCTGAACTTTATTCCAGCAGATTGGATGGGAACCTGCCAAAAATCTCTATTAGCTCTTCAAATTATATCTTTCTTGGTTTTAAAATGTCAATTTTAAGAAATATTTGCAAAATCATTAAATCATTACTTTTCTTTTGATCTTCATAGGCATCAACAGCTTCTAGTTTTTTTATGGGACAAGGGTCAGGAAAAATTGCACATTATAGTAGCAAAAAAGAGATGGAGGTGTATTACAGGGCTCTCCTGGGTTTCCTAGGGGTTCTTTTTTTCATGCTGATTTTCTGTACGGATGATAACAATTTTAGTTTTCATTGTTATCGGCTTGGATTTTGCATCTAGTCCACAAAAGCTTGGAAACTGTTCAGTGTTTGGGGAAACTCTTTTTCTAGTAAGTGAAATCACAGTTTAAAGAATTTCAGCTCTCCAGGATTTTCCAGATCAAGGCATTTTCAGGTTTCTCACACCATCACTACCTTCTTATAGGGGGGGAAAAGAAATTTTAAAAAAGGACCTTGTTTTCTAGCTTTGACCTGCCAAATCAAAATGTCAGAATCTCACGGAAGAATGAACAGATTTTGCAATATTGTTCTCCACAAATTACTTAATTTCAAAGCTACACCATTCACTGCTCAGAGAGCACTCTGAATTCTCCTTCTTGGTCAGACACATTACAGATGATGCTGGAAATAACCACAGAAAGCATGGATGGGATGGTACAGTTGCTTTTTTCACTCCAGTTTATTTTGATTAACTGAGCAAAGTTAATTTAATCATTTCAGCTTTTGCCTTTCTTTAACACCATGCTGTTCATACTGTTTTCTTTGTAGTCACTGAACAAGAGACTAAAGTGCCCAAGAAAACCATCATCATGTAAGTGCTGATTTTTTTTTTTTTTTTGGTAACATTTGTGTTTTGCCTTGCTGCCTATGCATGATCCAACAACAAGCTTGTGTTCACTGGCCATGCAAGAGTGTTCATTCCCATCCCACCAGAACTCATGTTATTCTGTGCTATGCAAAGTGACCACCTGGGAAAAAATCTTACTATCCCTTTTAAAAAATAGCAGTACTGGTGTTAGACACAGCCTGGGTCAGTTTTTTTATGATCTTACATGTGAAAAAAACTCACTGAATACTTCCAGAGTTGTATAGGAGCTCAAGAAGGTAGAGTCTGACGTTCAGTGTTGAAAAGAAATCAGTTCTGAGAATTGGCAACTTGAAAAAATGTACAAATATAACAAGTATCTCATAGCTTACAGTGATTTATTCTAGTTTTCCATTTTGCATATGTCAGGAAACTCTTTTATGGTGAAGCAGAAGGAAGATGCCCAGTTTTAACCCCGCCTCTCTCTATATTTCTAATATGACATTTTGCCCTGATAATGACTTGGGCTTTTTGGATACTTTGAGCCTGGTTTATACTGGGTGTCTATAACATATAAAGATTAATCGCAGCAAAAAGCAGTACTTCCTCAGTCATATGAGACCAGAAGCTCATCAGCCATTAAAATCTTCAAGTATCTCCATGTTTTTAAGTATCACAAACAAGCACATAATAAAATTGTGTCACGCGCTGGAAGGGGGACATCGTCCTTCTGTAGTAGGCCTTCAAAGCACCTGCAAGCTATTCAAATCATGTCCTAATGGTAGCAGGTGACTACACAATAGATATTTTGGGGAAATTAATTCCTTCAAGAGTTGTAATCTTGCTAAAATCAGTCCTTGACTTGGACATGATGCTAAAGTTGACTTTTTTTACTTTTGTTCTATGGTGAGGAGGATGGATGAAATGACAACTAAAATGTGGTTAAGTATTGGTTACTTTTTATCTATCTCTTTTATTATCTTCTGTCACAACTATTAGTTATGATCCATGCCCATTCAGAGCCAGTAGCTTATAAGACATGTCCCTCCTCCTAGCAAAAGGGGTTTCTGCCTTTGCCTCTCTCTCTTCCACACAGAAGTTCAATTAACATCTCCAGTCAGTAGATTTTTTAACCCTGCAAAGACCATAAAACGAAGGTGTTTCTTCCTGTACCATCTCAAGGACCAGAGTTCAGATACCAGTGGGGTAGCTAAACAGAGAAACAGTTTTTCTGTATCGTGTTCAGAACCATCCCGAGAAAGTCATGAGCAGGAAGGAATCACTCAAAGCCCAGACCATGTCTAAAGCTTAGCAAATCTCATCTTTCTACATCTCAGTGCTTGTAAATCACCTGCAGAGATCATTTTATTTTACATCTCCCTTCAGTCACCTAATAGTTCTCCTTTTCCCTTTACAATTTCAAATCACAAGCAGCATCATTAATATTTGTTGATTAAATAATATTAAACTAATACAAAATACCATCAGTTAAGCTGATTTCTAAATTTCTGACATGTAAATTCCATAGACTATTGCTTTGGACAGCTCAAGAAGTGATTCCTAAATTGAGAGGTGCAGCCCCAAAGGAGGATGGCACATTTGATGATCTTAGTGGTCTTTTCCAACCTTAATGATTCTATGACTTGTGAGTGGGATCTCAGAACAACAGAAATTCTCCTCCTTTCACTCCTGGATGTGGTCAGGAACTCATTACAGTGGAGCTCAGCTGGAACTGGGATAGTGACGGGGTAAAGTTTAAGAACAACTCTCTAAGGGCACATTCCAGCTCTCCTTTATGTGTAACGAGCTGAGGAACAGAAGCAGGTTTGAAACTACCAGCAAAAAATAACAGGTAATTTAGAGGTGGGATTGAACCGTGCCTATATATGCAAAACCCAGACCCAAGAAAGCATTTAACCTTGCAACGTAGAGCAAAGTCTAGAGCAAGCACACATGGATTCATTCTCATCTTTATCTAAAATTATTTAGTTTTGTGTAATTCAGAGAGGGACCATGGCCATTATGATGGCTCTGCATAGACCTTAAAGCTCTACAGCAAAACTATGTAGAAAACCTGGGGGAAAGAGTAAAGCAGCGGAAAGGAGCAGTAGAAGAGATGGTGCTGTGGAAGAAAAGAAATCTCACTGTAGCCGATCCAGTCCTGGACCTCACCACATCCTCAAAGGGAGAGGCTGATGGTAGAAAGAAATCTGATCTCCACAGGAGAAGGCAATACCAGTCTCCAAAAAGGCGACCAATAGGTGAGAAAGGTTACAATATACAGAGAGGGATTAATTTGTCTAAATTGCAATAGGAGAAACAGGGTCTGCTTTCTACAAGGGCTCTTTCCACCCTTCTCAGCCTCTCAGTGCAAAAGCCAGAGCAGAGACGGCTGGAGAGCAGAGCTGGTGACATTCAGCCCTGTGTGGGTCTGACTAGAGGCTGGTGAGGAGAAAGAGAGAAATGAAAAAGCTATTGTCTTGATTCACAATCCCAGTTCAGGCCACTGTCTTTGTCCTTCTAGTCTTTCTTTATCCCATCGCTTGGAGGTAGGGACAGAATCTCAAGACAGAAACCAAATCAGCTTTGCCTATTAGTGCCACTGAATGATCCCCCTCCGCTGTAGAGCATTAGCTTCCTTGTGCTTGCAAAGCAAACACTGTCTTTACCTTAAAGATTTTCCATGTGAGAAACACCATTAAAAAAAATCCACAGGAAAAACTGCATGTTAATTATATAAATTAAGAGCATTGAAGTCTGGGTTTAGGTGTTCCCATCCCCCAGATTTTAAAGCTATTTGATCCAATTTCCCCTGTAGCTCACTTAAAGTCAAAGTTTGCCCTGGCATGGGAGCAAAATATTGTTTTGACACAAGCTGTGTATTTATAAAGGGATGCTGAGAAGTACCATCTGCTTTGGATGTGTCTAAAAACTTAAAGTAAGGCCAGCAGAAATTCGCTGAGAAATTATAATCATGCATCCCAGTTTTGTTTCATACTCCTATGTCAATTGGTGGTAGTAGGATCAGGCTGTGTCTCCAATAATGATATTATGAGGAGTAAAAACAGGTACATTTTGGCATAAATGATTTGTGCAGGAAATGCTCTAACTTTCTCCTCCTGTCTTCAAATGCTTAATGCCCTTTTAACGTAGCTGTTCTGCATGTGAAAATGCAGATCTCTGGTCTCAAAAGGGTCTTTAATAAACAAAATAGAGATATGTTACATTTATTTAAAAAAGAGGAAGCTGCTGACCCCCCTACTATAATAAAGGGCATTTTGCCATTGAGTTTGATAAAGCCAGGATTTTACCCAAGGATATTCAGGAAAAGGTTAAACTCCTTGAGTGCTTAAAATCTTTGGGTCAACTGCTATACGGGACCAAAGTTGCATAGTAGGTGGTCAACATAAGCACATGAAATACAGCGGCATCCAGAAGAACATTTCTCAGCTGGACATACTCATTGTGTGTTCACGCACTCAAGGAGGTTAAGGGAACTTGGATCCACCTGAGGGAAAGGGCACTGAGGTTTTCCCTGGATCAGAAAGTAAGTGGAGATGGGCATGTGGGTGTGTGCGTTGCGTGTGTATCCCTTCCAAAATGACACGCTTCACCAAAAGCTCGAGTGCTCACAAAACTAACCCCACTGTAGTGCCTTGACCGACAATGGCATGCGCTGATGGAGTGTGGCTCCCCGAAAAGTCTCGTCTTCCTGCCAACTCCATTCCAACCCTTTCTGTCATTAGAGAGGAAACGATAACTACTGTGGTGAAGAGCCCAAGACAAAGGGGAAGGGTTTCTCCAGCACGGTCTTCTTCAGGTCATTCACCTTCCCGCTCCCCAAGAGCAGAGCCAACTCCAGAGCCAATTTATGTTTCAAAGATCAGGCAGCCTGTCCACAGACATGAGCAGGAGGCAGCACCGAAGTCGGCTGTTCCCATGCTTTTTGTCACAGAACCAGAGGACAGGCAAGGAGCAGCAGCTAGAGATGTTGTCATAGAGACCAAGGTGGAAGAGAAAAAGCCCAAATGGGTTGAAGTGGAAGAAATAATTGAATTCAAGGTGAAAAAAACACCAAAACCTGCAAGGAAAAGAGGCTCTTCCCCAGCAAAACAAGAAAAAGATGACTCAGGGGTGTTAACACTCACTTTTCCCAGCTCAAGGCCTAGGCGTTCCCCAGAAGATGATCCAAACACAAACAACTCCAACAATAAACTGGTGGAACAGTCAAAATCTTTGTCTAATGACAGTCTCTCTGAAGCCGATATCCAGCCCCTGGCGTATGCAACTGAGGAGGAAGGACCTCAAGTCAGCAATGAAGACAGAAGCTCCCCATGTGGGTCCGAACAACTAGGAAATAATTCATTTATGGATTACGGAATTGAAGGAAAGAGCTTCCCACAGGAAACAAGTGCTCACTACGGGTCAGACATCGCTTCCCCGCTGCTTGCCTGCGGGGGTGAGCCTTTGATCTTCAGTTTTGAGACAGCTGCTGCAGACCAGCACCAAATTCTGTTCTCACCAGACGTTAAGGAAGAGATAGATGAATCGGATGTATCTTGGTCTGTTGAAGAGGGAGTACCGGAAGTAATGCAAGATGTCCTTCCAGAAGAGGATAATGTCATTATAGTTGATGAACCAGAGGAACTACAGACAGATGACATTAGCACCCGGGACCACAAAATCTTAACCCACAATGGCAAATTATTAACTTTAGAGGATCTCGAAGATTATATTCCTGAAGAAGGTGAGACCTACGGGTGTGATGATCAGAACCACACGACAGAGAAACCCTGTGAAATCTCCGTGCTTCAGACAGAGATTAACGAGCCAATGATTGGGAAGCCGGTGCTGCTAAATCTGGGGAGACCTGTGGTTTCCAAGCCCAGGCAAAGATTTTTCAGCCAGTTTGAGGAGCACGTTCCTGGGAGCATGTTCATGTCAGCATCTAGAGTAACTGGTGTGCAGTCTGTAGGCCCCTCAAACATCTCTTTCCATGTGAGTGATACCTGCATGGGAGTGACACCTGGAGTGCATGCAGCAACAGCAGCAGCTTCTCCTGGTCCCTCCTTCACAGTGAAACCATCTTTCTGCACCGAAGTCCAGCTTTCAGCAGACAACGGACAGTCAAGCTTCAAAACTGAAGTTTCCACAAGAACCCTCAGCTACGGGACTGTTGGCGAACCTGTTACCTTGCACATCAGCACAGAAGACCTCTCTGAAAGCTGAGAAGATGCAAGCATAATTTTCAACACAAAAGAAAGCAGCTCTTTAGAAAGAACTAATCAAAATTGTTGTAGGTGAGGGGAATTGGTGGCAAAGATTACAAGGTAACATGCACGAGGGAATACCTTTGAGGAAAATGTATTTAAATATGTCGAGCTTTTCCAGTCTTAAAGGGAACATGTCTGCCAGAACAGTTTGTAATTTTACAGGCTTTGATCGAGGTGAACAAATATCATTCCATACAGAGCAGTGACGGTAGGTTTAGGAAAAGCCTGATTCTCCTGCCTATGACAGAAATATAAATGAACAAGTGCGTTTTTGTCCGTGAACTTAAAAATTATTTCAAGTGCCAATTTGTACACTATGGTGTGTCAAGAAGGTGAAAGTATCTAAGCTTTTTGGCATCCCTCAGCAGCCCAGGATAGGAGGACTGTTTCCAGCTAAAGCGATCTCCTGTCACTGTGCGTGCCTGAAGGTCATGAAGCTTCACACTGCTTTGACTCTGCTGGACACTTTTGACACCAATTAGCTCTATCAAAATTTCTTCATAAGCCTTTCAACATGCACAGTCTGGTTCCATGATATTAACCTTCTGCCACAGAGCAAAACATACAGAAAATACTGCATTTACTGGGAATGCAAAGGGCTTCTCAGCCCTTGTGGTTGAAATCTTAATCTGACTGAAGCCAATGGTCAAAGTCCCTCTAACTTAAGAAAGCAAGGATTTCATTGTTCTCTTCTGCTTTAAGTAAAAAAAATACCATCTTTTTTCAATGCCTGCTATTTTCAAGTTCATCTTCTAGTTGTCTAAAGGTGTGGGTTCATTATTCTCATTCTAGTGTAGTGGATTTATAAACCACATCTTTTAAAATATATATTTACTTCACGTGCACCAAAACATTAAAGTGCTGCACAAAATGACTTCTGCATTTGCTAACACACGCAAAGAATGACAAATGTGAGCTTTGTCAATAAATATTACTGGAAGACTATTTTGTCTCCTGTGCATGCCAGTGGTGAAACAGTAATGTTAACAGATTGATGGATAATGAGGAATTTACCACTGAGCTACAGCAAAGCAGCAGGAGCACAAAGTTTTTTAAAAAAATGAAGAAAGATAAAAGATCTTTACCACAAATGCCTGGTTGAAAAATAGTTCTGCTCAAAATGTATTGGGCTGCTTGGAAGCACTGCTGGTTGCAATTGCATCGTATTACTGTAAACACGTACGTTGAGCTGTCTTGTAGAGGTACTGCCTTCCGTTGAGTTTCTCTGGAGCATCGCAGCAGGAGCGCTGATTGCGAGGGGAAGGCTAAGATGCGCTGATGCACGTCCCACTTGTGTTGACTTCACCAAAAACGGACGTTGCACAGACCTTCCTCAAGTCACTCAGCCCTGGAAAGAAATGAGCTCCCAGGCCCACATATTGGTCCCAGTTGAAGTCAGCTGGAGTTTGTCATTGATCTCAGTAGGACCGAGCACTGGCCCTCGCTGTCTGACAGAGATGTGGGGTGAAACATCCCAACACCTTGTCCCAGCTGAGTTGTGTAGCACTATCGCAATAGAAAATGTTTTTATTTAGATGGTGCAGGGAAACCAGAACTTCTCAGACACAGTTGAACTTCTAACTAGCATGAAGAAAGAGGATTGAGTGAGTTTTTGTCTCAGAGATGTAGATGTATGGTGTTGTCTCAGTGTTTCCCAGCTAGGTAAAATTGTGAAGCTTGTTCTGGAGTCCTCTGAGCAATATTCCCACTAACAGGGACTGAATTCACAAAAGGTGCTTGTAGAAATGAATACAGTAATTTTTTTCCTTCTGTGGCTGCACCTTGATCGTGTGCTAACTAAAATGAACATATTGATTTCACAGCCTTTTACTTCCAATATCCAAACAAGACGTTATGTGCAATATCATGTGCACTACCCTCATGATACAGGATGTTTTTCCAGTGATTACATGTGGTGAAAGAAATCAAGCCTCTTTTATGTTACTCTTCTGTTTTTTTTATGACATCTCCTTGGTTTATACTGTTTGTTTTCTAATTAAGGAATACAATGGATATATATTAGTGCTTCTTTCATATATTGCACTGTGCATTGGAAAGTAACAGGTATACAACAGGGAAACAACAACTTTCAAAACTGAAAATATTTCTTTCATACTGGGCCTGATTCTGATCTCAGTTATTCCAGTATCAGTCTAGAACAATTCCACAGATGGAAGTGGATTTGATTCAGATTTACAAAGACACTGCTGAGAAAAGAATTAAAGAATTTGCCCTATGATAGTCCTCAAAAATACAATATTGATCCAAAAGATAATAAAGATGTGTAAAGGTTGCATTTCAGATGGTTATAGAAGACATAACTATACTTTGATTCATCAGCTCAAAGCAATTAACAACTGTTTACACTTTCTTTTGAAATTTAAGCAAAAGAGAATCAATTGAAAGGAATTTTTAAAATCCTATGCAGGACTCTGTTCAAAAAGTGAAATGTTCATGAAAAGTTCATTACATATACTTTCAAAATATTTTCCTAGAGGTTAAAAATTATGCTTGTAAGTGATTAAACTGTGTAGATAACTAATGACTTGTGTGGGGATTTATTTCTTGTAGATGAAAACATGCAGCTGTGTTAAAAATTTTAATACAAAGAATGTTCTACTAAAATTCCTGCAGGTAAATGGGTATTAAAAAAGTGGAAATTTCAGTTTGCTTGAGATACAAAAAGAAAAAAAGACACAAAAAATTTTAAAAAAATCAAATGCAGGATATGCTATTAGATGTTGAGTTTATATCAATAAATGTCTTGCATCATCTGTCACTGAACTCACTGGGCTTCTGTGTTGTTCTCCGTTCATGGCACTTCGCGGTCCATCAGCTCGTCCACTTTTCCCATCAACTTCAGCATGAGCTGGGTTACAACCCAAAAATACGGCTCTAGCTCAGCTTCTTCTGGACAGTTTCAGAAGTGTTCAAGTGAAAGAACCCGGTTTTAGGCAAACTTCCAACCCAGATTTAGGAGGCAATAATTTTTGAACAATGCTCTTCCTCTTGGGTCCTTCTCCGAGGCTCAGTTGGAACTACATGTCAGTCGTGTTTTTGGTTATTGGTTGAAGAACATGTGGGGTGGAAATGTTCACATCTGAGGTTTTAGAATTGGGAAACAGGCTGTCTGTCACAGGTGTCTCATCACTGCAGCACTAGTTTGACGTACCTCGACTAATGTTCAAGTTCCTCATAGTGTGTGACATCCCTAAACAGGATGGAAACAGGGAGGAAAGGGGTGGTATTAGCAGCACGGGGGAGACCTGTGGTTACATGTAACCTGTATATATATATATCTATACATACATATAACCTGTGAATATATTTTCTCACTGAGAGATACTAAGTGTATTTCTAGCTTTTCCAAACAGTGCAATTGTTGGCAGCTGCCCAGCTCATAGGACAGCACCGGTTGGTAGCAGTCACAACAGGAACACCAGGGAATCAAAATACTTGTCTAGGGAAATGTTTGAAGATCTTCCACCCAGCTCAGTGCTGATGAACACTGATGGGCAGTCTGGGACATTGTGTGAGCAAAACTTGCTTTTTCTATCAACAAACCCAGACTGAAATATTTCATAACCTCTACGCTCATGGGGAGGACACTAAAAACAAAAACCAAAAGTGAGCTGTCTTCAAAGGGGGCTGATCCGAATGTAGCCTTCAACTTTACCTGCTAAGGTCTGTCATGGGAATTTACCTTCTTAAGGCCAGGAAAGGAGCAGAATCACAACAGCTACAGGACATGCTCCTGTGTCAAGGACATTAAACAAGTCAGAGCCATTTGTGTGCAAGTGCTTGTATTTTTTTCTTGAAACACATGATGGTTTGAGTTTGCACTCTTTCTTGGCAGGCAATCACGTCACGGAGATGATGAAATGTCTTAATCCAACATGAATTTTGTCTGTCTTTATTGTTGCTTGAGGGTTTCCCTAGATTTCATCTGTCCCTTTGTTGTGCCTCTTCAAGATTTGTGGAAGGTGTATTGGGCAGGAGCTTGGATGAGATGAGCTCCTGAGGTCCTACGATCCCATCCTAGCCTAGCTTCTTCTACAAGCACTAACTGGGGATGAGACCACGATATTTGTTTTCTGGGTGCCTGTTCTGCAAAGATGTATGCTTGAAAATCCATTTTTATGTGTGGAAAGCTTTTGTCTTCACTCTGCCTTCAAGACCGTGAGTTTCTTGAGGCAGGAGTTGTATCTTCCTCTGTATAATGCTTCCCTATGCACAACCACTGTGCATTACTGCACAGACCAGGTGACCTTGCTTCTAGCATATCTTGCAAAGGCAAAGTCCAGTACAAATTTAAAAGTCGCAGGTACTTTCTAGTGCAAAACCCAGCAAAAATATTCAGATATTGTAAAGTACGACAAATACATTACTCTGCAAGGAGCAGCTCTTCTGCCATCCTCTCAGACTTACAGGCTCATGAAGCAGAACAGCCCTCCCTTCTTTCCCCTGCCCTTCTCCAGAGTCACTGATGAGGCTGTTACCTGCTCACTCCTCCTCCTTCCTTGTGAGAATAACGTCCTCCTTGCATGTAGGGTCTGTATCAGTGCAATGGGTCACCGCTGAGGTCAATTCATTGATCTTAATAAAGGTATTTTTGGCAGAGCAGCCAATGTAGGGTTGAGCTGGGAGATAGCTCCTTTGTTCTGCTGTCTGGGGAGAGGCCGTGTGTGCATGCAGTGTGGCACAGTGTCCTCAACCTGGTGAGCTACGTCTTTCCAAAGCACATTGTGCCAACCTTCTTATTTAAGTCTTAGCTGCATTCCCTCTTGCTGGAATACGCATTTCTGCATCAGTTCTCTACTCTAGGAGGGGAAAATGATACAATTGCAAGTATTTCCATGGGTTGGATGATGTTGCTATTTTCTTTTTACCCTGAAGAGAGAAAAGGTGTTCTTCTTGTCTGTAGGAATGACTTCCCCACAGTCAGAGATGGAGACATCTGTCCAGGCCTCGCTTCAGCGTGCTGATAAGGAGATCAAGACAGCTTTAAAGAAACTCGTGGACTCAGCATCACTGCTGGTGACTCTTCCTCCAGGGATGCGAGGAGAAACTGGTGGCCTTGGCCTTCCTGGGTCTGTTCCTTCAGACAACTCAGAAACAGCGCCTGGGCCCTCTGTGCTAGGTCATGAAGCCAGTACCCAAACCCAGACTGCTGCAAGGCATGGTAGGTTTGGCATGAATCTGGAAAATGTTCCATGGGAGTCAAGAGAGACAAAAATATTGGGCAATCAAATAACGATATTTTTTTTCCCTCATTTTTCTGTGTTGTTGTGTTTTGAGCAGTTACAGATTAAGAAAGGACATTCAGATCCAAAGAAACATGGGGCTGTGGATTGGGGTTAGGCTGGACACAAGTTTGGGGCAGATCTTTCTGGAAACATAAAGGGTTTGAACACTGTGTCTGAAGTAGAGTTTGGTTCATCACCTGCCCAAAACCTGACGGAGCACTGGCACAGGTTGCCCAGGGAGGTTGTGGGTTCTCCTTCTCTGGATATATTCAAGACCTGCCTGGACAAGGTCCTGTGCAGCCTGCTCTAGGTGACCCTGCTTCGGCAGAGGGGTTGGACTAGATGATCCACAGAGGTCCCTTCCAACCCCTAACATTCTGTGTGATTCTGTGTGAAATGGAGGGATTTGGGATTATTCCATCAAAAAGACCAAAGTCTTTTGACCCTAGACTTGCTTCAAGCTTCTGGGGGGAGAAAGTGGGGTGGGATCCCTCCTTTACATTTATAGAAGTCATTTGTTTTGTGATTTGGTGGGGAGGTTGCTCTTCTTTTATTGTTTGCCATAAACAAGCTGGAAATGTGTTTAACGCCCCTGTATCAAGTGTCAGAGACTTTCTAGGATGTTGGGTGCATCAAGTTCATCTGCATTTCACCAACCCTGGAGCCTTGATAAACTCCTTAGCAGTTTCCACGTGATTAAAACCAGCAATGTGTGTGACTGTGTCTTGCTAGGAGAACACATCTTCGTCTTTGCATTGTTTATAAAAGAAAACGTGAATAAGCGGCAACCCTCCCTCTCTTCCTTCTGCTTCTGCCATAACAACTTGTCTAAGCTGTCTCTGTGTCAAGTCAGAGTAACTGTCCTCCACCAGTGTCAACTTAAAAGGACAATGTCAAACAGCCTTCAGCCCTCAAACGCCAGATGCTGTTTAAAAAAAAAAGATATTCTTGTCTAAAACTTAGCACGGATAGAAGAATTTTATGGAATCAGACCAAAAAAAACTACATAAAAAAACGACAGGGCTTTAAAACCTTTTTTCCTTGCTAGTAGGAAATAATCTGTGAAAATAATCCTCTGGTGAAGCAGGATGACTCAAAAATCAGAAGTAAAATGTCAACTAGCAGATTATTTCCTTATTCGTAACTATAGAGATGATAGCATAGTGGATGCGATGGTTTTGCAGTCCTTTCATCTGAGAAAACTAAACATGTTATTAACGTGGGGAATTATTTTAATAAGATGGAGAGTTGACAACTGTCCCTATGATCACATGCTTTGAATAAAAAGAAAGCAAATATTTTGACAGTGCTGGCAATAGGAAGCACAATCCCACCAGTCTGGGATCTCTGAACCTGCCGGTAATGCCTTGAATAACCACTTTCTTCACCCAATAGATCTGTTTTACGTGTTTTCTAAAAACTGCTGCTTTTTTCCCAAACCAGCCAGCACCAAACATCCCTCGAGTGCTCCCCAAAAAGGCCTTTCCGGCTGGGAAGAAGAGTCCTGTTGATTTAACCTTTTCTCCTCAGACAAAAAAGGAGATGATGCATTTTATCCTATGGGGTGACTCCAACGGTCAATATCAAAAAACAATCAGGTACTTTTGGAATGGAAGATCAAATGAGTTTTTGAAGATACAGCTGATAAAATAATGAATACTAAAAGAAGAACAATATCTGAATGGCCATCAAGCTGCACCACCGTTTTGTTTCCTTGTTCCTATAAGCCCCAGATGCCAAACCTTGTTCTGGTGTAGCTTAGAGTCATACAAGGGCATTTTCAAAGAACCAAGTGGAGTTGCACCAACCCTGACAATGTAACATCACCAGGTCCGCCATATTAGCACACCGCCATATTATCTCCATATTAGTTGCACCCCTAGCCAGGCCCTGCCCTGACAACCAGTTTTACATTGATGTAAGCTTACTCATTTCATGGAGGCTGTCTGTTATTGCACCAGTGAGTCAAGAACTGTTCTCCTAACGCAAAGTTTAACTGGAGCATTCATGTGTATGAAGCTAACACTGGGCATGCTTGGAGGTATTTAAAAGACATGTAGATGTGACGCTTAGGGACATGGTTTAGTGGTGGACTTGGCAGTGTTAGGTTAACAGTTGGACTCGATGATCTTAAAGGTCTTTTTCCATCCTAAATGATTCTATGATTCCATCATAGCCATGAGCTGGAACTCAAACACTTAAATTATCTCCAATAAAGGATGCACTGAACTCACACTGTCCTTCCAGTTATCATATTTCTTCTTGTCCCTAGTTTCGTATTTGTGTGTCTGTGTGTTTCCTTACAGAAAAGTTAGTTTTGCCCAGTCAGCAATGTGCCACCATTCAGTCTCTCTCACAGAATCACAGAATCACAGAATAGTAGGGGTTGGAAGGGACCTCTGTGGGTCATCTAGTCCAACCCCCCTGCCGAAGCAGGGTCACCTACAGCAGGCTGCACAG
>Ga0065711_1037289_pt1 | contig 19977 bp, 11 predicted proteins | sample Hoacrofraction12_FD_59098 | JGI IMG/M metagenome (GOLD analysis project Ga0065711, IMG submission 59098) | Hoatzin crop microbial communities from Cojedes, Venezuela - Epithelial fraction 12 v2 (version 2) | ecosystem: Host-associated > Birds > Digestive system > Esophagus > Crop | place... | reverse complement strand
TTCCAATCCCTGAAAGTTGTTGGTATTCAATTTTGCTGGTTGATGACAAAGAGAAATACAAAGCTTGTGGTAGTCAAGTTTGTCTACAGCTCAACAAAAGGTCTCCTTTGTGTAACAGGACACTGCATTTTGGTGCGTGGTTGTTTTATAGTATATAAGACATTCTATTTTTTCTTTTGTTTTTCATTTTCAAACAAGACTGTTCTCCTTCCCACATTTATTTGCTGAATCATCACTGGTAATGATCTGTACTCTTCAACATACTATCATCGACGTGGACCTTTCAGAGTCTACAAACAATTGTAAACATAAATTCAATACTGATGCAATGTATAAGACTTTAAGAAAAAGGCGAAACCTTAATGAGCAGAGAGGTGTGAGACACCGTCGGTAAGGGGATGGCAAGGGGAGACGATTGAGAACAGCCCGTTTCCACGCAGGTTCCTGGCGTACGTAATGACACAGTAGTTTTCCTGTCCCAGTGAAGTCTGCGCTGCGAATTGGCCTCACATAGCACAGGGTAATTTTGCTGATGCTTTGGTGTGGCGAAAGTGCCTGTGATCATCTTATGCTTATTCGATGTCTTTGAGATCTGTGACTAGGACAGGATGGTGAACAGAGCGTGAGCCTTTCTGCTGGAGACAGAAATACATGAAGGCAGAGGTTTCCACAGAAACAACTTTGTCAATGGCAGAAGTGTTAGCATTAGCCAGCTGCTTTTTATTCCCTTTGCTCAGAAGGACCTTGGTCTATCTTCAGGAGCAACTTCGGTGAGAAGTCTAGCCAGGGAGTTGTAGCTGAAGCCGTAACAGATGATATGTCTTGGGAAATATCAGAGAAGGGTTTGGCCAGGCTGGAGTCCACAAGGAGAGCTGGGCATCTTTTATTTTTGATTATTGTCAAATACACAGAGAGATCTGACTAAGAGCTGACGGTGGTGTGGTGCAAGCTCATCAGCAGCCACCAAAAGGGGGTGGAAGAGCATCTGAAAAAGCCAGTGGAGAGCCAGGCTGTGGCTTGGTTTAGCCTCTTCAGCCCTCCCTGGGAGTGGAGCCTTGTGGATGCTCCCCAGCCGTGCAAGCGGCTGTGCTGGTCTGCCCAGGCGTGCGGGGCTCTGCCCGGCTCGCTGGCCGTGCCTCTTCCCTGCGCCAGGTACCTCGCAGCCCTGGGGAGTGAGGGTACGCGCAGCAGGAGAAACGGAATTTCTCTGATGCTGGACATTTTGATATTCAGCATTTTTAAAAAAATACTAACTTTACACGAAAGCTGAGATGAGAAAGGGATAATGGAAGTAAAATTTTCCCCACTATTTAAAACTGGCCAGTTGTTTTCTTTCAGCATTTTTGATGGACACAATACTGTCTTGCAGCATTTCATTTGGTCATTGCTTAGGACTACCTTGACCATCTAGTAGTGACAGCCTTTCTTTGTAGGAAAAAGGGATACTACCATGAAAACAAGAGACTTACAGACACAGTGTCAGGGAAACACCACCTTGCATATTTTTTTAATTAAGCAGACATATACACTGACTTTATATCTAATATATTTATATCTGCCTTTCACATATCCTAAACTTTTATCTACCAATGACCTTGTTAGTTAAAATAATAAGTTGAAGTCATCTTTATTTTTTAGAACTGATATAACTCTTTCTTTTTGGACACTTGTAGTCTACTTTAATTTTTGAAGCTGTAAGAATTAGCATTTAGCTGATTTCTGCAGTTCAAGTGTGAAACATTTTTCTCCTGAGGCTTTTGAAGGAGGGATGCATGACAAAATCCACACATCCAAAAAATATTGGAGTATGTTAATTGCTTCAGGAACCTTGTCTAAGGTTATAGGCTAATGTGTGTACATGTTAGCGTGTTTTGCGGTGTTAGGCAGTTATAAGCTCCAGAGTTCATTTTCTGTGTGTATTTCTAGATTTCTGTTATGTCCTATTTTAAGCTACGAATGCTGATACATTGCCACGTGTAAGTCCTTTGACTGTAGCATAATTGTGTTTCCAAACATCTGGGACACAGTTTGGTATTATCTTGAGAAAGTAAGTGGGTTATTACCTTTGGAGCCGCATTTGCCCTTGGAGGCAGCGGATGTTTCTGTGGTTTTGAAGTGTCTGTAGCGACCGTTCTCCACCGATCTTAACTGGAAGAAGTAGTAATCTGTGATAGTACATGAAGTTTTTGTTCTACTACAGTTCTTCATTTAAGTTATGACTGAATCTTGGAAAATGTGATTTCATTTTCTGCTGCAATCACAAAATCTGATCTACACAAATTAGTAGATAATCGTGTAGTTTGATTTATTGCTTCTCAAGAAGCCACTTCAGTTCCTGCATTTTCATAGTTCTTAGCAAGAGAGAGAGCTTCAAGAATTTTGTTCTCGGAAACTATGCTAGAGTTGTTTTTATGATCTGCTTTGCATTCCTTTTTACCATCTGACAGGCCATTAGGAGCAATTGAGAACAACTGCATAAATTATTGTCAGCCCTGTGGCGATTACTGCTCTCATTACTGATCCACACAGAAGCCTTCTTCCACTCTTTCAAAAAAGTGCAGAACTGCTGCTGCATTCTAGCAAATGTATTTTGCGAGAAAATTGCCGGTGCGGATGTAGCCTCCACTCCAGCGATGATCGCATAGAGATGCGACTTAGGCAAGTTAAAAATACTTGGTTCCTCGGAACAAAATCCTTCTGTGTCCTGGGTTAATGGATTACAGACTCTGTTTCCTGAGCAAACAGAATATTAATCCTATGATATTTAGAGAGGATTTAATGAATATGTGGCATCTTGGCTTCTTTTTTTTCTTTTTTACATATGTTAGAGTTAGTCTGGGACAATATTTGTAATATTTGTCTTTGTATATCAGCATATGGTGATATTTTTGTGTACAGTTTGTAAGGTATCAAGTGTCCAGTTTTTCAAGACAGTATATTAATAGAAAAAGCTGCTTCATGAGATGAAGTACCAGGACTGTGGTCTCAAACCATCATATTGCTTGTGGAAATGAAACAACCTTTGGGAAAGAGAGCTTAGACTCAGTCAGAAACCCACCAAGGGACGGAGAACAGCAGTGCTTCTTTCAGTCGCTCCGAGATCTCTGCCTCCTTTTGCCTGTAGATCTGCAGGAATCTCCCACAGTTGGTTTTTGGTGTTTGTTTTGTTTTGTTTTTTTAACTCTTTCGCCATAGATCTCTGCTGAAACAGTCAGTTCTTCTTGCAGGAATGGCATAATTTCAATTTGTAATTGTTCTGTGCCCTTCTGAAGCCACCTTCCTACAGCCTGCCCTGCAACTCGAAGCAAATCAGCAGCGTTGCCCGGGTTTGGCGCATCCCCTAGAAGTTTTCAGACTCTTCTTCTAACACTCTCACTAGTAACTTCTGAGCTTTCTTGAATCCTCTTCCTTGTGGATACCTTTCAGGCCTTCTATCACATGAGGCTCTTATTATGTGGCTGCAGAAACTACTGCTGTCAGCACCTGACCATCATTTACTGTTTATGTGAATCTAACAAACCTTTCAACTTTTCTTCCTTGATTTTGATTTCCTTGTGCTGGATTACAAAGCAGGGAAAAAGTGGCCTGAGGTAAGATGTTTTAGCATCCCAGTGTTCAACGTGAAGCCATAGGCTTCACTTCGTGATGTCTGTTTTCAAGTGTACAGATCTTTGCAGCCTAGGGGGGAAAGAGAGGAAAAGTCTTTCTGGTTGTGGTAGCTGCTGTTAAAATTCCCCAGGCAAAACTTTATATTGCAAAGTTAAATGATGAGTTACATTGCTTAATACTACTCAGTGGAGGTTTGGCTGGGTTAGTCTCCCTGTTACTCATGCAACAAGTTAATGAAAAGGAAAAAATACAGAAACAGGGCACGGTCCCCTGAAATTTGGTCCTCCCAAGGCGCTTGCATTAAGCTGCTGGTGGTGTTGAGATGCTGCTGCTCGGGGCTGTGGCTGGCGTGCCTGCTGACCTCTCATGACTTAGTTTCCGTACAAGACACTGTATTTCCCAGGGTTCATCACTCAGTTCCTTCCTGATCATTCCTATAATGTGCCGCATTGCTTGGTCAAGTTGGAGATTTAAAGCAGAGAGGGTATCCGTATAGTTGGAGAGAAGATACAGCTGATCCACAGCTCCCCCAAGGATGGTTGCTTATCTTGTTTCTTTGCTAAGCCTCCCTGCTGCTACTGAGGTAGTACTCACTGGTACTCATGGTGCAACTGTTCTGTGCACATCTAGCAAATCTTATGCTCCTGACATGTGACCGTATGTATGGATTGAGTGGACAGCAGGTCGCAGTCCAACACAGAAATGCAAGCGCCAACATGCTCATCGATGCTGGATTTGCCAGACAGCTGTGAAGGTCTTCACTACAGAAGCAAAGGCAGCCCTCTGATGTTTAGATAAAGTCTGCAAAAATCAGTCTCATCTTCTCTCACGTTACTGCCTATGAAGATACGACTCAAAAGATGTCTCTCATCATTTCATCACATTGAACAAGTCTGTAGAAATAAGTCACAGTGGGAAAGATTTGACCAGCCATTAGTGCAGGTATCTGCAGAAGAAAGTGGAAAAAAAGTAAAAATTTCATTACTATGTATATAAAATATATATAACAGAATGTATATATAAAAGAATATAAAGCAGCTGGCAATCATAGAATAGAATGTTTTGGGTTGGAAGGGACCTTTAGAGGTCATCTAGCCCAACCACCAAATAAACTTCTCTTCCTTAGTTAGGAGTGAGAGGGCTGAATTTAATACCAGCTAGCATAAATTTCTGTCCAGTTTGTAGTCTGTACTGGTGTACACTTGGAAAAAAAAAAAAGATTTTGGGTGATTTGGGCCAGTCCAATTTTCCTACTCCAAGTTCCCTACCCTGGATGTGAACTCTGCTGGAGCAGAACAGCTGCAGTTGGCTGTCTTTTGGGTTTCGACTAGGCTCCAGTACAATGTCTTGTTATAAAGATATATTGTCTCTCCCAATTCCCCAGCACTTATTATAGGTATTATGGAATCTCTTGGATTAAAAAAGTATTGTAATAAATATAATTGAGACATTGCTCCTTAAAACATTTCAAAATTTGGTTATTACGGGCAGTATCTTTTTGTGGTTCCAGTTCTCAGCTTTCCTTAGATCAGTTTGTGGTTTTATTGCTGTTGACGTGACTACTAAAGGGAATTTTACCCTAGTGACATACAGCAGACATTCAAGCATTCCCCTGCATCCAGGGGAAAATAAGCAATACCACCTTTCTAATATGGCTCTACGGTCATGTTATCAATTTCGTTACATGTGTATTTTCATGTATAAACAGCTGAAGTTTCTCATCCAGCTCTTCACCTTTTCCATATTTTTTTGAATTTTTGTTTTACCCAAGGGTAATTCCTACCCCCCATTGCCTGTATATGCAAAGCAGCCAAAATCCTATACCAATTTACTATTATCTTCAGATTCATTTGCGGGGTTTGTCTTCTGCTCTTGGATGCACTTCTCTGCGTACAGAGGAATTTTCACTCCATTGGAGGAGGCAACTAGAATGCTCAGCCTGCCCTGCTGAGTCAGCAGATGCCAGTCACCATCACAGTTTAGCAAGATGCACATTAAGAATAACAACAATGGATAGGGGGCAAAAAACCAACCAAACAAGACCCAAAACCAACTTTGGCACCATCACAAGCAATAATGGCTCACAGATCTATTGCCCTGTGGACAACTCCTAGAGGTTAATTTTTTCAGTTCATTGGTATGCAAGAGCTGTGTGTTTCCTTTTTGTTTGGAAGGAAAGCAGCGCATTGTTTCCAGCCTCCCCACGAGGACCAGTGCTGGGGCTTGCGTGGAGAGCTGGGCAGTCCCTCTAATTCAGGCAAGGTGGGACTGGAAGGAAAAAGACCCTTCCTGTGTTGCCATGAATGACAGGACAGCTTGACCTTGGGTTTGATAAAATTCTTTTTCCCGGTTTCTATGATTTTCTCCTCTTCTATTTCCTTGCCAATAGTTGTGACACAACTACATTTATTTTTGTATTTTCAGATAGCTGATGTTTGGAATCTCTCACTCCTTCTCTGTCCATTTCTTAACAGTCGTCTTCCCACTCTCACAGAAACATTTTTCTTTTTTAGAGTTATTGCCCAGATCATAAACTTCCTATATTCTCTTTCCAAGAAGTGTCATCTCTTAGTAGATTGATCTGGTTTTCTCTGGGGATTCTAGAAATCTTACATTTTTCTGATGAAATCAGCTTATTCTTAAATTATATAAATACACAAAATGCCTGCTGAGGAAACCTTGAAATAGATTCTGGTGTACGCAAACACATACTGGCGCAGGAGAAACATGCAGGTGTCACTTGGGCAGGAAGCAAACGTTGGCTGTAGAATGAATCGCGGGATTAGCTCTGCAGGAGCACTACCGTCTCATCTGCCGTTGGAAATGCTGCTCGGTATTATTAAATTCTGCGGTAGAGCATAGTCAGTTCCTGCCAAATTTAAACATATTGTTTTTGTTCTTTTTATCTTTATTAATATTGATCATTTGTATTACTTCAACACTAGGAATGAGTACTAGAAAATCTATGCATGCCTCAAGATTTCACTTAAGCAAGAAACACTTGTGTGCCGCCTTTGCTTAAATGACCCTGGAGGATAAGTAGTTGGTTTAGTTGTTTCAAAGAAGTTAAAGAAAGTAAAAGCACTGATTATTGAGGAACTTTAACCAAATTTAATTGAACTTAATTACAAGTAACCTCAGATAAATAACCACATGACAATCTTGAGCCATCCTCTGAGGAATTCAGGTCATTTACTTCCTGGTGAGACTCAATGAGTACGATTGAATATAAGCTAGATGTTTTAATGCAGCATTTATCAATTTTTGTCTTTACCCATGCAGTCCCCATCCAGGGTTTCATCATACATTTTCCTTAGCATTTCAATTCGGTAGGGCTACTGACATGGTTGATGAAGCACATGGATTTCTTTAAGTCCTTTGCCAGACTTTTACGTACTGAGAGTCTTGCAGGGCCAATTCAGGATCCCAGGACACAAAGATTTCCACAGGAAAGCCTTGCATACGTCTCCCTGTCTCTTAAAATCTGTCTCCCTGCGTTTCATTAATATGCACTTATTATATTTGATAAATAAGTGATAGAATCAGAAATGTCAGAAATTAGTCAGCTAAACAAAGTTAATTCTCTGTTCTTTGTGGCAGTTTTAGATCTTAATCTGTTTTTTTAAAAGCAATTTACATGTCATAACACAGATTCCATTAAAAATACATAAATGTAGGCAGCATAAAAATCTAGTCTGTAAGGCCAACATTAATGTTAGTTTACAAATCTCCTAAAATCATAGTGGTATATAGCAATAAACAACTGTAAGTCTTTTGCCAGCTGTCCCAGTTATGAAGCCGACACTAAGATGAAAAACTGATTCCACAACCAATGTGTGTGCACTTTATCTTTAAAAAATGTCATGAAGTAGTATTTTTGATACATTGAAAATCTATTAGCTCTTTAAGTCCTTTCCATAATGCAAAATGTATTGTAGAAAGTGCAAAGCCTTTTTAAAATAAAATGAGCTAAACTTCATTCATTTTAATACTTTGCAGTGATTTGAATCTGAACTTCCACCCTGCTTCATGAACTATGTCAGTAAAAAAGCAAACCAACCCAGCATCCCTGAACAACTACTTCAAATTTTTTCAGAAGTTTGTCGCAGATGCTGAAAACAACATTAATTAGCAAACATCCTCAAGTCTCTTATAGATCTCAAAAGGTCAAGGGAACAGCTGAACTGTCTTGTAATCCTCACTGTCAGTGTCAACTAATCACCCGTGGGCACACCAGGGAAAGCTAGCTGCCGTTTCCGAGGGCTTCATCTGTACTGTTTGCAGGCTGTAAGCACTGGGTTTAATTTTGCAGGACTGTCAATCATTTGTCTACTACAACGTAATCTTATACCAAACCAGGTACTTCCTCAGAGGGTTTTAGTTCTAACTTAATTTCATGTTACCCCTTAATTAGAACAGATTTGGAATTACACACATACACACGTTTGCCACAGAGTGCTTTCAGATGACTTTGTTTGGACTATAAAAACCTAAAGTGTGTACATTATTCTGTAAGTCTATACCGAGCGTGTTACATAAGGTTCTTCAGGCACTGAGGAAAACTAAATCAATGGAAAAATAGGTCGTCTATGAAAGGGCATAAGGCCGCACAGACTTAAAAGCTGGTATGTCCTAATAGGGATCCCTTATCGTCTTTGCTGCTAAACAAATAACACTGATCCAGCTGTCACTGCACTGGAGGATTTTATTGTGCTGTCCAAGGAGGAAAATTCACAAGAGAAGCTGAGACAACAGAAGTGCAGCTATTAGAAAATAGCATTTTAATGTAAAATAGATTAATCTCAAAGTATAGGTTAATTTCAGAGTTATCAAAACACAACTTTTGAGGAGTGTTCTTGCACGCACTGAACTACTTCTATCATTCTTCATAAAAATTAAACCATGAGATTCCCAAAGGATTTTTCTAAACCGGTCTAAACCGTCTGTCAGTACAAGGGATGAAGCAGTTGGCATCCTGGAAAACAGGAGAAAAAATAGGAGAAACAGAAGTATTTGCCCTCTTAAAAACAGCTTGTTCTGCCAGAATGCCGCCATTTAACCTCCTTCCTCCGAAAGCTAGGATGAGGTGAGGCAGCATATGGCTTCTAATGACATTAGCCCAATCTGTGTTGTCAAATAAGTTTAGTTCCTTTAAGAATTTGCTTAAGAAAGTATCATACTTTTTAATCCCTGCCCTAAATCGTACTTCAGTGCAAGGTCTGAGCAGCCAGGAGCAGAGAGCAGAACAGGTCGGAGTGTCCAACTACTACACGTGTCCAAACTCCTATCCATGCAAACGATCTCAGTGTCTTCCAGTACTTGTATAAGGCTGTTCTCATGACAACAGTTGTGCATGTTTGAGTTGTCATTAACTGGATACACTACTTAATTTATGAAACATTTTTTCTTTTATATTGTTCTAGATTCAAAAGATGGGACCAGTTTAGGTTTAGGGCTCCAATACTAGATGGATTGGTGGGAGCCCTGAGTGGGATGGGGTCATGGAGCATGGTGCGAGGACAGTTTGGTGGCTTGTTTGTAGAGCCAGATGGAGCCTGGCGGCTGGTGTTCAGCTGAAGCTGCCCTGAACCAAACCTGCAGACCTCTCTGGGGTTTCACACCCCAGTGCTCCAGATGTGTCTGCCGGGGGGAGCACAAAGCTCAACCCGTGCCACAGCAGTCTCCGTCGGTGCCTCTCCGCCGGATCGTGCTAGCAGAGTAATTAACCTGGCTGCGCTGGCGTATTTCTGCAGATGGAGGCTGGCTGGGTTCTGTGGATCTGGGGAGACTGCACTGTTTTGGCTGGCTCTGTGGGTCTGGGCAGAGGCGCTGTGCCACCTGCAGACCGGGACCCCCAGGGAGGTGGTGCAGGGGGTCCTCCGAGCATCCTCCCCTGCACCCAGCAGGACTCAGGAGGGCTGAGGCCGAGAGAACAAGCCTTGCTGGCCCTGTTGTCATCCTGTGCAGAGCAGCAAAGTTGCATTTCCTTTGAGGTCCCCAGCACTCCCTGGGTTAGGAGCGTAGTGCTGAGGCGGGGGCTGGGTACATAAATCAGAGCGCGCTCTGATCTCTGTTCCTCCCTGGCCTGGTTGATCCACAGCCTGCTGACAGCATCCAAAGGCAAACAAGGAGAGGCAGGACATGAGAAAACCTACTCGAGGGGATCTTCTTGGTCGTTCAGTCTGTCCCCACGTTCAAAAGCACTATCAATAATACTTAACGCCATTCTTGACAAAAATTTATCATATTTATTTTTAAAAGGCTCCAGTGATGGAAATTCTTTGTCTTTGCTGCATGAGTTGTCTAAGTGTCCGTGCAGTGAGACAGGTATTCCTGATGTATAACCTCAATGTCTTGTCTGAGAATTGAAACACATCCCCGTGGTGTTATATTTTTACATGGATGTGAAGACTAATTTGTCGTATTATATTTCCAGCCATATTTTGTCTGCTTGAAGAGAATTTGATTGTAATTACCAATGTATAGCTGTTTATGGGAACTTACCCAGCTTTTTCAGTAGGTGTTTGAATTTGAACAACACGTCAGTAATACAGAGGAATACAATGATTGTGCTGAATTTGACAGAGAGCCAAAATATTATCTTAAAATGATTTACCTGGTGTTTAAAAAAAAATAAAAATTCCCCCAAACCAATGATAACCTTAAAGCTCTGAAAACATTTTTATTGTCAGAAGTTAACATTCATAGCTTATAAAATAAAATTATATGAAATACAGGAATACTGAGGGTTTTCTTATTCGATTGTAAATTAAAAAATCAGTTCTAATTTAGCAGCTTTAAAATCTCAAAAATTTTTCCAATTTGCAAGATCTGTTTATTATGTGACACTTCTTAATTCCAAGTAATTTTGGGTCAGGTTATAGGCTTGTTTTACAGTTTCAAAGGAGGGTGCTGTCTGCCAGCTAGCCTGCAGGAGTTCAAACAAACGCTGTGGAAACCTGAAGTCTGCCTGTGCTTATGGCACATGTCTGGTGGGTTGGAATTGGAATGGAAAATTATTCTCTGGAAAAAAATGTTCATGCGCAGGTGACTAAAACAAAACAGGTACACCTTTTTGAACATGAAAACTGTGATGACAAGGCAGATGTATAGCCCTTTGCTGCTTTTTTTCTGTTTTTTGGAGAAGCCAGTAACAATAAAACAGGCCTTTGAGGCAAAACAGCTGAAACTCAGCGTGAAGTATGTGCACACCCATGTGTAATCAGACACTGAATTGGGACATGCGGAGAGGAATCTTCAAATCTCAACTTCAAATCTGCATAGATGCCCGTGAGGGTTTTTTAAAGCTTAATAGGAGAACAGAACAAGCCCCCGCCCCGCCGCACTCTGCCTTCAGGAGCAAAGCACAGGCGAGGGAGTGGTGTTACAGCCCCAGCTGTTCCATCTCGAGCAGTGCGGTTAGCACTAGGTGTGATGGCACCGAATTGTACTATTGTTGAAGTATGTTAATCTCTGTGTGCATATACATATGTGTGTTAATATATGTGCATATTTTCATGTATGTATAGATGTATACATCTCCTATTAGAAAAGTGACAATTTAAACACCAGGTTCCAATTTATTTCTGTTACTGCATAAGGAGTTCTGCCTTTTCTCTCTAGGATGTGCTGCGCATCTTGTTTCAGGTCAGTATGCATAAACTTTTAGAATCTTAAAAACTAGAGTTGAAATCAAACTTAATACGCAGAATATATAGAATGTATGTTCTAAATGGAGGTTATTTGAATTACGTGCAGCTTTAGCTTGCTTTGGAGGTGTCTGCACTAACATTTTAGTTTGGATCCAGAGTGTACTTCAGAGATTACATCTCCTGTTTGTCTTCAGTCCATACGCTTTGGCTCACTTTGCAGGGTGCTTTCTGGGAGTGCACAAACTGGATCTACATTCAGATGGGATTTCATCCCGTCCTTTGGGATGAAACTCACCTGAAAAATACAGTCCAGAAACATGTTTCCTTAGCACCTAGATTGACACTCTAGAACTACTTTTCTAGGGCCACCCTATTTGCTAGCATTGGTAGAACCTATTAATACCCTCTGGTGCAAGACATTGTGTTACAATGTTTAATCTTTTACTGACGTGATTTTTCACCTCTTGAAGCTTTATAGCACAAAGTAATGAAGATGAGAAATTTGATGGAAGTAATAAACACTGCAGTTCATGAGCTCGTTTTGTGACAGAGTTCTATGAATTTTCCATATCTTTTTCAACGTGGTTTTCTTGTTCTCATGAATGTGACTGATGAGTGAGGGAGTAACAGCATCAAAACAGGCTGAGGCATTCAAGAACTGGCTCTAGAGAGCATCGCTAAGGTGCAGTGGAACTGTACAAGCATCCGTTACTCAGGCAGATGGCACCCTAAAAATCTTCTTCGATGTTTGCTCTTCTAATTATTCAGCTTCAGACAGAGAGAGAATAGGCTTTCTTTAAAAGGATTTAGTAGATGAAGTGTAAGAAAGCAAGCTTTCAATCTGATTCTTTATGAAATATTTGTTGCTCTATGTTTATGTTAAATGTTTTTCTTAGGTCTATTTAAAGTCAAGTACCTTGATGACAGTCAGTTTGCTGTTAAGCATTTATTTATTTTCGTGGGCTTCTGTGTTTCCTGGTGCTTTCAGTGGTCTGCACTGGGAGTAGGAGCTGAGGAGGTGCTCAGATCCTCCCCTCCATCCAGCTGTATTTAGGAAGTACTGGAAATCATCAGGGATTGCTACATGAGAAATGGGAGCATTCTTTCTGTTTTCAGAAACTAACTGCAGCTTTAGCTTTCTGATGTGTTTGTACAGAGTGCCTGGATAGTTGGAGTTCCAAATGTACCGTATTTTCTTGAGATTTTGTAGTTTTTTTTTCTTCAGCTGTGCGTTCAGGACATAAATGGGCCATATGTGTTTAATAAGGCTCTTCTAAGACAACTTCACCCCAGTAGCTGCAGTGTTCCCTGGGCAGGTTTTTTAATAGCAAGGGTAGAATTTGAAATCATAGTTAAACGTATCCAAGTGAACAAATGTCAACATATGGACAGCCGCTTCACTGCTAATATCAAGCTAACAGAAATTCTAATTTCTTCCTGTCAGTTTTATTTGTAATGTTTTGTTTGCATTGGCACAATAGCCTGTTCCAAGTGTGGTCTTACAATAGATGATCATGATGAAAAATTCAGGTATTCCTTTCCCTCCTTATTTTAATCCGAATCAGCAATGCCATTTATATTAGCATTCTAGTTAAGTGATTCAGAACTCATCGGTCCTCTACACTGTTAATGCAATTTAGTACATGTATCTTTGAGTTTGTCTTTTCCATTCAGTTTTGTTATAGTTCTGACATTTAAATAATATCATCCGAAGGGAATCCCATATTTGTGCTACGTGTTCTTCATTGCTGTAAGTTGGTTTGCCCTGTTGTTGATGCAGTCTAAACTTAAACGCTTTCCTGCTGTAGTCAAATCAGTTGACTTATCCTCAGAAACCCTAACTGGAGGCATCAAAGCTGAGCACTAAACAAAATTTCACAGCAAAGTATTGATACTTATTTCTGTCCTGCATTGGAACTGAACCAAGGTTGTTCAGCTTTTTTCCATGGAAAACCTTGAGAAAGGAGCCTAAACTGAATGACAGAGCAAGAGTGTTCAAGGTTAAGACCATGTACACCTGGTCTGCATTCTTGACTTACATCTGGAGAATTCTGTAACTCCATTTTTAAACGTCCTGGATGAATACAAGCAAACCTTCATCCTTAACCAGAATGTTCATTGTGGACATTGATGTTTGTACTGAAATGAAAAATTGCATTAGAGACAATTGTTTTTGACAAATGAAAGTATTTTTTACATTTGATTTTAGTGTTTTCAGTATCTCTATAGAGACAGTTAAATGATAATAGGTATATATTTCTTTATGGAATAGTTAGAGGTTATACTAACAGGTATAGAAGCTGTTGGTAAGCTATACCATTACCAGAGGAGGTCGTTGTTAGTTATCCCGGCACAGCCTTCCTAGCATAGACAAAGCTCTTGCTCTGTGAAATATATTACCCTGTACTGGGAACCTCATTTTGACTGTCTTTACTTCTCCCAATGAACCCCTAAAAAATTAATTAATTACAGAGTTTTAGAGAAGACTGATTATTTCATTTCATTATTTTGTCTTTTATGAAAAAGTTTTTACTGTAATGCCTGTAAAGCTGTTTATGATTGTTTATTATTACCAGGTAAGTATATTTGATGATGTGTGAAAATACTTGTTTTGCAAATTCGTACTGGGTTGCAGAGCAAACATGTTTACTGAAAAGATACTTAAGTGAATGTAATTGCTCTTTTAGAAGTGTTTTGATGAAAATCTATTGCATTGGTTGTTTTATAATACGCTATCCTGGTTTTTACCATATTCTGAAGCTTTCCTATTCCTATGAAGAATTTCTATTCTTGATTCTTAGCTTCCTGCTTTTCTGGCTGGGTATACAGTCTGTCTGTCTGCCCTTCTGACTCGCTCTCTTTCCCCTGTTCCCTTTGAACCCATCATCTCTTGAATGAGGTAGAACGAGTGAGGGGTTCTGCTCATTCAGTAGTGGTGCGGGGGTTTTGTGTCAGTTGGTGTTTTTATTGCAATGTGGAAACCTGGAAATAGAGATCTGGCAATACCATACATTTAGTGCCTCTGTAAGAAGCTGCAAGAAAGAGAACATCGGTTTGTACACACATGCTCGGAGTCAGCAAAGAAAGCCCGATTCACGTATCACTCTCTGCCCAAGAGCAGAGAACTGTAAAGGAAGTATGGAAATCATACTGTATGCATCATGGACTCAGAAAAGAGTAGATGTATCACTTCTAAAATACAGGTGGGATGAGGTGGAACATCAGTTTTTGGGAGCCAAGCATTTGTCCAGAGAAAGTTTCACTCTGGTTTTGCTTGACTACGAAAACTCTCAGTTCTACTGTTTGCCAGCACAAAGTGTGCTCAGGAAGCAAATTCGTTACTGGACGAACGTGGTATTAGGAGTGACAAGTTTAAGACTTCAGCTGGCTTCAGTAACATGTTAAGAACTTGTAAAGTGCCAAATGTGCACATTGTGTCATATGGGACCTACAAATTAAATGTTTCGTAATGCAAAGTGACCTACATCTGGTTTCTACAAACCTGTGGTGGAAAGCAAAAAATTAAATCCCATAGATACCTTTCCCTTCATTAGAGATGTGTAGATCATCGACAAAACTGGGTTGTTTTTAGATATTGCTCATTAGATAGATTTCCAGGTTGCCAAGCACACCTTATCTCTCAACTGGGGACATGAGGTAATGAGATTTAGAACTTTGGGATGAAAGAAAAAAAATCTTCTGACATACTTTCCAGGAAGAGATTCTCCAGAAGTATTGATTCTGTGAGTGAAACTCAGCTAGGACATGACCTTGCAAGCACTGCTGAGTAACTGCACTTGAACTCTTACTAATAAACACAGAGGACAGCTGTGTATTTCACCTTTGCAACGTGTGGCTATATCGGCCAGATGTTTTTAGCTCTGAGCAATACACAGTAAAACTCTAGCAACCGGACATCAAGGTTTTCCCTTGCAATCCCTAAGAACAGGACTTGTGATTAAAATTCGCACATTGGCCTTTCTGTACTGTCTCTAAGTGGCAACATCGGGCAACAAAAATCTGAACATTCCAGACATAGCTGTACGGTTCTGTTCCCTGCCGCTGCCATTGTGGAGTTAGGGCCCGGCCTTTTGACTGAGCTTTACAACATCTATTCCCTTGGAGGTGCCAGGCAGAAGAATCCTGCTCGAGATACCTCTGAAAGTTGAATATTTGAATTACCATTTCTCTGCTCACAAATGTTTGTGATCAGACTGAGAAATGTGTGAATATATATGCTTTCAGGGCTTACGGATTTGTTTCCTTGCATGAATATGTCAAAACTGTGTAAATATTTAATACTGGACTCTAAAGTTGTCAGTTATATAACTAACCAACAGGGACAGTAGATTTTCTTTTTCCTTTTTTTCTCTCCCTCCTCCCCCCTCCCCTCACTGGAGTCCTTATGTAACTGACTGGGATATCACAAAGCAAGGAATGCTAATATTGCTTTCAAAGAAGTATCCAAAATTCACTTTTGGTGAATATACAAGCACCCTCAACCTGGAACGTGTGTACCATAAATATCTGGTGTTGGTAAATCCCTGCTGCTTGACGGGTCACAGAAACAAATGTGCTCCTGGAGAACGCGGTCTGGCTTACTATGAGGAACTATAAAATGGTTTTCCCAGTTCCGTAAGTCCATGGAGAAATATGAGAGAAAGACAGAAAACTTCATTTCTGAAGCTGTAGTAATTTCTGCGGCGTTGCTGCTAGCTCCGGCTCTGCGGCGCCGCTTGGAGCTTTGCCGGCCGGTGGCCTCGCGGCCTTGCGCTGGGCCCGTACCGCAGGTGGCTGAAGGTCTGGTGACGCGGCGTCGCAAAGAGGATTTTGGGCAGGGATGCTGGCACTGCAGTAACTGGGAATCGCTCCTTGGGCGAATTCTGTAGCAAATGGTACAACACAACAAGGAATTTGGAAAAATAAATATTACAGTATCTTTTACAGCTTAAAAAAACATCCTGTTCAGAAGGGGAGTTTATGATATTTATTGCGTAGTTTTTGGTTATTGTTCCTTTTCCTACCCTGCTAAATACATTTGATAATATGAGTAACATCACTTACGATGTTAGTAACGAGAGCCCGGCCTTGCTCATGAAAAAGCTGTGACTTAGAGCTGCTCAGTCTGCTTTAATACATCAGTGCTGGAGCTGCAGCCAAGGAAAAATGTCTTTACAGAAAGCGATTAAATAAAAACTTTTTATCATGGGAACTGTTGTCTTTCTGATGACAAAACCCGTTTGACTGACTACAAAAATTGCCTCTGGGGGCGTTATGAGATTTTCCTAGGGAATTTAAATGCCACAAGGTATTCTCAGCTTAAAAATAGAAATGTGTAGGTTGAAATGAGTAGCTGAGAGGTATGTGCTGTAGGTTGGGACTTCATTAGGAATACAGATGTTCACATATTTTTAATAATACACTTTTTCTGATTTAAAAATTACCATGCTGCAGCTTATGACTGCATGGTTTGTAATTATAATCGTTATGCTATTCAAAGCAGCTTTAAGAATCTCCTCATAATCATTTGAAATCTTAAACCGATATTCTTTGTAGCTGCACTGTGCTTGTGTGCTTCTTTCTGTGTTTGCCCCTACTTGATGATATTACAGGAAACGTATATTGAAATGGTGTCTATGACCTTAAAAGCGTTCCAGTTCCTAGCAGGACATGAGCCTGGCAAACCCTCAGATGATGCTGTCTGGCTGTTGGTTGCCTTTTCGTTTTTTTTCTGCTTTCCCCCTTTCTGGCTTTCATCAAATTGAAGTGATTAACACCACCAACCAAATTGTTTTCTCCTGCCAGTTACAGTGAAGTTTCTTGCTTACTGTCCTCCTGAAGTGCTTTAACCTGCTCGTGTAGATCTTCCTCTCCTTTTGCACCTTCCTCTTCCGGCACAAGTGTCGTCTTTATCACACAGTTCCCTTCCCTTTTAATACCCTATGCCCTGCTTTCTTATTTTTTCTTTCTAAAACCTTATATATCATTAACATACTGCTAGTGCAGAGTAGGCTTCTCAGGCTTATTTTGAAATTACTGGCAATTAATTAAGTGCATAAATGGGTCCAGCACAGGCTGAGCGCCTAGGTGTTTGCTAAGCTTTCCAGGTTCTTGGGCAGGTTTTGTAGCCCAGAGCTGCTGTGCCCAGGTTCCTTACAAGCTCTGATGAGACAGAAGTCCAGGCTGCTGCCATTTCAGATGGGCTGACTGCATGTGTTGGTTTGAATTGCTTTCCCATTCTTTTTCTCCTAAATCCTCTGTACTTTTGGATTCTATCTTCCTTTCATCTCCCTTCTATAAAAAACTTTTTCAGCAGTCTTTGCTGACCTATTTCTGGTCAGATTTTAAACTTGTAAAATTCTGTTCTCCTTCCACAAGACTTTGGTTATGTGCTTTGGAGATATTTTATGGAGGACACAATGATACTGTATTTCTGAGTGTCCTTTGAGGCCGCCCTGTCGGGTCCTTCCACTCCTCTGGGGAAGGGTCGGCTCACCTGTAAGTTTCTGCACCCTCGTTTGGAACAAGCTAGTCCATTTTATGACTTCATCTGCTTTTTCTATGCCAAAGGAGTTACAGCCCTTTAGATTCTGACTTGCAGTCAAATCTTCATCATCTCAGTTTCAAACTGAGTGTACATTTTCTGTCTTATGAGGATGAGACTTTGGGGAATGACACACGCATGGCATATGTTCATGGTTATGGAAGAAAATAACTTCGTATTAAAACTTGTTTACTTCTTTGAAATTGAATTTTCTGACACATAGGACCTATGCTAAATATAATTTTAAATGAGTACTTCACAATTCACTGTGTTGGAATGAAAGCCTATTACAAATCACATATGCATGTTAAAGATTTTTTTTTTTTGTGATGCTCTCAGTCTGTGCCTTTCAATAAAATCTGAGGCATATTTTCTGGTAACATTGGGAACCAAGTACTGGCTGTGAAAGCAGAGCAACAATCTTTCACCTTAACACGATTTTTTAAAGCTTAGATGAGCATTCTTACTAAACCTGAAATGCTTCGAACTGTATTTTGCTACTAAGACATTGTATTTATGTCTTTTGTGTGTCTTACTTATATTCCTTATTTTCCCCTTTTCTGTAAAGTCAATACTGTGTCACTCTGTGTACTACAATAAGGAGGACAGATAGTATAAGTGTAGAAGTAGTAACTTAAGAACTTCGCAACCTTAAGAAATAAGTTTTTTTCTACTATGAATACATACAGTTTCTTCTTGTAAATTTGTATGGATCTATCTAGAATTTCCAGAAAATCCTGTGTGACATAATGGCAGAAGAAAAAGAAAAAAAATGCTTTCCTTAAGTATATAAGAAAGAATTCTTCAAACTTATACCAACGGAGATGCAAGTTTCCATTTTTATTTTCTGTTATAAGGGAATACTTCTAACATAATTTTGAAGCAAGAACACAACACAGTTCAAGAAAATGTTTCCTGACAGATAGGTCATCTCTTGAAGGGCAGGTTGCATTTTTAAATCCTGGTGGTTTGTAAATCTCTGTTTAAAACAAATCTCTTCTGAAATTTTACTATTGTAAGAACTAGATAGTTATTTACTCTCTTGAAGTTGCTATAGTTTATTCTTATAATGAGAATGATGTGTACGTTTTGCATTAATTAATCTAGCACTTTTATCCCATTCCATTTCTGTGGGACTGTAAAAAGCAAAGACAAAATTCTGGGAAAGTCTGATGATCACCTTGGTTAATCATTTAAAGAGCCTGGTTTTAGTTACAGTAGGCTAGATCCAGAAAAAGAGCAATTTAATTTCTGAACTGTCGTTACAAGTACCTACCTGCAAATCTTAGATATTCAAAAGCCTTGCTCAGCTGCGGCTTGAACTTGGAGAAGGGCGATGAGGCTGGTGAGGGGTCTGGACATCAAGTCTGAGGAGCGGCTGAGGGAGCTGGGGCTGTTCAGTCTGGAGAAGAGGCAGCTGAGGGGGGACCTTATCGCTCTCTGCAACTGCCTGACAGAAGGGTGTAGTGAGGCGGGGGTTGGTCTCTTCTCCTGAGTAACGAGTGATAGGACAAGAGACAATGGCCTCAAGTTATGTCAGGGGAGGTTCAGATTGTGTATTAGGAAAAATTTCTTTACTGCAAGAGTGGTCAGACATTGGACCAGGCTGCCCAGGGAGGTGGTGGAGTCCCCATCCCTGGAGGTGTTCAAAAAAACGTATAGATGTGGCACTTCAGGACATGATTTAGCAGGCATGGTGGTGATGGGTTTACACTTGGACTTGATGATTTTAGTGGTCTTTTCCAACCTCAATGCTTCTATGATTCTGCTCCTTTACATTCAGACTCCTTGCATAGCTGAACTTCTGCTTCCTCCTAACCTAAAGCATACTGATAACGAAGTACTGTTTTTTCTGATAGCTTAGGACCACCATTAATCTGACATGTGGGATGAAATGAGGGAATTAGAGCAGACAGGAACACACGCGTTCGTGGTGCTTAAGAGAGGACAGAGTTGGCTAGCCTGCAGGCTGGGGATCTGCAGGGCAGTGAGTAAGATTCTCATTTGTGCACTGTCAACATTTTTGTGGTCTTTAAAATTGTGGTCCTGAGTTCTGATCACAGAATCACAGAATAGTAGGGGTTGGAAGGGACCTCTGTGGGTCATCCAGTCCAACCCTCCTGCCGAAGCAGGGTCACCTACAGCAGGCTGCACAGGACCTTGTCCAGGCGG
>Ga0065711_1037288_pt1 | contig 19977 bp, 12 predicted proteins | sample Hoacrofraction12_FD_59098 | JGI IMG/M metagenome (GOLD analysis project Ga0065711, IMG submission 59098) | Hoatzin crop microbial communities from Cojedes, Venezuela - Epithelial fraction 12 v2 (version 2) | ecosystem: Host-associated > Birds > Digestive system > Esophagus > Crop | place... | reverse complement strand
TAGATTGGATATTAGGAAAAATTTCTTTACTGAAAGAGTGGTCAGGCATTGGAACAGGCTGCCCAGGGAGGTGGTGGAGTCACCATCCCTGGAGGTGTTCAAAAAATGTGTAGCTGTGGCGCTTCGGGACGTGGTTTAGCAGTCATGGTGGTGTTGGGTTGACAGCTGGACTTGATGATCTTAGAGGTCTTTTCCAACCTTAGTGATTCTATGATTCTATGAAAAGCCACATCCTGGGCTGTCTGGTCCAGGACACCGATCACCCTGAGCACACTGGGAAATCAGTCATATTGCCCAAAGCTTCAGTGTGATTTGGGGTTGTCAAGCAGCTGGATCTCCCCACATTACAAAATGGAAGAATCAGGACAATACTGTCTTGCAGTCAAGTCCCTGATAGGCTCCCAACCCTCCTGATGTTTCTGTGCTACAAATGGTCTTATTCCAAAAGTCTTCAAGCACCGACTGCCAGAAACCATTTTACTACCCAAAGAGTAGCTCGGGCATGTGCCTCTACATGGCTGAAATAAAGATGATCAAGCAACATTCATGGCACGAGGAGTAAGAACCAGTGGGGAAAATGAGGCTGTTTTAGGAAATATAATTATTCTCTGGATTAGCTCTGGACTTCAAACATTTAGGGCCAGAAAATTAAAGTGAATTAAATTCTGATCCATGCAATTAAGTTACAGCAACAAGACAGCAGGGCCTTTTTCGATTCACGTGCTGGGAAAAAGAAAACGTCCTAACTAATGAAGATGCACTTCTGCATTCACGACATCCTCTCCTCCCTCCAAAAGGCTGTCCACAGAAGTGGGCAATAAGACCAACGTAACTGAGATTGTTTGAGGAAGATAGCTTACCGACAAGACCTAGTCACACGTGCAAGTAAGTCATCAACAAACATTTCAACTGCGAAAACCAAATTTGGCAGGAGAAGCTTTTTTTGCCATTGGAACTATGCTTGAAACTAGGCATCACTTGCAGTCATCAGACTTGTTGGACACATCACTACCCCATGGAGTTTAATCAGCAAAACCATAATCTCTCTTTAGGATAATATGGGCAGATTCTTCTTTCCACAGGGAGGCTTTGGGAGGCAGGAGGGATGTGTCCACATACTGGTTGGTGCAGGGAGCTGACTGATAGAAGGAACCTCCAACCAGGAGGCTGGAGTGGGGAGGAAGGAGACATTTAACAGAAAATTTTCATTTCCATTTCTTTGTATTCTGATATCTTGCGCATCTGCAAAGATCTCATAATTTTAAAGAACTTCAAATAAAAGACAGGAGAAGTACCTGACCAAGCCTACTGGTTTATTATGCATACTACCAACTCAGGCAAGCAGACTCCCATAAAGCCTGGACGACTGAGCCCCACTCCATTCACAAGATAAGAGCAGGAAGAAGAGAGCAGGTGAAGTTGTCAGAGATTCCACACTTTTGAAAACAGGAACAGTTCCTTGGGTTCCTAAAGACAGACTTGCGATGAAATTTTTACACCCACTTGTTAAAATCTTTATCTGATATCCTAGCAATATCCTGTGAGTAATCCCTAGCTTCAGGAACTACACGGATCAAGTATTTTTGTCCTGATGTCACTATCGCTTTCATAAATAAAGCACAGTCCTGGTTTTTTTCCAAATCTCCAGCAGTCAAGGTAGAGTTGAGGAGATGTACATTGAAGCATACAAATCTCAAGAACCTCTCCCCAGGCTGCTGATAATCCATCCTCTCTCCAACCATGTCACAATGTCTGTAAATCTACAGAAGTCTACACACGATGTCTAAGTGTTGCAGCTAGTGCTTTTTTATGCAAAGTATTCAATCTAAAGGAAAAGGTAAGCAAATTACTAGTTAAAGAATTAATTACTAGTTAAAGAAATAGAAATGAAGCACTGTTATCTCTCATTTTTGCCTTGTTAAGTGCCCACCAAGCTTATCAGCTTTGCCTTGTTAAGTGCCCATCAAGCATCCTCCTTGTGCATCCTCTTTTCTTATCACCACACAGTGACAGGCAACTCAGATCTTCCCTCCGCGAGCCTGACCACCTTACCCATATCACCGATCCCACAGCCCTGACCAGGTGCGACCACCCACTTTGGCACCCACACAGCCCAGTTCCATCTTGGTGCTTCTGCCCAGCTTCTTCCTGTTTGCTAACAGAAGCATGTTTGTGCTCAATTATAACTGCCATGCTACTGAATCACTGACAGATAGAGGACAGGAATTGAGTCAGGAGATTTCTAGGAATAGCACATCTTTATTGTGTTGCTGAGCTTTAGGGATTTGAAGAACCCATTTCTTACTGTATTCACCAAGCAAGATGCATCCTGATCCTGGGTAATGAGATCTCCTCATTCAAATTCCTAAAAGTGAAAAATAAATGCCTTGTTCTTGCAGTTCTTCGTAATATAAATCACATATCTGTGCATGTCAAATATTGTTCACTTGTACTTTTCACCTGTAGTATACAGTGACAGAAAATGATTATACAGAGTAGTTGCTGCATTGTCATTGAAGAAGGCAGTTGACAACCTGGTTCGGTTCATGTAAAGCCTGTCAACAAGACTTAGAGATGATAACTTGTTACGCACTGTTGACTCTTAGTCATGATATTTATTGTGCTCTGTGTGAGATAATGGCAGGTTTGATCCTGCACCTTTGATAACAGTATGGGGTTTGTCATATATTTCAGAAGGAACAGGATAAGGAGGGTATCATTCTTTCTTCATTTTTGTTTGAGCCAAGTGAGAGGAATCATGTAGGACATCAACTGGAATAGTTCAACATAAAGCTTTCATCCTTCCCACCTTGTCCTGGTCACTAGATGTTGACACAGTTAGCTAGTGACCTAGATATCAGTAGGATGATGACAAATGTCCATGTTGAGCGATTTTATCTTTGTTTTACTACAGCACTTCATGTGTATCCTCTAGCAGCCAGTGTTAATTGTTGTCTGAAGCAGGATACCAGACTTAAATCTGTTTGTCCTAGCATAGCAACCTCCATTTTCCCATAAATAAGGTGGGTGCATTTCTTTTTCTACCTGGCAGACTGGATGCAGTGTCTGTGCAAATAGTCACTAGACGGCCCCCTCCTTGCAGCCTCCACAAAACTAAGTCCTTGCTTCCCATATTTGCAGCACAGTGCCACAGTGTCGCCTGCTCCGCGACCCCAGGGTCCTGGCAGAGATGACTGGGCAGGCTTCAGCTGGCAAAGCAAGTGGATCATGGAAGACAGAGTGGCAGAAAGGCAAAAAGGGGTCAAGGAGATGTAGGGGTTGTCTCACCCACCTCAGGCACAGCTGGAAGATTGCCTACCCATGCTCTGTCATCCGCGGGGCTGAGTGCGGTGTCCTGCCCATCCTGCACAAAGAATGAGTTCTCTAATGCATCACAGCCAAAGAAACTTTGGGTGCCCGCATTTAACATGAACAAAGAGCGACAGTGCCACTTCTAATTGCAGGCTGAGGAATTTAAACACAGCAGCTTTCACACAAGCCCCAATAATAATGCAAGGAGTGAGGGTCACAAGACCTCTGATGAGAAAAGGAAAAGGAGGAGAGTATAAGGCTCAGATCATAAGAGGAGTATCAGGTTGTGTTTACGTAGCTAGGTAGGTAGTGTGATATGTGATTCAGATGTTTTTATGAGCCAGATCCATATAAATGCAAACTGGATAAAGCTTCCAGATTTCTTTGCGGTTCCATTGTGCTTTAAGGAATTATCACACTCCTGATGCTGTGCTGGAGAGGAAGAAGGTGACTTTCCCCCCAGGGGAAGCCTAGCTTGTCATGCAACAGCACCCGTATTTTCTCAACCAAAGGCTGCACAGCCACTTTGCCAGGAATGGGAGAGCCACACCCCATCAGCAGAAAATAGAGGGGATTGCAACAAACATCCCTTAAAAAAAATGTGCAGATCATAATGGCTGCAGGCCACAGCAGGCCATTTTCTATCCTTCAGTTAGTGATCTTCCAAATGACTCACCAGTGAGCATTGCATCAAGGGACATGCAATCTGCAAGGGCCATATCTAAGTATTCATTGACAGGACTGGTAGCACCACTTCTTTGAAGATTACCCAACTTCTCTTTATAACATCTCATTTTCAGTTTGCTCACAGCTCTGCCAACCCTTTATCAGTTCCAGCTCACATGTTTCAAGCTTAGTGCCAACCTACAGCTCACTGCCTGTTTGTTGGGTTTGGGAGTTTGGTTTGGTTGAGTTTGGGGTAGGTACTGTACTTTTCATTTATCCAGTTCAGCTGTTTCTAAGAGAGATTTTTCAAAAAAACAACAACAAAAGTTGTGTCTTTCTTCCTATAATTGCTCCCCGTGGCAGAGAACTGAAGTTTGTCAGGCTGATGGTCAAAAAGAGACTAATGAGAGAAACCTGAGCAATCTGAGCTAAGTGCTGGAGCAGAAGAGAAGGGCTCGGTCACTCGGTGTTTCACACAGACACAGAGCAGGCGGGGGACCAACAGCGACTGGTCAATCTCAGCCCCTCTAAATTGATGCCTGTTACCACATGGCACCTACTGCCTATTTATGCAGCACTACGACAGACAACATCATCATGAAGCGGGTTTGACCATCTCAGGAAGGGAGCGCTAAGCTGAACAAGGCAAAGGCATCAGGCATGGGGAAGCAGGCTTGCGGGCAAGAACCCACCATCAGTGTGCAGTCTGCAGTCACTGAGTGATCCACTCATTCCTTGTGAGGGTGACATCTGCTTGGACCAAAACCAAGAGAACGACCTGTGAATCTGTCGTTGCTGTCTGCCTCTGTCATCAGTTTTCTTTCAGTCCAGAGAAAAGAGCCCTGCCAATTCATACAAACTAATTTAGAAGAGATTCTAACTAGTTTCTGGAGGTTAATACATTCTGTATGCTCCGGGCAGATACATGAGAACGATAGGCATGTGGCTACTTCTCGGACTTGGGAGATTGTTACGCCAGAGAGCCACCATCAATCAATCAATTAACATTGATTAATTAGGGGGGAAATGAAGGACGGCGAAGATACTGTAATCCTGTTTTATGAAAAATGGATCTGAGCATGTGTAAACTCCAAGCGTTGCTGAGCCATGGGCCCTGCAATATGAGGTGTCTGGAGTGGGATCAGAGACTCTGTGTGGTAGGAACAGAATCCTAGGGGTAGGAACAGGATCCTAGGGGAAGATGAGCTGCATCTTGGAGGAGGAAGAAAGGCTTTCTGCAGTGAGACCAGGCAACTATGTGAAGGCTACAGTAATAAAAGACGATGGATGACAGAAGAGGTAAAAGAAATTAGAGGGCTAAAGCTGGAGAAAGGGAGGGAGTAAAGCAAGGTAGAGATACTTGGAAGGGGGACTAATGCTAAGCGGAGGCAGGACCAGTGACAGTCTGTCCGCTTCCCACTCTCTCCGTTTAAGGACTGAAAGAGGACTAGAGAAGCTAAGACTAGCTCTTCCTACTTCCCAGGCCAGTCCCACCTGTGCCATGGCATATTGGAGAGCCCTTGCCACAGCCAGGCTGCAATGGAGAAAAAGCAGATACTAGGTCATGAGTCCCCCATTGGGGTACAGGCTGGTTCCCACAGCTGCATAAGGGTGTGATGGGATGTAGCCTGGACAAGTATTTGCAGCACCAGAGGGCACCAGACAGCAAGGAGCAGGTGTTAACTGGGTCCTTGGGGCTACAGACCTGAGGGGGTAGGAACAGGGGGCTGAGCTAGAAAAGTAGACAGGAAGGGCTATATGTCACGAGGGTCAGGGTGGCGATGTCATTTCATTTTTTCATTTGCTCTTTGTGACTGAGTAAATCTCAAGACACACAGCTTCTGGGATTTCTCTCTCTGCTCTGTCAAATCAAGGAAATGAGGCTACAATGTAAATTTAACCTACCCCCTCTACTGCCTCTACCTCCTTTCAACTGGGCATGCCCATAACATGCATACCCCAAACATGGCTTTTCAGCAAGTGTAAAACGCTTTGAGGAAAAGGGAACCACCATAGCTACCTCACCTTGCAGTTGTGGTGAAACTTGCGCTGTTGGTCTGTACGGTCAGCACTCGTTTACAGCCCTAGAAGCAATGAGACACCTCATAAACCTTTCAGCCCTTGCACTGTCTCTCACAGCCCCCTCAGCCTAACACCAATGATACCATCTGCACTCCCCCGGTGTCTGCCACCGAAGCCATTGGTCTCAGTTGTATTCCTGCCCGCTGTTAACAATCCTGGTGGCAAGAAGGCCCAGAGGCACTCCCCGCGACACAAATCTCTGCACCGATACACTCATTTGAACACTGGAAAAACCAGGTTTCCTTTTTCCCTCTGTGTCCTTGTGCTCTGAAATTAGATTTCCTTAGATGTAGGGTAATTAAATACAAGTACTCTCCTCAGAAAAGGCACATCAGTCAGGCCATAGACCTAACTCTTCAGACGCATAACAGAGAGAAGTATTACATCCTGCCTGCACAGCCTGCTCAAAACCCAGTCTCAGGGCTCTAATGGACTGTTGAAGAGAAGCAGCTGTGGACAAAGCAGACTTCCAGCCTGGGAAATAACTGGGGGAAGAGAAAACACCCTACCTGGCATGATGATTTATGGATGTGTTCGGAGCAAGGCTTTCAACTGTTCTCCAGCTACACAGTCATCTTCCTCTTTCTCCCCTACAAACCAGATCCTCTAAATACCCCATTTAGCTTCTTCCCCACTAAACTTCTTAGTCAGGTTGCTTCATTTCTAGCTTTGGATTTTGTCACAGTAACACAGTAACTGCTCAGAGCAATAAAGGCCTCCTTTGCAGAGGTCATCGCAGGGCCTTTCAGCTAAATTAGCTGCTTTAGTTCTGACAGCCTCTCATTTAAACTCACTTTCTTACTGCTCTGCTTGAGTTTCACAGCAAGCTGGGCCACCAAGACTGAAAGGATGTGGTCTACCAATCACACCGGAGATTAGCAACACCTTGTTTTGGAATGAAACCTAAGAAAAATATGAGGATGCGGCTGAATAGGAGTAAGTATTCAGAAAACCTTGATGTGTCGTCTTAATCATCTTCCTATTCATGAACGCACTTGAAACCTCTTACAAGGTTATGATAAGGAGCTGCTCACCAGTGTTACAAAAAGACAAAGCGTTCTGTTTTTTCCCGAGCAGCAAGTTACAACATGCAAGTGAACGTTGTGTGCAGAATACTTTTCACCTCCACGTTCCCATCCAGAACTGTATTTACCCTTGATAAATGATGAACTATGTCCTACAGCTGTGCTACATATTTCAGACTAACAAGGGCAGGAGGAAGGTCAGACCGATTCTGGAGCGCTGTCTATCGAGACAAAGGGACTCGTGCTATGTCACGTGCTCTCTATTTCATGTAGCCTAGCCTTAGACTATTTCCCGAATCCCTTGTTTTTCTGAGGACATGGCAACAGTTTATGTACACTGCTCTGAAGTTAAGACCCGGCCATCTTGTGTGTTTTTCCCTTCCTCTACCAAACATTATCTTGTTCCTTTAAACCCTGCTTAACCTTACTGCGGTTCCTGTTTCTCTGCAGGACCCATACACCAACAAGAGAAGTGAAAGCAGCTATTTCTGTTTCTTTCCACTGCTCTGAGCAGTGCCTGAATGCTTGAAAGTGAGTAAGAGCCAGAGGCATCTCCAAGAGGCTGAGTGAACATCCAGTTCCAGCTCAAAACAAAAGGGATCCATGAACTAACCCTCTGGTGCAAAATTTCTAGCTAGCACCCACCTAGTAATGGGAGTTTGCTCTGCTGTCAGCAACACATGGTCAGACTGCGCAGGAGCTGAACACTAAGGCAGCGATTCATCTCACTGAATGTTAGCTGTCTGAAAAATTCAGATGGTCATCTATGTCTCCTTAGCACACAATGCAGACAGACAGAAAAATAAGGGTTCATCACACCCATTTCATACATAATTTGGGCTGGAACATATTGTTCCTGGAAGGTGCCTCTTTGTCTCCATAGCAAGTAAAGACTGGTGTGGGCTAGAAGCTGAGCTGTCGGATGGCTGGGGTTAGGTGAGAGGCATCGAAACCGTCTTGAACAGCCACGTTTATCTGGGTCTTCTGCCAGTCTGTGCATTTGCATCTAGGATCTCCTGATGCTGTTACTTCCAAGGCATCCAGATGGCTGTTCGGTGGTGCCTCTGGTGACCCCATATCTCTGTTGCTTTCTGGCTGGTTTTGTTCTCGGGAAGTTACTTCCCTTCAACCAGGAACACACCTCTAGAAGTCCAAAGACAATGGGCTATGTGGAGTTAAAAAGGGAAGGTTACATCTCTCCTGCTCTTAATGGTGTCTGAAAAATGCCCAAAAGCTGCCCTTAAAAGAGCAGTTCTGTGAGCAGTGTAACTGGTGACTCCAAATTTCATATGGATTTCTGTTTACAGTTAAATTCTCTGATGCTTAATAACGTAAAAATGCCAATTACAGCTTCCGGACTTGGGGAGGTCATAATGATCCACTCCCATGTAAAGTGTCTGGTGTCAGCCATGAGTTCTGCCTGTTCCTTTCCTCCAGTGAAGGCATACACAGGGTATGCCTCTTCTAGAGAGCCAGCTACTGTACTGATCAGAATCGGCCTGCAAGGTCTAAGATCTGGGTAGGACAGCAGAAATACATAGTAGTCTTCCAATAAATACAGCAAGCCTCTTAAAACCACAAAAATAACCCATTTATACTGTGAAGAAGTAAACTAAGAATGGAAATACTTTTCGCTCTGTGCAACTTTTCATTGAAGAGTTTCCTTCACCTCTGCCTTCTTTCCCCGTTACATCACACCTTTGAAGGCACAGGCCTGGCAGACGGCAGGAAGAGAGCAGTTGTTTTTGTTATTATTTAGATATAGAGCACCTTAAAGTAAGCTAGTAACTGCTGAGTTGGGTGGAGAAGGCTTCCTGATGGAAAATTGTGCCTCTCTTTCCAGAAAAAAAAAAAAAAAAGAGGAGGTACTTGGAAAGATAAAGGGCAATTCAGACCTTTGAATGCTCTTATCATAAAACTGAATACGAAATAATTACCATAAATGAGGCAACTAGTTCCTACACCCTCTGCAACCTGGATGACATCCTTCTGTGTCATCAAAATAAAAGTTACTTGCAGAAAACACATTACTTACAACCTTATCTCAGCCACGTGAGCTCACACGTACAAGAGGAGAAGACCAAAGTCTTCTAAATCATCTCTCTGCAAAGAAATGAACTACAAAGATTTTAACTCTATTTCCTTCTCCAAAACACTGGCACCAGGACAGGCATGTGATTTTATCCCTAAACAGGGTGTTCCTTAGGCTCTTTGCCAATGTAATTGGCTTATTCATATCCTTCCCTTCCAGATTACCTCAGGGTGATTTACATCTTGGAGGCCTATAAACACTGATGATTCAGTACATGAAAACCAAAAACATTGTTCAGTGTCTGACAGGGTCCTCATTGGCTTTTGCCCCCAAATTGATTGTTCATATTGGAACAACCTAACATATAATCAACCTCTGACATAATCCTAATGTTATACAGACAAAAGAGCTTCTAAAACACAATGGGACTAATGTAATTTGTTTTTTACGGGTGTTTCTAGGTACTCAGCAGGAGCAAGCCAACAGGCAAGATTTTCAAATGTGAAGATACAGATGCTCCCAGCCCAGCTTCTTCAGTCTACTGGCCATTTTGAAGACTGTCTTCTTCTGATTTTCCATGAACAAACCACTGGGACTGAGGTGTAAAGAAATGCAGATACAAAGAGAATTTCATTTTCTCTCTCTGCAAAACATAACTTTCCTTGTAGCAATTCAACAGCTACTTAATATGGTGTTATTTAGAGCGAGCAGATGGACTTCCAGTGAATTCAGAACAAATTTCCTTCACATGTTGAACCTGAACTCTCTATCTAGGAAATGTTTTGCAGTCCAGTTCAGGACAACTTTACCTCACCTAACACAGAAACAAGCATAGACTTGTATTCCTGAATAAAGAAAAGGCTGAAAGATGTTTATTTTGCCTTTTTGTTGATGAAAGTCTTGGAGTTGCATGTGTCTCTCTCTTTTTGTAACATGAACAGTTTTGATAAAGTAGACCAGAAAACTTTACAGAACATACTTCTCTGTATCTTTGGTAATAATTTAATATATACTTGTCTCAGTACTCTCACAAAAAGCAGTCACTCAGTCTCCCTTCAGGGGAAGATTACTACACTCCATACTCAAACAGACTCCATTTTCTCCTTCATTACATGCCTCTGCAGTACTTTTCCTAAGCAAGCTCCCTGCTTCTAGACCAAACTTATTACCAGCTACATGGCCGCTCACACAAATCCAGCACCCTTCCAGTACGTTACCATTTTGCCTTCCAAAAAATTCTCCGTGCTTAACACCCATGTCCCTAAGATCATCAACCAGCACTTTTTAATCCATTTCATGGTAAGATTTCCACAATGTCTTTAAATGCCACAGGTTGCTTTGTAAGGCGGTTCTCACCATTCTGATACTTGTTTTCATAAGGACTTTGGCATATCAGCTGCTAATAAAGTTTGTATTCTTTAATAACAGAGTTTATGCACTTAAATACCTGCCAGAGGATGAACAAATCTCTGCCATGTCAGCTGAAGTATTTCAAAGTCCAGCACTTTTAAATCAGCGCAAATGCCTTAAAACTCGTTTCCCTGTTTGCACTGACAGTTGTGGTTACAGGTGTTATGCACTTATAAGCTCTGCTTAGATATTAAAACTTGCACACAAATTCATTCACATTTGCATTCACTGAGTGTTTATCTACAAAAAATCTGCAATACATTTGTCATGCCCACATTGACTCTATATAACATGTTCACACAGAAGTTCCAAGCAACATCACAGAATTATTATAGTCCACATATGTAAATGCAAGTGCACCACTGCATGAGGCTTTTAATATATAATACAGGAGAGCAAACATGTAATGAAATGGTGGGAAGAATGAGGGGTGAACTCCCTAGAATTAAATCATATATGTATATAATTTTTATGAAAGGCAAGAATGTTTCACTCCTACCAAATACTTTAAAAACATTTATACCACACACAAACCAGTAAATAAAATTCAGATCTCACAAGAAGTGCACTGTAGGACCTGATCATTTAGAGTATTAGTGAGGCATTGCCTAACCGAGAGAAATAAACCCCACCCTCCAGACTCACTGCGGGAAAGTGGAGAGCTGGCAGCCCTGAGAATTCCTCCTCTTTGATCCACAATGAAAAAGGATAATAAGGGTGTACGAACTCACCCTTGCCTAGTTTTCACTTTCTTCAAGGTAAAGAGTTATGCTGATTCAGGACTCTGGTCGTGGCCCAGGAGAATTTTGTTCTTATACTCCCCACACATCAAATCTCTAGCTTTTAAAAAGTTCTCAAGATTTTCCCTCCCTTTCCTTAATTCAATCAATTCTAGTAACAGACGCTCCTTTGTTGCTTGTCACCAAAGTATTTTAAGCACTTTGAATCCTGTCTCATTTTATACTTGTTTCTAAAGGAGTCAGTTCTGGCCTTCAGCTCTTTGTTTTCTTTCAAAACCTTATTGAACGAGCTGTGCTCCTCTGCGTTCACTTCAAGGACACCATGTTTTCTTTTGTCATGATAACTCTCACTCTGAAATGCCTCAAACTTACAATCAAATGCAAAAATAAAACTCTCTTTTCCATTTACTCTTCTTAATAGCATCCTGATGGCTGCGCGTTTCAGAAGGACATGCTAGGGGTAACAATGCAGAAAACGATGTTAAATCCTTGCTCGTCATAGCTCAAGCAAGCAAAGCCGTTAATGCATTTTATTTGGCAATGTCCAGGTTATGTCTCTATATTTACAGTTTATGTTGCAACAGGGACTGACAGCTGCAGTAGGTCTGGCCCTCCCATCTGCACTGGGGCCACGTTAGCAGTGCCTTCTCTAAAATATTAAAGGTAAGCATGTGTTGTGCCAGCATGGGTATTGTATGGAAAACCTGCTCCTGCTTCCACCCAAGTCAACAGGAAAACAAAACAGTCTAGGAGTCAGAGCTTTCCTTTCTTTATTCTTATTTAAATGACAACCAGTGTTTTATGTGGTTGTTTATTAAATAATAATAATACAATAATGCCCAGAGGCTCCAATTAGGACTGGGAAGTCACTGCAGCGGGATTGTGCAAAGGCAGAGGAAGGGACGGCGGGCTGGGAATTGGACGGCTCCCCAGCAGCAGGGAGCGCGGGCTGGAAGCCGGGTCCTCTCGGCAGGCGGGAAGGGCTGCTCCCAGCACTCCCCGTCACCGGCAGCAGCTGAGCCTTTTGTTTGCGTGGGAGTTTGATGTTCCTTGGGTTTTCGGGTTTTATCCGTTTGGGGTTTTTTAATGTCAAGATATAGAATAACCAGGAAGACATACAAAGAGGTTTTCTTCAAAGTAGCTGAGCCCCCGCAAAGGGAAAAAAAGGAGTGTATGTAGATGTATATGCTAATTCTTAGTAATTAAAACCAGAGTGCTGTGCTGGAGCTGTGCACAGGCTTTATTAGCTAATATTAAAACAAAGGGCTGATTTGCCTTCCACAGAAATTTCACCTTGGCAAAGCTCCGTGCACTGCAGCGGAGTTACTCCTCGCTTCACAATGTGAGCACAGGATCAGGCCAGGAGCCCTCAGGAAGGACTTGAAAGCCGATAACGAAACAAAAGGACAAACAGGAGGCACATGGGGAGGACAATCCTAAGGAGCGGGATAAGAACAAGCATGTTGCTCTTGGCAGAAAGTAACTAGCAAAAATTAATTGCGTAGCCAGCCTCCCGCTCAGTTCTTTTTGTTTTGTTATGAAACAGGATTTGTTTTTATTATAGAGGAATGGGATATATTTCAGCAGAGACATCTGAGCTGGACAGGCTTTATGGCAGAAGTACGTTTTATGGGGAGATTTGAATCAAGACAGAGTGGATTCGGTTCACAAGATGGGTGCAGTTGTTCCAGGCTGAAACAGAAAGGGCAGCTATGAATGAAAGCCCTCGGAGGAACACAGGAGGAGGGAAGAAAGGCAGCAAGTGATCAGAGGAAAACTGGGCTGGACCAGGGCATGTGGGAGCAAAGACACAAATCACGAATTCAGGCAGCAGCAGAACAATGCCGGGCCCCAAAGGTGAGGCCTGAAATCAAAGGGACGAACAACCCAAGAAGGCCCAAGAAGGGGCACAGCAGTGGCGAGATGCTGCCGCTCGGTGAGGAACAAGGCGGGGAGGGTAGTGAAAACTTTATCTGCTGGCATGGGGAACAGAGGGACCCCGAACTGGGTGGAAAGGAGAAGCTAAAGATTCCCTGGGAGAAACTTCTAGAAAGCTGGTAATTTATATGAGCATCTTCAGGCTAGAGGTTACCTAAGTCTGGGGAAGAATTTCAGAAACAAGATCTGAGGTGGGGAAGCAAGGTCTGAGACGGGGAAACAGGTCATTGGAAATTCTTCATAGAAGAACAAGTATGGCCTAAAACCAGCGTTCATATGTGGGAGAAAAGGGAGCAAACGAGCTTGGAGCATGACAGTATTACCTGTGGTGATGGATAAAAAACAAGGAAGAGATTTGCCAGCAGAAGTTGGTAATCATCTTCTGTTTTATGAATAGAAAAGTTAAGCTAAGTGAGAGGTACTGCACGGGATTGGCAAAGGAGGGCAGAGACGGGGAAGCAGAGGGGCAGATGGATCAGAGGTGAAGCAGCAGCTTAAGCAGTGGGTGTGTATAGATGGTACAGCTCGCATACATACCGCCCGCCCGCAAAACCAGGGAGCATCCCAGAGGTCAGCTGCAGAGGGAGGGAGGAGGTTTTTGAGAACAAAATGTAGCCAGATACTGTCTGAAAAAAAGAGAAGGATGGAAAAGACAGGTAAGATAGTGACAGAGAAGTTGAACCTGTAGTAAATTACCTGGGAAAATAAGAGTTTTAATTCAAGTCCTCAGTTCTTTGTTGCTCTCTGTAGAAAACTGAGTTTAATAAAAGTGAAATTTTCAGCTGGCTTCCACTGAGTTTCCACACAAAATTTCCAAAAAAGCAACAGGTCTGCAGTGAAAAGTACATGCCCATTTCTTCAATGTGCACAAGCTACAGGGCTACGTGTTGCGAGTGAACAGAATGGACAGTGTCTTAAATCTCCTCCTACACCCGAGGAAATTCGTAGAAAATAGTTAACACATCTCAGTTGTCACTGTGTCCTATGCTGTTTTTGTCACTAACATACTAGCACGGAAGAAAAGCCTGACCTTCACTATATCTCAGCCTGACACAGCTGTGTAACCTCACTGAGGATCGGGACTCCAGTCCACTGCAGCAGTCGAGGCATTCACAACTAACTCTGTGTTTGACCTCAGTGGCTCTTAATTCAGTTCAGTATTGCCTGTGTGATACTTGGCCTGTAATTTTTTTCACCATTCCACTTCATTGAGTTTTTGGTTGACTCGATTCTACTCTCCAGTTAATATGTAATACCATACTGCTCTTTTAGCCTTGCAATCACTTATGAAAAACTAATTGTCCCACAAAGATGTGATAGAACTTTTTAGAAAACATCTTTGTGTAAGAAGTGTACTTTTGCCTTCTGCACAGTGGCAGTCTTTTAAGGTCAAGAGCAAAGCAGAATTTAGTTTAATGCAGCGTGTCTCCAAATATTCAGGCAGGAAACATTCTATATGAAGTCTAAAAATCTGAATTCTTTACAAGAGAAGAAGGTAGGAAGATAACAGATAGGCATAATGTAAATGCTCATGCATTAAAATGTTTGACAGTGGAGGGTAAGGGTATGCAGGACATGGGGACGTAAGACCTTCTTTCCTTAGGCTGCGGTAACATTTCCAGTACCCCATGACGCTGCCCTCCCTATACTCCACTACTTTTGGCAAACCTCCTCAAGGTGGTCATTGACAATGGATGGAAGAGCGCACTGATCCACACTTCCCAGTGTTGACGCTTTCCTGAAATTGTCAAGGTAATTGCAGTAGTCAGAGCTGCAAAATTTTACTCGCTGCTTCCTAATTATTCTATGTCCAGGTCTGTTAGCACAATTCATGTGCATACACCAGTGAGTCTAGTAATTTTCCTTTTATAGCCTTGAAGTATTATCCTGAATATAGGTGAACTGACTCAAATGGGTTATTACCGCTTCACCTCCTTGCAAGTAAAAAGTTTAGTTTCACCGTGACTTTGGTGTTGCCACCTGATATTATGAAATGACTGCAAGGACTTCCTGGGTCATTCACGATAGTCTTGCTCCACTGAAGGAAACCATACCACACAACCTTTTTTCTTGAAATACTAGGCCTTTTCTAAGGACCATCTAAGCCTCGTCTGAAGATTTAGGTTTGATTTTGTGTATTTTCACCCACACTACTGCTACTGGAAGAGTGCTCTGGAAAATTCATTCCTCTGGAAGTTATAAATCTTCCTCTTATTTCCAGTTTGGGTGAGGTAACTGCCAGTTCCTGTATCAACACAGTCTGCATCACTAAAATAGATCTTAAAAATCTCCTGAACTTACCTCCTTCTTGCACTTTCAGAGACACATCACAGACTTCAACAGTTATTTGGTTGGGCCAATAACCTTTAACTAACAACCCCTTAACTTCTTCCAATAACTAAATTTTCCATTTCTGTTTTCCTAATCAGCCTGGTCACCCTTTTGTGGACAAGTTATGGCTTTAATTAATCTTTCCTGAACATGCATGAGTGGAAGTATATACAGTATTTCAGATGAAGTAGGTGTTTTCAATGTCTCTTCTATTGGCAAATATACTTCTGTAGTTCTGCTGGAAATACCGTAGTACCTTGGGCCTAAGAAATACGTTTTTCCTATAGAAGGTCACTCCATGTTGCAGGTTCAGATCATAATTTTTTGGTACAGTTTACCAGCACAAGTCTGCACCTAAAGAAGCAGAGCCGACCGTCACTGACCTCTGGCTTTCATTCCTGTGCCTGTGTTCCCCTTCCCTATCCCTTGCCAGCACTATCTGTGCAACTGTATAGCAAAGCCGACCGAGAAATTTATTCCATTTTTCTTCTGGCTGTTTTTCCTACCTTACAATTCCTGCACTAATCCCCATTTTTTCATCTTAACTAATCCTTTTTCACTTGGCACCACACAAACGCTTCACTGAAGTCCTGACACACAAACTCCACTGCATTTTCTCTACAAAATCTGCAACCACAGCGTGTGCCCGGTACCTCAGTAAGAAATCTTCAGCATGCATGGCCAAATTCAAGTGGAATGACACTGCTTAATGTGACTTTTGATCACTTGGGGCGAGATGGAACATGCCCTAGAAAACAGCTCAGCTAAGTGGTGGTCACCGTGTTTGTGAGCATGACTCGTTAATGAGAAATGAGCCACTGTGTGAAGTGGGAGTAACACGGTTAGATGGCATAAAAGAAAAGATAAAGACTGTGAGGTGGCCCCTGCACCAAATCAATCGGCTGTCTCAAGGAAAAGGAAGAGGAAGCAGAGTCAAGATGGTATATAAAGAGAATGAGAGGAAGACAGAAAAAAAAAAAAGAGAAAACAAAAAACAATGGGGGAATGGAGCAATGGCAGCAGAGGAAAGGGAAGAAAAGAGAATGCATAAAGACTAACATTTGGTCAACTACAACATTTCCATCACAGTCCCAAAGCAACACACTGAAAGGGTTACTTCCCCACTCCATTCAGAGCTGTACAAAGGTCAAAACGCTGTCCTGTGTCTGGACTTGTCTTTTTTACAGGTGTCACGCTTGAAGTGCAGATCCAATAAAATCTAGCACAGCACCATTTATAAATAAGCTCTCCCATTCCCAGTATTAATAAAATATGCTTGTACAATTTATTTTTAAAATATACTGTATAATTCTAAAGGAACCCCATGTAGCTCATAATGGGACACTGCAAATTGGTTATATAGTAAGTAAGTAAAAGAAAGAACAATACAAACAGTGGTTTGCAGCCTTGACCTATGGTGTTTCCTGCCACAATGAAAGTAAAAACACATGTTCCCTGACAACCATCAAGCACTTTGTCACTGCTGTTGGACATTTTGCTGCCTTAGGGCTTATCCACGTGCAAAGCTACATTGGTTTAGCTGGGTTTAATTTACTGCAAAGGGCTGTGTGAATTCTTCTTTTGACTTACATCAGACTTCATTCAGTTTAGCTCAACAAATTAAAGGTCAGATAAAGCCTTAGTAACTCTGTTGATCAGGACAATCATGGTTCTAATCAATTGCTTACAATTATAGTGCTGCCTGCATTGGCAAAAGCTTGCTCTCTAGTAGCTTATCTTGATGAAGTTTTGCCTGATTCCTCAGACTGTTTTAATTGACTCAAATTGTGCCTGAATTGTCCGGATTTGGTGTCATACGAGTTAATGTCACTGAATCTTTTCTGCTGCTGAATGCAGAATATATATATAAAATACTAAGTTCAGTGTGACAAATACTAAGTTCAGTGGGAAGTGCCGGCTATTCCAAAATTTAATTTTTTTTTTCAACGTTGCACCCAAACACAGGCACTTCTCAGCATACAGACGAAGGCAGGAGTGGCTGTCTTGGTCACGTGTGGGCACAGGGCATTCCAAATTAAGCAAGTGCATCATACACATGCTGAAAGACACTCAGGGTTTCCTTAATTCAAAGCCTGCGAGAACAACTTTGCCTCAGTCTTCCCGGATGAAGCGCTTGGTCAGAATACTTAAGACTGTTGCACGAACACAGGGAAACTCACTGGTTAGGGAAATGTAATGGAAATGAAGAATTAAATGAATGGAAAACCAGACATCATAATTCCAAAGAAGAGTGTCCACAGAAGGAGTTATACCTGTATGGTAATAGGAGGACAATTATAACACTGTAATAACATCAGTACATTTCCTGAGCCTTGCTATGGAAAACCAGAACTCGTCTCAGATTTACAAAGGCTTGTCAGCATCCTCCTCACCAAGGAAACACTCCAAGTACTTCCTCTACAGAGGAAAAAGTAACAGCAGAGGCATCATTTAGCTGTTTTCTGTAATTAGTTTTACGCCGAGGCAAGTTGGGAAAACCTATAATGAATTTCACAGAATTGTTCCAACATCATCATGAGCTGTCACAGAAAGCAGATTGTTAATCACTATTTCTATTTTCGCTGGGCAAAATGGCTCTCCTAGGTCACCCCACTGCTTGAAACCTCAGTTATGCTAAAAGCAGCAGAGCCAGATTGCCAGCACAGGTACCAGATTCGTGTTTAGACTGACTGGGTGCTGTTATGGCTTAATTAACAATATATGCCACACATGGAACATGCAAAGCAAAAAAAACTTGCTTACAAATGATAGCAAGGTTTATTATGTGGTTTTTAAAATGTCATTAGAGAAAGGCCAGCTTATATTTCACATGACAATGAAAAAACACCAAGGCACTAAAATTTTGTGCCGGCATATTCCTGATTTTACCTTCCAAAGGCAACCTGTCTCTACCTTCACAGCTAAATTAACAGGATTAGGTACAGAACAGGTGAAGGTTACATGTGTTTGGGGATTTATCAACTCCCATCAGCTTTTCCACAGGGGTGAACTGCGACACAGCTTATCTGGGTTAGGAAGCCAAACAGGAAAGAGCCCTGCTCTTCCCACAAGCAGCTACGGTTCCTCGAACCTCGTCCCTCACCACCTTCCTTCAGCAAGAACGCCCTTTACGCAACTGCAAGGACACCGGTCGCTCACACCGAGACCCAACCTTTGGCATCGCGCGGCCTTTTCTGACGTGCCCTGAGCTGCTACCGCCACCCGCTCCTCCCACAGACGCCCCCAAACGCTCTTTGCCCCCACTTCACACTCGGACAAGCGCCCTGCGGACCCGCCGCCGCTCTCGGACCCGCCCGGCGCCTGCGGTAACGGCAGGCCTGCGGTAACGGCAGGCCCCCGGCCGCGGCCTGGCGGGGCCTAGCGCGGGAGGCGCGGCTCTCACCCCTTTGTGTCCCCGGGACCCGAGGGGAGCCCCTTCCCCAGGGCCGCGCCGCTCCCTCGAGGGCGCCCAACCGCTTCCCGGTGACGGGGGCCGAGCCCGGCTCCCCGCGAACACCACCACCCCATCCCCACAACCCGCACCGCGGCCTCCGAGGGGGGATTTAAATCAGAACCCGGAAGCCGGGGCGGGCGGCGCGGGGCATGCCGGGATTTGTAGCCCTCCCGGGCCCTGCGCTGCCGAGTCGCTGGGCCCGGAAACCACGAATCCCTTGAGCCTCCGCGGCCGCCAACGCCCCAGGAGCGCAGGCGCAGTGCGGGGTGCTGGTTTTCGAATCCGCGGCGTTCTTATTGACGTCATAGTACTGGTGCGGGAGTCGCAGGAGGGAAGCGCTGCCGCCGCCCGGGCCCAGCCGCCATCGCTCGTCATCGGCGGCCCCGGACCGGGTAGCCGGGCCCGGCCCCGCGCCTCTCGGCCCGCCTCTCGCCTCACCACCGGCCGCGGGCGGAATTGGCCCGGCCCGGCCAGGGCAGGGCGGGCGGCGAGAGCAGGGATCCAGCCGGCCGAGCCGGAGCCGCCGGGGGGGCCGCGGCCGCTCCCCAGAGAGAGCCCGACGGGGAGGCGGCGGAGGCCCTGACGCAGCCGCCCCCTCCTCTCACCGCCGCCCTCCCTCCCTTCCCTTCCCCCAGCCCGCCCCAGACAGCGGGGAAGGCGCCTCTGGGCAGGGCCGGCCGCCGCCGCCGTCTCCCCTGCCCCTCGCTCCGAGCCCCCTTCTTCCGCCCCGCCGCCGCCCCGCGCCATGGCTTGCGGCGCCACGTTGAAAAGGACTCTGGATTTCGACCCGCTGCTCAGCCCGGTGTCCCCGAAGCGGAGGCGATGTGCGCCATTGTCAGCCCCGGCCTCGGCCTCCTCCTCCTCCTTCGCCGCCTCCTCCCCGCAGAAATACCTGCGCATGGAGCCCTCGCCCTTCGGAGAGGTGTCGTCCCGGCTCACCACAGGTGAGGGAGGCGGCCGCGCCGTGCCCGCAGCCTCCCCCGGGGT
>Ga0065711_1037287_pt1 | contig 19977 bp, 9 predicted proteins | sample Hoacrofraction12_FD_59098 | JGI IMG/M metagenome (GOLD analysis project Ga0065711, IMG submission 59098) | Hoatzin crop microbial communities from Cojedes, Venezuela - Epithelial fraction 12 v2 (version 2) | ecosystem: Host-associated > Birds > Digestive system > Esophagus > Crop | place... | reverse complement strand
AGTGGCTCAGCAATGACATCCGCCAGCTCCCTCAGCACTCGTGGGTGCATTCCATCGGGGCCCATGGATTTGTGGACGTCCAGATCGCTTAAGCGATCCCTCACACAGTCCTCCTCGACCAAGGGAAAGTTGTCGTCTTTGTAGGCTTCTTCTCTTACATCCGGGGCCTGGGATTCCTGAGGGCCAGCCTTGGCACTGAAGACTGAAGCAAAGAAGGCATTCAGTAGCTCTGCCTTCTCCGCATCCTCCGTCACCAGGACACCCGTCTCATTCAGCAGCAGCCCCACATTGTCCCTAGCCTTCCTTTTGCTGCTGATGTAGTTGAAGAAGCCCTTCTTGTTGTTTTTGACATCCCTTGTCAGCTTCAATTCCAGGTGGGCCTTGGCCTTCCTCGTCGCATCCCTGCACGCTCTCACCACGTTTCTGTACTCTTCCCAAGTGGCCTGCCCTTCTTTCCACATTCCATGGACCTTTCTCTTCTGCCTGATCTCTGCTAGTGTTTCCATACTTCCCATTAAAATAGTTGGTGTTAGTCTTATGAACAAAGAAATCTGAGAATTAAAACTCTAAATACAGACATACTCCTCACAGAAAATCAAAATGGGCAGCAGGCTGACAAAAATGCACACACAACACACACCTGAAATGCCACTATTTTTAATGCAATTCCTTACAAATTGTAATTCAAGCTCAAACATGAACCTCCTGCAGCTCATTTTTTAATTAGAAAAGTATTATCCTTGGCTTTGGAGAAGGAAAATGTTACATAATTAGCAAAGAGCAAAATCAACAGAAAATCTCTCACTGGCTTCAGCACTGAGCACTTGCTGAAGTTCCAGAACGCTGCCACGGCAACTCAGTGGCAGACACCTGGAGTAAAATCCAGAGTTCTTGAGTCCAGTTCAGAAAATTCATGCAAACTTCTTTCAGAGGCAAATCTCAGGTCTTTTCCTGTAAGTCCCCTGTAGAATGTTACTCCAGGAAAGTGAAAGAATCCTATAGATAGGATTTTTTCAGAGCTCAGGAATTCATTAATTCTTTGGAAAGTGCTAGGGAAATCTATCCAGATTACTGAATGGCTTACCGTTTATCAGCCCCTTTCACTCCAATGTCACAGGAGAAGCTTACGGGGGTTTATGGTCAAAGTCAGATATTCCAGCCTGTCTGAGTATTTTGTCATGCAGAAGCAGTTGGCTTTCAGAATAAAATCAAATAGAAGGGAATGGAGAAGAGGATAAGGAGCTTATCTATGTAAAACAAGCATAAGCATATGAGACTACATGGAAGAGAGAGAAAAATACCGTAGCGCAGTTGGAAAAATCCTTGACATAAACAAGTGTATTAGCGGGACATGTTTGTTCTTGACTTGAGCACTGTAAGGCTTCCAAGCAGGGAACATGCTTTCATTAAAAATAGGCATTAATTCTAATTCTTCAGAGATGAACTTCAACTGATTTGGAATTCCAATAAGCCTTAAAGCATTTACATATTTGAGGATTATCTAATTTTTTCCAGAACTAGGGGTTTCATACTCCTTGGCTTCCGTAAGGCTGAGGTTACTATGCACAGCAGGGACTCTGCTACTCTCTTCTCCGGCCCCCTAATCGCCCTGTATGCCAGGTGACCACCCCTTCTTCTGGGTTTTCTGTGTCCCCTGTCCCCAAATAGCCTTATGCTATCTCTGTATTAGCTATGTAGCCCTACTGTTTCTTCCACATGACGATTCCGAAATATCTCTTTCTGAGGAGTTTTCAGTGACTCTGTTTACTCTTTTTTTTTACAGGAGGGCTTTTATGCTATTGCTGTGTGCTAAGACTCTGTGTTGCACCGCTTTCCTTGTGGCATATATCCTGCTAGCAGTCTCTGGGAGCTGCCCTGTCGCCTGCTCTTCATGGCAGCTTCCCTACTCCAGAAGGCCTAGAGTTTCCCAGCCCCACTACTCCTCAGTGCTCAGCCCCTTGACATTTCACGTTCCCACAACTTTTTAGCTGGGAAAAGTTATTCAGTTTATAAGCTTCAGGTTCCCATTGCACAGAAAAGGTTTAACAATAGACAAGACAACAGTCAATCAGAATTTGCTGGGTGCTCAGCAGTTATCCATCCCCTTTCTCCTTTTCCCTCCCCCAATCACTTGTTTTGATTCTCCACCAAGGGAGAATTGTTCTTCTCAGCCAGCTGTTCCAAATTCCTGAGCCCTCCCATACATTTTATGGAAAGTATTAGCATATTGTGCTGACAGCTTGAGGCTGACAATGGAAGGAGGAAGATCTACCTAACATTTTTCACTAGGACATAGTAATTTTAAATCAGGTTCACACAGGATTTTAATAGAATTCTGTATAAATTCTAGATCCTCCACAGCCTTCCAGATCAGAGAAACAATCAAGCATTTTGTGTTTACCTTCTCACTGGGCCCACTTGTGTCTTAGAATGTACAGAAATAATCTGGTTATCTGCAAAATGTGTGAATGGAGATTCACAAACACACAAACTCTTATTTCCCTTCAGAACGGTGCTCCTGATGATGGTCAAAGGATCCCTATCTAGGCTACATATGTGACGGTGAAAGCTGAAAAAAACAGCAAATGAAGGACCAGAAAAAAAATTCATGTTTGGGGTTAGAATTTTCCATGGTCCTTATTCAATCCAACCTACCAAAAGGTCAATGTTACAAAAAAAAAAAAAAAGAAATAAAAATAGATAATATAGAGAGCTGAAATCTGCTCTCTGTAGACCTGATTTTTCAGAAACTGCTACCTTGCAGGAAAGCCTAGGAAAAATAATTATTTTTTTGAAGTCATTTTCCCATAGAAGAACAACTTCACACGCAGGCAGGTGCCAATATCGTTAGCTCCTTGGCATAATTTCCTTGCACAACAGCTGACAGCAAATGACAGGGCAGTCTACCTGCACTAGAACACAGGTGATTTCTCTTCCTGACATACAAATCTTTACTGCTTCAGAGAAACATTTGCAAACAATTAGAACAGATAATGAAGTCAATTGTTGATGCACAGATGTAAGAGCAGTATTTACCTTTGCAAGATCCGAATACAACCCACAAGCACCAGATTGCAGCATGATTTGTCTCTGCTGGGCACCTTGCATTGACTTTTACGTGTATGCAAAGCGAGTGTAGAATGCTACCTATGTATCAGCCTGCTTTGCTGTAAATCCAAAGGGCACTTTGATCCCAGTTCAGGTGATTACTGTAATATAGATTTTTTTCAAAAAACAGCTTTGCCTGAAGAGAACAAGGGCATAAAGCAGTCTGAAGGCATGAAAGCCGCTGGAGAATACCATCCATGACTTCTCTCTAAGACCTTCATCGTAATCCTACTGAAGTTAAGAGGCAAAATTGCTTTTGGTTAGACTACACTGCAATCAGTGAAAACTAAGTGTGCCAGCTACTGAGAACAGAAATGTAGACTCAGGGTTGTTTTGGGCACGTGGAGAAGGAAATGCCAAACAGGGCTGTTTCTTTGTCTCTCAACTTGCACAGCGTACAGTACGGACAAGTTTTATGTGACACAGCTGGAGAAACCCAGCTACACCATGCCTACTCCCCCAGCTGACATCTTCTTTCAGCGTAGGTTGGGACTGAGTTCACCCTTGAAAAACCTCTTAACTTAAATGTACATTTCAGAGCATAATAATAACATTTCCAGCATAATAAGAGTTTGGCAACTGGAATGTTAGCTAGATGTTAACGTAAGCTACCAGTCTGTGCTAGTTGCCTTGGCTCCTTCTGGGGTACTCAGAGCAAGAGAGGACTCATTTCACTTTTCTGAGACCTTTATCTTCCCACAGGGACAGATCTCTCCAGGTTTCTTCCCAGTGACTGAGAGGAAACCTCAATGTCTACCTGAAGGTCAGACAAGATGAATCCTTAGGAACTTCTGATGAGAGGCAGATGTTGTCAGGTCCTGTCTAAATTAGGCTTCAAAAAGAAACATTGCTCCTTTTCAACAAGCAGAGAAACTGTTTGGGAACCTGTCTCCCAGCACGGACCATCAGCAATGCTTGAGCCAGACAGTGAACAGACTCCATCACCCATATACTGAGTCTTCATTTACATGTGGGAACTGGTCTTCCAAAAGCATGGGATACGTGGAGAAGAAACATGGAGCAGGCACAGAGAAAGCATTGGAGTATTATCATACACAACTTGAGGGCAAGGTAAAGAGGATCTCCTAGAACTGGTTGGATTTCTGGGCAAACAAAGGTCATTTGCACTATTTTGTGGAGGGCTTTCTACAAGTCTAATCTCCCCAGGCAAGGGTCATGTTTGTGTCCATTACTTACTCTCTTTGCTCTAGTGATCCTGCAGTCCTTCCATTGACTGCAATGGCAGTGCTATTCATGGACTGACTATAGGATTGGACTGTTTACTAAGCAAATAATCAGACTCAGCAGATTTGGAGTCATATGGGCACCCAATAAGCGGCCTGCTTTGTTGTCGGATTGGCTATAAAATCCCAAATCCCCTCAGCTCCTAGCTGCTGGCACCAAGGCTCACTAAGAGCAAACAGAATGGCCTTTCACTCTGTGCTCTGTGTTTTCTTAGCTGGACTGGTGTTTTCCTCTGAAGCTGCACCACTGGTGAGTCTCTTTTTATTCAAACTCAGTCATTACAAGAATGATAATCTGCATGTTCCAGATGACTAGCATCCTCATCCATGAAACTCTGTAACCATTAGGCTTTGCTGGAGTGTTATCTTACTACCATTTTTTAAGTAGCTTCTTCAGAATTCTTAGAACCTTTTTTCTGCCATTTACCTATCTATTTTAGGATATTATGAAAGGGTCAGGGGTCTAGGAGATGTGACCTTTTATTTCTGTCTGTTTCTGTCAGTTCGTGACTCACATCCTGTATCTTCAATATGGAGCTAGCTTTACCTTCTTCACCAAACAAATGTTTCTCTAAAGCGCTAAAAAAACATTTTTGAAGTATGGCTACGGTTTCCTTACAGTGTAACAAAGCTTAAGAAGCAAATATTCTTTCAGACTTAGGGATGTCATAGGTATTTCTTTGTTGGTTTCCTAGGCTAACATACTCTGCCTGCACTTTACAATAATTTACTATTTTTTTATTTTGGACCTCACTAAAAAGGTGTACTTTATAACATTTTCCCAGGGCCATATGCAACTCTAAATGCAACAAGCAATCTGTTCGTGTGTGTGCGTGTGTAATAAATTTATCAGTATAAAGCTCTAAGATGTTCTGCTTTAAGAAATAGATGTCTAAGAACTAGCTTTGAATACCATTTGGCAAAGAACTTGCTTTTAATTCAAGGTGAAGTCTGCGTAAGAATCCATCTTTTCTTTGAAAGAAGGTTTTTGCTGGGCTGGTGAACAGCTGCTGTACAACCTCTCCCTCTTTCCCCAAGGTGTCCCACGGCTCTGTGGATTCCAAATGCCCTCTCATGGTGAAAGTGCTGGATGCAGTCAGAGGAAGCCCTGCAGCTAACGTAGCTGTTAAAGTCTTTAAAAAGGCCGCAGATGGAAGCTGGCAGGACTTTGCTACTGGGTAAGTTATGTGGTCTTACAGAGGCATTTTCAAGGTGCCTCGGGCAAATAATTGAGAAATAAAGGGAATGGAGGTCTGATCAAAAAAGCGGTATGTTTTCTAGCACGTGTTACAGCATCACTGTTAACAGCATGTGACTTCTAGCCTAAAACCCGTCAGATTGAAATGGAACTTATCCATGACTGAAATACATGCTAATTACAAAAATACGTTGAGATGCTCATTTTGTCTTTGTGAGGAAATAGGTTTAATAATTATTTTTTCTCCTAGCTTCAGTACTATTTTTCCTTTGTATAAAAAGAAAAAAAAATCAAAAGCCTATTTACCAGAATTCTGTAGGTAATCCACACTCACCTGCTGTCTTCCTATGCAATGGATATAGAGTTTTATCTGCAGCAGTCACGTACAAAATCCTCTGTAAGCTTTGTCTGTACACATGCAAGTAATAAGCGCATTCGTCGTCTTCTCCTGTGTAACAAACATGCTGGTTGGAAGAAATTCCTTGACTAGAAAGTTTTAAAGAGTCCCACTGTAACACAACACAGAAGCACAATCTCAACATTTGTTTGTGGTCATTTCTACAGACCTGCATGTCTTTTGCTAGAATGACAGCTTAATACTTACAAAACATCCTCAGAACATCACTGAGAGGCAGGCAATAATACTATTAGCTTCAGTCTGTGGGAAAACTATGGGTAACAGAGGAATGCAGTTTACTAAAATTCAAATAGGTGAGGTATTCGGGCATTTAAGTTTCATTGTAACAACTAATTGAATCAGATTTTTAAATAAGTCAAGAGAAATCTCTAGTAACAGCAGGGTATACAAGCACAGAATGACAAGCACAAGCATGGACAGGAGCCACCAGAGCATCCAACTGCCTTTTACTAGGATTTTTATAGCACGATTACATAAAAGCTGAAGAAGAAAACAGAAGAGAAGACTACAAGGAGCCAGATACCTTTATCTCCATCTGAAGGGTTTCTTTTTATAAAACTCAAAGTAAAAAATACTTTTCCCCATTGAAAAGGAATACAAAAGGTTAGGAGATTGAAGGAGAAACAAAAACACCTCCACTCCCAAATGCTGACTGTTAATGTAGGAACAAATGGCTCTCAGAATGGATTTATATACTTTAACGAACACAGAAATCCCATGAAAAAATGACACATTGCTTTCAAGGGAAGAAGAGACAAGGATAACGTCCTGTGCATAGCGAGTATTTCTGCCATTATTCGGAAACCCAGATTACTTAAAATGTTTCATCAAGCACTCTTGAACATGTAATGCAAAATACAATTTACAGAGGAATAAGATAAATGTAACATCAGTGTTAAATGCCCTTACTTTTTGGATGTAACAGTGTTTACTTGTTCTGTTTGCAATACTGGTCTCAACAAGCCCAAGGAGACAAATACCGCAGTTCTTCTTAGCCAACCTCTGTTGATACTTCAGGTCAGTACACCTCTGAGAAAATCAAATTAGTTCTTCTGAAATAAAAATTGAGAAGATTAACCCTAGGCAAGTGAGAAGCATTTTGTGAGGGGATGGCAGTAGAGGAAATTAAACCACAGTTTTTTATCGCAGGGAAAGGTTTAGACCTTTCCCTTGACTTGCATCTTAACCAAGGCTGCTTTCAGCGATAGGTTGACTTTAGGTGATGACACCTGTTTCAACTAGGTTTTCACACATGATTGCAATTTTTTTCTATTGGGAAGACCAGAGTTTCCCTGTGTTACACCAGATGAAAACCTGAAAGCAATTAAGCAACACAATCTGTAACTGCTTCTGTCAGGTTAATAATCTTTTGAAGTTGCATTGCCTAGCAGATGCATATGGAAAAGTTACATTTTGTACAAATATCTAGAAAAGTTATTTTTTTACCTTTTTGTTTGTTTGGTTTTACTTCGCTAACACATTTTAGGGAAGTAAGCAAACGTACCTAGCAACTGATGAATTTGGAGTAATAGTATTTAATAGACAGCAAGGAAGTTAGCATAGCAACAGCTGACTTTATTAATAGGCTTATTTCAAAATTAGTCTAGCCAAAAATATGCAAGAAGAGATAACTCAAGCCAAGACACACACTGAGGAAGGCCTTAGGACACAGAGACCCGGGAAGCAGGTGATTTGAGTTCTGTATGATCTCTTCCCTTAATTAGCTTTGAACTTTTTCACTCCTCACATGTTTTTGGAAATCTAGGTCTTATCACATAGTTCAAGAGCTGCAGTCACCAAATATATTTCTCATGTGACCTAAGTTGTAACTCATTAAAAAAAAAAGACTGCAGCCTATTTGAAATGGTTCCCCCCACCCTCTTTTTTTTTTTTTAACTCCCAAATAGTAATTCATGTTCCTGAGATATTTCCTCACTAGGCTGCATCAGAAGGCAGAGTTTATCTCAGTGCAGTATGTGTCCCAAGAGTTCACAAATGTCATTGCATAGACAGTGTAGAATTTAACCAGGTCACAATGTACAACTAAAGTCTAGACAGTGAAGAAAAGGATCAGGATTGCAGTCTAGACTGGAGACGTAGTAACTTAACCAGTGGTTTGCAAATTTCTTGCTGGAAAAGCACAACGTTTTTAACTTAACATCCATCTTGCAGCACATGCTGGTAGTCCACATCCCATTAAGAGTAAGCAACCATACCACATTTATTCTCCCCACTCAGAAATACAAAGGCTGTTCAGAAGGAATCACTTGTAGCATTTTGCTACCAGAGCCAAACACGTCCTCTGCCTTGTGCTGATCCCATCCAGGCTCTGAATCACACACTGTCCCGTTGGATGCCAATGCAGCAGCAGCGCTGAAGGGTTTGCTTGTGAGACTGCTTGCATTGAACGGCTACCACTGAACAACCAAAATTAAGAAATTGCCGCTAACTCCTGGTAGTGGGCAAGAGTGTTCAAGCTCTGGATGGTTGACATCTGCAACTCTGGGTCAGCACCCAGTCGGGAAAGCCCCATTCAAGCCACATCTGCACTTTTCGCAAACTAAAACTTATTTGTTTACCTGAACAAAGATTTTGAGGCAGACACCATTTTTCCTTTTAACTGGTAAAAAAAATCAGAAATAAAGTAAAACAAGGAAAAAGAAATAAATGGGGTTTAGGAGCTAAGTATGTAAATATTTAAACAGCTGTCATACAAAGCTTGCTCCTTTTCAAACAAATAGGGTGCAATGCCAGCTATATTTTCTTTTTACTTCTGGACTTCTTTCACCCGCAGTTTTTTGTCATGAGCTGAGTACATGATCTCTCTGTGCTGGGAATTCCTGTTCCTCATGTATATGGCACTCAGTGGAAGAGGCTTCTGCTCTTTGACCAAGGCATTGTAATTTAAATTAATAAAATCTTTTGACACTAAATTGCTGTTCCAAGACACTACCACTCAGGGTCAAATAAAAAAACATCGGCATATAGGGGTAAAACCTATAGCCTCAGTGTTAATAACTAGAGAACAAAATAATTTTCCAGTAAAACCTCTCTTCTCTCTTTAAGTATAGTTTGAGATTTGGCATCTTGCCTTTCATCATGACGATCCTTTTCCTAAGCCACTAACATCTGGTTTCAGAGGGCACTTGGTACAAGTTAAACATGATATTAAAAGAGGGGTCTTAACTATAATCTCTGCCGTAGCAACAGAAATGACAAAAAAACTCAGCCAGCTTTGATTTGTGATGTAGATGGATGAGGTGCTAGCAAGGACAGGCTCTGCAATATGGAAACATGTGCTACCTAGAAGGAGAGAAATCTTTCAGATTATTAGAAACCATTCAGTATACAATTTGGCTGGGCAGCACCTCTGCTGTTTAATATTCTGCATGGATTCTTTCTGTTTAGCATGTAAATGACAGTATAAAATGTTTATGCAGGTATTTTACCGTTACAGGAAAACCACAGAGTATGGGGAGATCCATGAGCTCACAACAGAAGAACAGTTTGTAGAAGGAATATACAGGGTTGAGTTTGACACCAGCTCTTACTGGAAGGGACTTGGCCTTTCCCCATTCCATGAATATGCTGATGTAAGTATTTGCAAATATACCTAATAACTTACATACTGTGCAGTGGCATCAGCTGGAAAGAACAAATACAGTCCTTAAATGCTGATTTCAGTGAAAGAGATCACTGCCACGTCAGATTGTGTGAATAAGGGCAGTAGATAGCTGGCTAAGCAAAAGGAAGTAGCCAACTTCCCTGCAAATACTGACATTGGTCTTCCAAAGTGGAGCTGTGCCCATTCACCAATTCAGGCCAGTAGGGACCTTTGTTCAAAACGAGCTACATTATTCAAAAGCACATGGTGTTTAAAAAACAAACAAGGAAAAAAAGAAGACTGCTTTTGTCATTGCTGGAGGAATACAGCAATTTGGAAACCCTAATTTTGTAGGAAATAAGCTATTCTTTAACAGAGGTATTTTCCCTCGTATCGGTCACCTGAAAATCCCTGAATTCTAATATACCCTGTAATTATAGGAAAAAACAATTCTGATGAGCCTTTTTTTTTAAAAAAAAAAAAAATGATGCTCAGTACTGAAATATTCAATTTAAAAAAAGGCATAAAAACATAAAGAAATAACCATAGTGGGAGAGGAAAAGTTGGCTGTTTCATTGATACTCAAATTTCATAAGCGTGCCAGCAACATAAACTTGTCTTGCGCCTCCTTTTGCTTTCAGCCCTACACTGATTTATTGTGTGCTGTATTCTATTACATTTACTTACCACTTCCAAAAAAGTTTGTTTAAATTCATCAAGCTTAATCTACCATTAAATTTAAGTTTCCCTAAATTAAATAGTCTGGAATGGCTACAGGTTCTGTTGCAGAACATTTTAAACCACAAGTTTATGAAGCTCTGTGGAAGACTGAAGAAATGATTGAAGCCCAGGTCCATAAAAGTCTGAGTTGCAGCTTGGGTAATTTAGGTCAAATAAACAATCCCCAAAAATATCCCCTAACAATTTGGATGTCTGAAAGTTGCTGAGGCCTTTGGAAGGGCTTCACCTCAAAAGGTGCTTAAAAGCACCTGCTTGAGACTGTTCCAGCTAGGCTGTTGAAGAAGCTTTCTTCTGATGTAATAGCCTACAGGTCAACACATTAGCCTGGGAAGTGGGCAGAGTTCAATGACTGTCTGCATACGAGGTAACTGAAGCCTACAGACCTCGCGTCCCAGCAGCTGAGACTTTGGCAGGACCGGGATGTAGGAGGGAGCTCTCTAGTCCTCTTCTAGAAAGTACGTGCTGGTTCAGAAAACAAATCAAATATTAGGCTAAAGAGAGCCAAAGAAAGTGGGAGCTTAACCCAGGTGACGACACTTTCCTGGGAACTGGGCGTCCCAAGTTCCAGGGACTGATTTGGAGGGCAGCAAATTTGAATTATCTTAGGACAAGGGTCCCTCCTTGTTCTGGCAAGTCTAGCCACTCAGTTCTTGAGGCAAGAACTGACCTATCACCAGCTGTGTTAAAAACAGGAGGCACTGAAGTACAGAAAGCAGCTTTGGGCTCCAACTGCCTGTCTTGCATGGACACCTCACACAGAGGCTGTATTTAAGTTCACTAGATGGGATTTCACCTCTCTGTCTTTCCTACAGCTCGTTTGAGATACCTACCCCTCATCCTCCCATTCCACTTCACAATCTGGTTTGTCTGACTCAGGTGTAGGTATCTCCACCTAGCTTCACTGCAGCTGAGGCTTTTTGTAGACCTCAGTCCAAATCTCACAAATTTCTCAGTCTTCAGCAAGCATCACAAAGTAACAGGGAGCATTACCCTTCAGAAAGGTGAAATCCTTGACTGGGCAGAACTGGTAAAGTATTCTGCAGAGGAAGTGGAGTGTGCTTCCTAATTCTTAGTAAGGTAGTTCTGAACATACATTGTTTATCGTGATCATGAGTTTTCTCTTTTCCAGGTGGTGTTCACTGCTAATGATTCCGGCCACCGCCACTACACTATTGCCGCTCTCCTCAGTCCTTTCTCTTATTCAACCACTGCTGTTGTCACCAATCCCCAGGAGTAAACATATACTGTCGCTACAAGAAAATCCTGCTCCACTAGAATTATTGTAGGCTTTTAGGAGGAACGTTTTTCCTACAACTAATGCATAACTTTTTGCTACGTTAGGGTTTTTTCCATTTTGTAACCTGGCAAACTTCACACAAGTCAATAAAATGTTACTTCTGTAAAACAGTTTTGATTCTGTTGGTGAAGATTTATTGTGCACTAAGGTGTCATGATTTGCATTCAAGTGCAAAGGACATTTGGAAAACATGCATGGCATGGCACTTGATTTGGTTCTGTTATCTTCCTCCACTGACTTAAAAAAGTCTCACCAAATGCATTGACTCAAAATAAGAAAGTTATAGAGTTGTGCTACCTTAAAATTTTGACCAAATACCTGTACTCAAAATAAGAAAGTCATCCATGCTACTCATAGTTTACACACAGAAGAGACAGTCCCACTATCAACTAGGTCACAGGGTAAACAGGAGAAATTCTGAAATACGTAGCAGCAGAATAAACAATGCACAAAGGCTGTTGAAATATATATATGCAGAGAGCTGAATGAGTTAAAATCTGTGTACCTTTCTTAAGACTTCAGGTAAACCTGAACACTTTGTCTTTTCAAGAGGAAAGTTTGCTGCTCAATCAGTCTAGGAAATTCTTAAGAAATTTCAATTAGCACCATGTTTAATAACTTTGATCTTTAACCCAGCTGGCTACCGTATTCAGGTGCATTCCAATTAAATCTCTAATAAGTCAAATCTCTAGCCATCATTTAAAAAAAAGTCCTAAAATAGAAGCATCTTCTTAATATTCTCTTCATACTTTTAGAAAAAGGAAAAGGGAAGCTGTAGAGTGACTGTGATTTAAATAATGTTGTTGATAAACTGACCAAAGACTTTGAGGGCTTTAGCAGTGAGTTATGTAGACTGATGGCCTATCGTATTTAAAATATCCTGAAGCACAGGAATTGATTTTTAACAGAGTTAGAGAAACTGCAGAGATAGTTACTGAAATAATGCCATTCAGAAATCATCAGCATCCATCTGGCGCTGACCTTGGAGGTTATCTCTACACCCAGAGCCTGCTGGGATGCCTGCATACCAAGTGAATTCACCAGTTATAAAAGCTTGCCTTTAATGTTGCACTATTTGGTTACTTTTTTCCCTGATTTCCAGACACTACCATAGTTGCACAACACCTGTAAGCAGTGCAAAGAGTTTCAAAACAGCACCTATCTTAAAGCATGCAGATTTCACGGGATCCTGCTATTTCTGGAGCTTGAAAACCAGTAGATTTGACTGCAGTGGGCTATGCCCAGCCCTCAAAATAGGACGTAAGTATGTTCATACAGGTGTAGTCATTAAAAAAAAAACCCACAAAACAAGAAACTACTCTGCACGTAGTCATCCATCCGATGGCAGGATAAACCTAGTAAGAGGGTGTACATACATGTGTCTAACTAAATATCAGAGAGACAAAGTTTAATCTCAAGAAGTAACATTTCCCTAAAATGAAGCAGATGTTTTTGGTGGGAGCTGACTTGCAGTTGTACAGGGAACTTGTACTGAATATAAGAGTTAAGTAAAGTGATAGGACTTAAAACAGTGTTTAACTGTGCTTCAAAAATGGATATGTAGGTATCTGGTTATCATGATGGAAACCAGAAGTAACATATTTTTTCCTCCAGGGGAATGCGTAAGATAACTAGATGGCCCACACATTATCCACCTACCTTTTATCAGAGGTGAGAAGGCGGCCACCACAGGGAGAAATCTCTTAACAGAGAAACATGGGTGAGTCCATTGTGCCAAGCCATGACCACAGAGAAGTTCTCACTGAAACTGAAATTGCTGAGTTGACAAGAAATTTGTATTTCTCTCGTTTATATGAGATCTATACAGCACCATTCCTCAACAAAAAGAGAAAAATAAAACAGAATAGACATTTTTTCCAAGAAAATAGATCACTGCGGTTGAACTAGGCAATATTCACAATATTTCCACAGGCAATGATAGAATAGACTTATTTTTGCAGACAAGGTTCATGTTTGTATGAGTTACTTATTTTCTCATTGTTTACTAAGTAAATAGTATGAATCGGCATGTTGAAAGTCATATGTTTTTTCTGATAAGTAGCCTCTGTTTAGAGGCCTTGATATAAAAATCACAGATCCCACCAGTTTCTACTTGCTGACACTGAGACTTCCTAGCGGTAGGCAAAATGGCTTTTCATTCTGTATTTGTTGTTTTTTTAGCCGGCCTGGCATTTTTCTCTGAAGCCGCACCACCGGTAAGTGTCTCAGGATTGAGGTTCTTCATACTGATATAATCCCAGCTTTTTTTGCCTTTTTTTTTTTTTAATTAATACTTTAATTAGTGTTAATGAAAACTAGAATATTTCATTTTATTGCAATTATTTTGATTTTATGGTATGTATTGACTGTAGTTATCTCCTACTGCTCTTTTTCTGGTCCTTCTTTCTCATTCTCCAGTGATCAGTAGGAAGGCTTTATGGTTAGGGAAGCAGCACTTGTCATTAGACTCAGCGACAATGTGAAAAACAATGTAGGGCAAGAAAGGAAAAAAGCATCGGATTCACTACACAAAAGCCTTGGGCCTGTTGAAAAGTAACTAATAGCCCTTATGATGCAACGAACAAGTTCCTGTCACCAGGGATTTTGTTTCCTGACGCGAGATCCATGCTGGAGAAATGCCTTTTCTAGTCTTCACCCTTACTGCTCTGCCCACTACAGGTCTGCCCCATGGAAGCAGAAGGGATCTCAGCACTCGCTGATGCAAGCAAAGAACAGAGCCAAAGGCAGCCTTCCGCTTCCAGAGGGCTCATTTACTTCAGCAAAGCAAGCTAGAGAGACAGATGCTTCAGCCTGCAATTCTCCTAGAACAGACTTGTCTCTCTCTTCCCTTCTACTTATTCTTCCTCTCAAGCTCCAACCTTTGGGAAAACGAATACCTGACCAACCTTTGTGAGCAAGCAGACTTTCACTGAGCACCCAGGGTGTAAAAGCCAGGAAAATAGGTGGTGGCACTAGAGCCTCCCTTGCCAATGCCTCAAAAGAAACACCAGCAAGGAGCCTCTGCCTTCCAGAAAGGGAGCCTGAGGAGTCAGCGCATACAGGCGGCACAGGCAGATGCTGATACGTCGGTCTGATATAGGGCAGGGTTCCTGGGCAACAGGCTGTTCGATATGTCACAGACTGTAAGAGGGGGTGTAAGAGAGGGCTCTTTGTTTTTTCCACCTATGCCACGATTCATTTTGTAATGTTTAAATGTAAATCAACAATAGCAATTTTGAGATTATCCCTGATCAGCACCTTCCACAAAGCTCTGTTTTCTCACTTTTCATCTCCAAAATTAGGTAATGGAAGGTCAAAGCCCTGATTCAGCTCTGCCTTTGAATAGGTAAAACATCAGGGCATAACCACTGCTTGTGATGAACATATTGGGAGAGAAACTAGAGGCATCCCATCTTTGAAGGCAGGTTTTCCTCTCCTGTCCCTGCAGAGCTGCCAGGGGCTGACAAATCTGATCCAACATGGTGTTAGGAGAGAGTCTGTATGTGGTGCTTATTAAGTTTACAGCATAATTAAGATAACTCTATGGCAACAAGACATCAGAGGCTCTCAAATCCAGAAAGCTGTGCTTGAATTGCCAATCCAAAACATAGAGGAAGAGTTGTCAGATGTCTAAACATTCCTGCTACCTTTGATGATTTAATTACTTCCTGTTGAGGCCACGATTTACTTCCAACTTCATGCTGCAGATGATGTGTAGCTAAGCCATGCCCAAGAGGAAAGAGAAATGTGCTCTCACGCACAGCCTCAGTGCCTCCCCAGCGCCCACGGCTGCACTCCCAGCCTCTGGCAACTCCCAACATCTTCCCCCCAGGTTCCACCGCATCCAGCCCCCAGAAAGCTTCAGGATACATTTCTGCAGCACACAGTGATCTTGTTAAGGAAAATATGGTATATTCTGTAGATCTAAAGAATAATATTCCTTACTGCTTTATTATGCACCATCACTTACCTTTCTTACAACATAAAAATTCTCTCTTCCTATCTGAAGGACCCTGCTGACTCTGAGCATCCTCTTATTATAAAAATTCTGGATTCAGTCCGAGGAAGTCCAGCTCCAAATGTTCCAGTTAAGTTATATAAAGAAGCTGCAGATGGATCTTGGGAACTGTTAAATTCAAAGTAAGTTATACCAAAATAATGAGTGAAAGCAGGGAAAGGCAACGGGCAGAGGCCACATGGTTGAAAAAAACAGTTTCACATTGTCTACCATAAGACGTCTTTTTCACTCCGAGGAAAGATAACATAGTGTTGAATGAATTTGCTGCAGATTGTCTTTTAACTGTACTACAGTTTCAACTACCAAAATGGTTTTATAATGCTTTTATAATGCTTTATAATTACCATGAGCACAAGAAAGTATTTTAAACTATCCTTTAATTCAATCATCGCTTCTCTTCTATTTCATTACAAAGGATTATATTACTTTTTAGTGCCCAGCAATGAACTGCTGCATTGTTACCAGAAGAACCAGGCAGACTCTTTTAGTTTGTTTGAAACTAAGACTCTGGTTGAGAATCCTACCTTTATTGGCTACTTTCCTTCTTTCTAAATGGATTTTCATTTCATACAACACCACAGCTTTAAAAAGAAAATACTGGACTGTTTTGAACACATACCATGTAATATTTGATAGCCTTCTTTGTTTCAAGAAAAAGGAATCGGGCAAAAGGAGAAAATTTGGGGATAAAGCTTTCTGGCCTCCTCCCCCACAGAGAAGCAATTACATCTAAAATAAGAATCTCCTAGATATTTAAACATTGCCACGTCTTTTAAAAAAAACACAACTGTCGAATTTCAAATGTAGATGACTTTTTCTGAAGTTGTCCTCTTAACACTTTAGAAGCCCCAAAGCAATTTTTACTTAAAGTATAATCTAAAATGCAATTGAAAATATTCTTAGGGGGTACACAGAATGAACACTCTTCATTCAACAAGCAACATCCCACTTCCACACTTAATCTTCTCAAGAAAGTTGCACAGCCTCACCTGAGACCTTTCCAGGTCAGTCTGTTCTACCTAAAAAAGTGAGATAGGGCTCATAAGGGCTAAAGCTGGCATAGTGCAGGAATTTCAGTAGTGGAATCCCAGACTTGGATGCATTTCTAGAAAGTCCATGAGAAACTGCACGTAAGTGGCTCTTGGGTGTCGTAGAGCAGGGAGCTGGCAGAAGCAACAGTGCTTTCATGTCCTTGAAAAATATAGCTACAGTGAAGCCCACACATACTTGTACAAGGTTGGGAAGAACAAGCTATTCAATGTTGTGCCTCCCAACCCCCAAGTGAGAAGATAGCTTCACACATATTCTGTCACTGGAAAAGCGTGAAATTTTCCATTAAGAGGGTGTTCAGTTTACTTATCTTAAAATCTGAACTTAGAGGCTTTATACAAAGATACTTGGCTGAACAGCTGGATGTTGACTGAAGTCTCAAGAACATTCTTAACATTTGAAACAAAGAACAAAGTAACCTTAAGATGAGGTATGCAAAAGTCATGATAGTACTAAATCAACCTCTTGTCAATTTGTAGATAAGTGAATGTTAGCAAGAGATTCTGAAATAAGCATTCTCAGTTAAAGATACATTTGGTTTTAGCTGAGAAAGCTTATTAGAGAAATGAACAGTTACCTAACAATGATGAATCTATGACAAAGAAAAAATAGATATTTTTGAATGGATAAAAAAATCTGGTAACTGACTACAGAGCATCTTGCAAGATACAAATGGTGTTCTATGACTTCATAGTTATAAGCTATATTAAAGCACAAATCCTAAGTAATGCACTGGACAATGACGTAGAAACCATCAAATTCTTTATTTTTCTCTGCATGCAATTTGAATAAAATATGTTCAGAAAAAGATTTGGGAGCTAGAACACAAAACAGTGGTTTGTGACTGCTAGAATCAGGCACTAGCAGCACTGTTCTTTGTGGATAACCTACTCAATCAAAAACGTAGTATTATATAACCTATTTCACAGAAACAGGTTTCAACCAAGAGACGTGGCTGAGAGACAGCATTCAGTATTGGTTCTGCAGCCCTAAACTGGTTGGTGTTCAAAGCTGTATAGTTTCAAGCCAGTACTACGGCCTTGGACAGCACTGATAGCATCTTCAAATCAAACAGAACCATCTGTTTGTTGAGGATGGAAAACCAACTGATCAATACAGACAACGGGGAATTTCATCAGGCTACACTGTTGGCTGACCTACAGTCATTTCAAAAAGCAGATCTCAAATTTCAAATAGCCAACTGTAAAAAATAGTTACACTGATAAAAAACCTCAATACGTAAAGAAAGAAAACTATGGAAAAAATCAAGAGCTGACCCTGGTTACTTGCACAGTAAGTGCATTACAGAGCTTCCACATTGCTTACAGCAGTGGTGAACTTTTCCCTCTGAGTGGGTTCATTTAATTAACTCCAAGAGTCTATGAACAATAATGGCAGCTTTTGGCTCACCCCCAAACCATGCAGAGTAGTGACATGGCAGGCCGCCATCTGCTGTGGCCATCGTGGAAGTAGCAAATGCCAAGATAAGCTCTGAAACATCCATAATACAGATGGACCGAAGCCATTCCAGATCAATAGAAGTATTCATCATACTACTTCAGCTACACATCACTCCAGTTCAATTGCCAAGAACTGCATTTTTCTCAGGCTTTTAACCAAAATATAAACGTGCATTGTTCTGCCATCACACAGACAAACTCATGACAACGGAGAGCTCCGTGACCTCACAACTAAGGAACAATTTGTAACAGGGACATACAAGATTGAGCTTGACACAGCCTCTTATTGGAAGAGACTGGGCTTGAATCCCTTCCATCGCCATGCTGATGTGAGTATTCATTTTCTCCTGTACTTTAGTTGCAAAGAATAAAGACACTTTCTATGTCTAGACTTCAATTATTAATTGCATATGTTGAATGTTCTTTTCACTTTAAAATATCTTTGCATTAACACTTTAAATCCACAGTCTCAAAGTTTTGTAACAGTACACTCACGAGAGAGCCTCGTTACTAGCTTCCCCATAACTCTCAATAAGCTCTTAGATGCATTACTGACGACAAGGTTTTCCATCCTTCTACCTCTGCTTAAGCCTGTGATTCTTCCTGCAACTACTTCTAGACACCCGCGACAGAACAACAGGTGGAGCACTCTGTTAAAGTCTCCTGCGGAAAGGATTTTTCTGCCTTGCGTATCCAGTATTTTTATGGCTGCAGACAAACTTTATAATTCAGATTTTTAAAGACACTGGAAGAATGAACTGTGTTGTGGATGCTTGGATCCTCAGTCTACAACAGAAGAAAAGTGTAATAGGCCTTTTTAGTTGGCATGGGACAGATAAACCGGTTAGATGAAGGTGGTCCGAACCAGGTACCAAGTGAAGCCAGCTGCAGGGTCTGGGACTCCTCGGGGGCTGTCCCCTTCCGCCCCACAGCATCAGCCCTTTCAGATGACCTTTCAGGAGCAGTAGCAGTCCTGCATTAGCTGTTTGCTGGACTCTGACAGGTCAGTGAGCACCACCAGCTGCACAGTTTGCAACCACTGCTCAAACAGCCATTCCTCAGTTGCCCTGGAAAAAAAAGATGGCAAACACCTGGGTTAAATTTTGTTTCTGCTGCCCTGAAATGGATGAGAGATGACATTCTTATTCTAGACAATAATGAAGGTTAATGCTGGATAGTGTTGCTTTCTGTGATAACTGAAATAGAAGAAGTAAGATGAAAGATTCACAGCATGCAAGTAAACTGATGATACACCAAGCTAATGTTTAAATCCACATTCCAGACCAGAAGTGAATTTAATTTAGAGTGCAATAGTCTCCTTTCTTAAAAATAAACCTCAACAGTTCACTGGTTGTTTCACATGAATCTGTTTTATCAATGTTGAAAGGAGCACAAGCTCTGCATCACAGAATATTATTAAATTGTATCTATTTTAAAACTCGACATCCATCTTCTCACAACACAAAATCTACTATGCAGAGGGAGAAATCCAAGGACAGGACATGAGCTGATGGGGGAGATGCTGAATGGGCTGTTGTAAATGATTCACATGTAAGGTCATTATCACATTGTGGCCAAAGGACTTCTGCAGTCCTCTCTATCTACTGGCTATGTAAGTAGGATTAAAGAAACTAATTGCTTCATATTTTGGCCTGATGATAGCTACTGTAGCAGTATGTTTAATTCTGTTCCTCAAAGTTCACTACTTCATAAGAGCAACAAAAACATTCAAATACTTGAAAGAATGCATTGGTTTTATTATTGTTTTTTTAAACAAAGATAGTCAATGGGGTTTAATGTAGATCCTCAATAAGCAAAAAAAATCTTGTTGCCATTTAT
>Ga0065711_1037286_pt1 | contig 19977 bp, 23 predicted proteins | sample Hoacrofraction12_FD_59098 | JGI IMG/M metagenome (GOLD analysis project Ga0065711, IMG submission 59098) | Hoatzin crop microbial communities from Cojedes, Venezuela - Epithelial fraction 12 v2 (version 2) | ecosystem: Host-associated > Birds > Digestive system > Esophagus > Crop | place... | reverse complement strand
CTGGAAGGCATCCCCCCCCCCCTCTGTTACCTGGAGGGGTGTCTCTCCTCGCAGGTTGTCGATGTTACTGGGGAAGGAGAGTTACGGGGCACGGGCAGTTGTAGCTGCAGGAGAAGCTGAAATCTGAGTGCCTCAGAAAGAGCTTGCTGTTCCGAGCAGCTCTTGAAAGGTTGATTTGGGGACGTGTATGCAGGGGCCTGAATTGCTAACATTTCTCTGGAAGTTCTGGAAAGCAGTCAGTGAGTGAGTGGTGGGGCAGGGGGTTAATTTGATGGCAAATTATCTTTAAATTACAGTGGTGCAGCTCCACTGACTTCTGGTTTATTGCAGTGGAGTAAAAGAGTGAATGTAGCCTCTAGGGCTGATAGAAGTAACTGCAGGAAAGCAATTCAGCAGCCTTTGCTTTTCCTGTATTGACCATGTCCAAGTTGCTCACTTCTGTCATATTGTTTTTTTAAGACTCTGATCCCCCTAAGGTAACCTGCAAAAAGACATTTAGGCTTTGACTCCTCTTAGTTTAATATTTTCCAATGTAAAGATCCAGTAAAGAATTTTTTTAAAAAATCGTTTGTCCTGCATGTTTATCCTTGCAATCTGAGGAGTGTCACATCTTATCTTCCCTGCTGCTTTCTGAGAAGTTTCTTGGAAATCGTCGAGAGTCCATTTTCTTCTATCCTTGCCTGACAATAGAAGTGGTGCTCTTCCAGCTCCTCCTGAGATTTTAAAAAACCTGAATGACTATTGAAAATTCATATGGGAGAGTCCAGCTAAAAGTCCCTTCATTTTTAAGTTATTCATACTTCATTATCTTGGAATTGATGTTTTCTAGTCTTCCATAGAGACTTCTATGAAGACCAGGTCGGATAAGACCTTGAAGGAGAAATGCTTTAATCTCAAAATTAAATTCCTCTAGTTCTTTTGTATCTGACAGAAAGGTGCAGATAAAGATCTCATGTGTTTAACACAAAAGGGCGTTCTTCCTGCAGTAGTTTTCCCAAGCAGAAGTTAAAGCAGTGTGTAAGAAGGGCGAAGGATGCCAGCATGCAATCTTCTGTTCCTCAGAGGATGTGAGTTTGTCATGTGTAGAAAGCTGATGCCTTTCAAACCTTAATGTTAGGTGCTCTTAATACCTTCAGCTGCTCTTTAACCTCTCCTGTGTCTAGCAGCTGCATCTTAAAAGAGCAGATGACATCATCTCAAGGATGGCAGGTCCTAAGCTCAGTAACGATTCCTACCCGTTATAGGGTATGAAGTGAAATGATCTGTGAGTGGGTTTATCTCAGATCCCACGTAGTACATTTTCTCAGCAACAGCAAGAAAGGGAAATTATCAGACAGTGAGGAGAAGCTGTTTATTTTTAACTTACCCGATCTTTTTAAGTTCTATTTCATAATTAGAGGAGATAAGGAGTGGAAGCCAATGAAAATATATAGCTGAAGGGATAAGCTGATCGCAAGTTCACCGCAGAGATTATGATAAGTAGTGGGTAACACAGTAGAGACTTTGGGTCCTCTTGTTCCTTCGTTGTCCTCCTCCTAGAGTATCAAACTGGGTTCTTAGCTGCCTTTCAAAGGTGACGCAAGAGGGCTGATTTTAAGGGTACTGCTTACAGAGCTTGCTGCTGACCTTGGAGTTTACTCCTCCTCACAGTGATTTGAGGATGCCCCTGTTGAGTATCTGAAGAAATCGCTACTCAGAGCTAGCAAGGAGGAATCTTGCTTCTTCATGGAGCAGCATGTACATCCATTTTCCGGGCACACCTGTGTGGCAATACACATGGCTGTGCTTGGGGGGCACAGGGGAGCGCAGAGGGGCCCAAGGAAGGTTCCTGGGGAGTGGGGTAGCCCTGGGTAAAATGCCTCCACTCTGAGTTACTGCTGGAGAGGCACGTTGTACTCCTCACCTTTCAAACAGGATTTCTCTCCTGCAGTTTATTAATCTTGGTCAGCTTGGCTTCCTCAGGTTGACAGGAGGATAGCCCTCTGATTCATGCAAGCTGCTAGATTCGTTATTGCTCAGAGGAAAGTGCATTATACTATTACTCTCCATCCCTAGTGGATAGTTGCATTCCAGACTAAATTATTCCTGTACCCAGGCAGCTTGCTTTCATCATTGCTCTTGTCTTGGTGATGCTTCTTATGGCTTTCTGCACACGGGAGCAAGGGGCCAGACTGAATTTGGAGATGGCTGTCATTGCAGGGGGTTCTTCCTCTCTGCCGGTGGAGCTGACAGGCAGCATTAGAAAATGAGTCCTGGAGAGGAGGCTGCCTGCTTTCGCAGCAGCAGAACACTGACAAGCTGTTCTTAAATAACCTTGTAAAATGCTCATTGCTACCCCTAGCTTGGTTCTGCAATGCTGGAGGACAGCTGAGCTGCAAAGAGACTCTGCTATGTGACCACCTCACCTGGGAACCACTTCTAGAACCCTTTTTTACCCTCAGCCCTCATTCGGATCGTGCCTCAGACCCCAGCCTGCTTCTAAGTGTTTGCATGAGGGTCCCTCTGTACCGCTGCCGCGTGCGACGTTTGGGGGGAAACAAGACAGGGAAAGAAGTTTTTAAAGGGATGCCTAAGCAAGTCTAGGATTCCTCAAGTAAAGGATGTAAGGAAAGGATTCAGTCCTGTAAAGGGCAAGAGCTGCCTAAAAGGACAATTGAGGCTTGTGTTTGCATTGTTGGGAGGATAAGAGGAGGAGCAGAAGGGTTCCTTATTGTCCTGGTGGCTGTTGTCCTACACTCTCTGCAGTGCTTTTCTGAGGATCTCTCCTGAATTGTGAATACCTTGGGGTAGAGTCCTCTGCCTTTGTACCTCATACTGCATAGTCCTCCTGGCCGTGGCTTTTCATGAGCAGAGGCTACAGTAATGCAAACCTCAGATGTTGATATTCTGTCTGCGCTTTGTTTTGCTCTCAGATCTAGTGGTAACAGCCTAAGAAAGAAGTTCACATGTTTAAGAGAATTGTTTCAAATGTACATTTTGCCCAGGGGTGCTGAGCTATATGGTTCCTGGTAGGAAGATTATAGTTACTTACTATCTCACAAATGCTTGGAGGAATGTGTTTGTCCATGAAATGCTCTGAAGCTAAAAAGCATTGTGGGAGTTCCTCTTGGTGTTCCCCAGTTAGGAAATGAATAGTTCAATAGGACAGAGACATGTAACTCTGAATTCACAAGTATAGCCCAGCGCTGGGAGCAGAGTAAGGCAGTAATATAAGCTGGAGTGCTTTGGTTGCAGGGAAGGCAGATAATAAAATATCTCTTGGGCAGGAAGACCTGGATTCGTGTCTTCATCTGTTTCCAAAACCAGAGTCCATACCAGAGCTGGTCTTCTCTTAGTGCCTGTCAGAAGCTTGTTCCCATCAGGAGAGCAGTGCAGTGCTCTGTGTGGAGGTGACCTGAGTGGCTGCAGGAGCTGGCGGTTTAGCAGGTTGTGAACGGCGATTAGCAAGCCAGGAGGGAGGTGTGCTGGCAAAACTAGCGTTGGGAGGACCATGGGGTCGGGCAAACCTGTGTTTGCATAGCGTCTGCTGTGTTACATTTGGGTGTACACATGATAATTAGCTGCTTAATTTAAGGAGATCATGTCTATTTCTCCTTGTGACATAATAATATTTGGAAAACTGCTACTGTCATAAGTTTAGCCCCTCTTCCCATGAATGAAGAAATTCTGTACATTTGGGGGCTGTTCCTTACTGGCATTAGGAAGACTTTAGTGCCCACCTCCATGTTGTTGGTCGTGAGCCAAATATTGGCTGTTAAAGCCATGTATGTTGCAAAAACAGGCAACAGAGCTGTGATCTGTCTCAGCCTTGCTCCTTGTGTGCTGAGGCGCCTGTGAATGCTGACTCCTGTGCTGTATTTGGCTGTCTCTGGCAGGTTTTGGAAGTGGTACGGTCCAACTACGACACGCTGACCCTGAAACTGCAGGACGGCCTGGACCAGTATGAGCGCTACTCAGAGCAGCATAAAGAGGCTGCCTTCTTCAAAGAGCTGGTAAGGTGTCTTGGTTCTGCAGAATCAACAACCTTTTTCCACAGCTTTTGCTTATGGCTGGGGCGGTGGCATCTGCGCTAGAGCCGAGCAGCCCTGGTGCTCCACTGAGCTGCCTCCAAAGACGGGGCAGGAACAGCATCTGAACAGACACTGCATTCCTCAACTGATACAAAAGCTCCCCGGAGCTCCCTGCCCTGCAGTACATGGCTTGGAGAGGAACCACCAGACTGCTCAGGCCAGCAACTGCTCCGTCAGTCTCTGTCCCTTCTGCCGCAGGGACCCACCGTGCTTTGTGGTGGTAAATTTGCATGGTGGAGAAGCTGACTGCTCCCACCTTGGGTTTATCATGCAGAGCAGCTTAGCCTGTTTGCTGCTGTTAAGGGGACCACCAAGTATGGGACAGAGCAGAATATGTGATGCTGGTGAAACACATGCCTTCTCGCTGCTTTCCTCCACCACTCACAAAATAGGGTTCCCAAGCAAAGAAAGCAAAGGCATTCCCTGGGAGTGTCTCCTTCTGTCACAGGAGAAGACTAACTGTAGGAAGCCCCACAGAAGTAAGATAGCAAAGGCGAAACTGAGTCCAAATAATTTGGGTCGGTAGCTATATTCTTCAGCAAGCCAGCTTGCTCACCCTGCTCCAGAGAGCCCTGACACAACATTTTCTTGTCGGACAGCCGCATCACCAGGGAGGCAGTGTTTTTGCAGTGGCTGATGTCTGAAGGGAGCCTGTTTTGCCTCGCTTTTGAATCATTACAGCTTCAGTGAAGGGAGAGATCTCTAACTCTGGCAGCTTTCTCCACCAGTTTGAGTGCTGATTTCTCTCTCAGCTCTGTCCTTGCTGATTGATGAGCAGTTCATGCCTGCCCACTCCGTCACGAGTCTGCATGAGTTTGGGAATGTTATGCCTCCCTCTGTCTACTCTGCTCCAGAGCAAGCACGCCTGAATTGATTTTACTTCCTTCTACAGAATGCTTTTTAATGTATTTTGGGTCATTCCTGCACTGCCACTGGGGGGTAGTATACCAGCAAAAAGACTTGCAATCCCTTTCATGCCATTTTTCTGTGCTCTTTTGTGCCTGTTTGTGTCTCTGTGGTCTGCTGTTTGATACTGTATCTGGAATACGTGCAAAGAAATTTGGCCATAGCCTTCCTGTGGTACGGGCTTCTCCTATTACTGTACCCTGGAAATAAGACACATTCATGTCTCTGTTGTCATCTGTTCTGTCCCAGGGGCTCCTGCCCTCCTCAGCCAGCATCTCCTTCCCCAGCCTCTTGGCCACATGACTGCTCTGCTTCCTGCATGCCCCACTTTCTGCTTGGCCTGGCAGAAGCTCAGGCTAATCATGCCAGTTGATTAAAATCACATTCTCAGGCCTAAGATCATCACAGCTACAAAACACTTCAGCTAAAATTATTTTCTTCCTATCCTGATTTTTTTTTTCAAAATCCCAATTTTGCATCATTTAAGAATCTGTTTAGTGTAACTAGTCCCTCCTCGACTCCCTTCTGAAAATTGCCCATCCAGGTACCCCTGGGACCCTCTCCTCAAGAGCCTATGGAAGCCTGAATAATTACTGTCTAAATGTGCTGGTTTGACCCAGTTGTGAATATGTTTAATCCACATTTCTCTAGATGCCCTGAGAATTGGGACCCTATTAAATGTTCTTTACTCACAGCTACAGAAAATCCCCTGCATTCCATTAAGCCATTCCCTCAACACAGCGGGAAATCAGCCTGATACGTTATGATTTGTCTACAGCAAACCCAGCTGGCCTCCCGTCCTCCACGCTGTTTTTTCCTCTAGGTGTACAGTAACTGATGGCTTTATTAATTATTCGAACAACTCATCAAAAAGGCCCTAGTCTGCCCTGTTGTCCCCCTATCCTCTTCAAACCAGGTACTTGGCTTCCTTTTTGCAAGGCTGCTGAGTCTTTACTTCAGCTTCTGTTGCTGGTCTGATGTAGGATAAAATCCCCCTACCCCAGTGCATTGGATTTAACTGCTGAGGTTTGCAGGATGTCATGGAGGGGGCAGAGTGAAGTTGCTGCAATTTGCTTCATAGGCTCTGTCAAAGGAGCAGGGCTGGTGGTGAACTACAGGTTTCCAGTATTGTTTCCAAACTCATGCTGGTCCCATCAGGTCTTCTTGAACAGGATCTGTTTGCAAATAATTATTTCCGGATTCTGCCTGGTTTTCTTATCTCTATCTATGTGATTGCATTAAAGTAAATCCTTCTTGGTGGGGAATGACACGCAGGAGCCATTTTCCTTTTTGGCTGCCTTTTCATCTCTCTGTGCTCCCATTAAGTAGGTGAGCAGAAACTTCCCCAAGCCATTCTCTTGGCTCCTTTATACTTAGAAATCTTGTTCTCACTCTTTTGACGTGTTTTGCTAATGCACTGCTTCACTTCTCTGGCTTTGCCTCAGTGCTGCTCTTTCTCACTAATCCCAAAGAAAAATCTGCTTTCTTCTCCCATTCCTTTTTCAAAGAAGCTTTCAAAGGCCTGCGATACTGCAGCCACATTGTGGTGGAAGGTGATGTGCAGAGTGTTTTATCAACTGGGTTTTCTGGCCTGTTGTGCTGCCTTTGAGGAGCTAAAGGAAGGAAGTTAGGAAGTTTTCTAACATGTTTTATTTCTTTTCCTTTGAACCCTCAGGGATGTCATTCAAGGTCTGTGCTGCTTTGATAGAATGAATGGTTTGGATGTGAGCTTTTGGTTTGGATGTGAGCTTTTGGACCCTCGCATTGCAGCTGGAGGAATGAGTTGAAAGACATTCAGCATCTTTCCAAAACATTCACTGTCTTTGCAGTTGGATAGGTTTCAGCAGAGTCTCAAAATAGTCTGATTAGGGATTGATTTCTGCAGGGGAAATTACACTAATTTGACTTTTAATTAGATATAGTAGTCAGTGTAAACCTTCCTCCCATTGTACACATTTCTTAAGAGCTACTTGTTGATTGGAAATGGGTTTAATTGATGGGACTTGCTGTGAAATAGGAGCATCTGTACAGTGTTGCACACATCCAGCTATAAAGACACAAAACTGGAACTGAATAATGTTTTCCTCACATGGTTAACACCACAGCTTCATCCATTCTTTCATTTGCTCATTGTTCTCCAGGTGATGTCAGCATTTCATGTGTTTCCCGTTTCTTCAGAGTTTGCGGGTTAAATGTGATCCAAGCTGCTAACAGGGAGACAACATTTTAAAAGCTCTTCTGGCTCTAGAGTGCTCCAGCACGCTCCATACAGAAGCAAGAGAAGACACGTGCTCTCTTGCATTTCCTCGCAGGATGAACTTTAAAGCTCTGAGCTTACTTTCTGAGGCTGGTTTTGGCCCCTTGTGTAAGCCACTCCAGAGAGTTCTGGCAGCTGCCAGGCTGGCAGCCAGGCGTGGGCTGCCCACTGCACCACGAGCTGGGAGGACTCCTGGGGTGTAGCCTCGTGGATGGAGCAGCTCAGCCAGACTGCAGGAAGCATCTGAAGTTTGCGCTTGTTACAGGCTGACACCTCCCTGTGTCACTGTCTGATCTTCCAGCCCCAAAAGGGAGATGAGCTTTGGCTTCCTGTGCTGAGCCCTGGTGCTGGAGAGAACTTGATTTACCTCTAATTTGAGCTATTCTTACCTTGAAGGTGGCTAGCTCAGAGCTGCCTGCTTTCTCAGAGCAGAAGAAATGCTGGGCAGAGATTTGTAGAAATGTCAGAGTCATCTTGTGTGTTGTTAGCATGCCCACTCCTCTCCCCAACTTGTGTTAAAGCCGATCTAAGTCCACCTAGACCGCTCTTGACCAAAGTTTGTATCTAAGCTCCTCTTGAAACTTGAAGCTGTCTTTAAGTGAAAAGAGCTCCATGCTGGCCCCAGGTGACCTACTCCACTGCTTCACAACCCGTAGGTTTAAAAGTATTTCCTCTTTTCCAGTGTAAATCTTCTTTGTCTTCAATTAAGTTGAGTATTTCTTGCCCCATCCCTGGGGAGCCAGAGAAGTATTACTCACCGTTCTCTTTCTGACCTCATTTTATGTATTGGAGAGTGTTTGCTCTATTCCTCCTGAACCTTCTTTTTGCAAACTAAACAGGCTTAATTTCTTGTGCTTTACCCCATAGTTACAATTTCTGCTAAGCCCTGTGTTCTCATCATGTGTCACTCCAGCCTCGCTTTCTGGGCATGGGGAGACTGTTGCTGCATCTGTCTTGGAGACCTTGACATGTGTACAAGTTTGGCATCTTCTGCTGCTGGTGTCTGCCCCCTGGCAGCAGTTCCTGAGGCCAGGAGCTCATTTCTGCTTGTCCTTTCTGTTGCTGGGACCCGTAGAAATGCTTCTAGTCAGAATAAGGATGTTGGCTTACACTATGTGTGGCATCTGCCCCTTCTCTGCAGCCAGTCACATTCCCCAGGGCAGAGGGCTCTCTGCATCTGTTTAGCCATGTTGTTCCCCTCTTGTCAGAACTGGCTGGGTCGCTGAGGTGGGGACCCTCGGTAGGACTGGGACCAAATCCTGTCAGTGGGCTCCGGTCTCCTGGCAGGGAGACAGCCCAGTGCAAGCCCGTGTTCCTGAGACTACTTGCAGTGGTGTTTAACATAGGCCTGTGGTTATCTTACAAGACATGATCCCAAACTGTTTCAATATGGAGTAAGTCAAAAGACACCCAGAGAAGAGGCGAGGGCGTGCTTCAAGGGAATGAAGGTGCATGGAGTCTCTGCCAGGCATCCCCATAAAGGAGAGTCTGTGGTTTCTGCAGATGCCGTAAAACTTAAATAACCTGTCTTTAAGTGTGGACGCCTTTGCTAGCTTGCTCGGGTTGTTAGGGTCTGTGCAATGGGGCTTGCTGGGGTTCATTTCGCAGCTTTCCCTGTTAACCTTCCATGTTTTGATTTGCTTCCCACTCTTACACGTTGTGCCTTTTTGGGAGCTTTCTGCCCTTCCCCTCTGTGTTTTCCTCATGAGGGCAGCAAGTGGGACCCTCAGCAGTATAAACACCGCTAACTTGCTCTTCCAGCCCCCAGTGTTGGATCCCTCATTCTGCTTCTGTATAATTCATCCCCCAGTGCTTTTAAAAAGCACAAAACACTAACCAGGTCAGCAACAACCTTATTAGCACAGGCTCCGAGTCTCTGGGAACTGTAATCCCGTTGTTTGGATGAGCTTGTGTCAGTTTTGCTTTCTGTCACTGCTGCACAGTCGCTGACACAGGCAATGTTTGACTTTGTTTTCTCGTTGCCGAGTGCAGCTGAGACTGAGCCCAGTTTGGGGCCTGCGTGTTTGGCCAACGAGTCTGCAGGCATGAAGGGGGAAGGGAAGCTGCTGCACAACAGGGCTGCCCAGCAGACTCTGCAGGTGGCCAGAAGTTTGGGCATCGTTAAGGCATAAAGGTGTCTCTTCCTTAGAGACAGCTAGCAAACCAACTTCATGTGTAAGGCACTCGGCACAGAATACACGCAGCTGGCTCTGAACCCATGGTTTTCTGCCAGCTTGGGTGATAATTTGTGTTTACAGCACAGCAGCATGGCCTCTGGCCTTTCCTTGACTCTGTACCTTTGGCTCAGCAGGTTCTGGAGCAGGACGGAGGCCATGGAACTACATTCATCCAGGAGAATGCTGGCTGGCACTACAGTGGGCACTGGTAGAAAATGCTTTTGCAGCTGCAGCCTGGAAGTGTTCACTTTCCCTGTCTCTTTGCCCCAGAACAGGAAACCCATCCTAGCTCATGCATCCAAACAGAGCATCCTGTCCCATCCCCGTCTCATTTGGAATGTACCTCCTTGCTGGGATGTCACTGTAGGCATTCCTGTTATTCCAGGAAGCAGCTAATCCTCAGGGATTTCTTGCTAAGATGGAGTCTTGGTGAGAGCTGGCTGCGGCAAGTTCTCTGGGGCTACGACAGCATGCAAAATCTTTTTGTGCTGAACCTGGAGGTCAGCAGTGTCAAAGCTGCCGTGCTCATGGAGAGCCAGGAAGAGTCCCTTGGCTAAAACATCTTGTTTTGTCTCTGTCAGGTTCGGTCCATCAGCATCAATGTGAGGAAGAACCTTGCTTTCAACACGCTGAGCCAGGAACTGCTGCTGAAGGAATTCTCTACGATCTCTTGAAGCAGGGACGCAGCCACTGCGCAGGGCTGACCAGAGACGGGCCTGTCTGGGCAGGGACACTACAGATCTGCAGCCGGTCGCCCCTCGCCTTCCGCCTGCAGAAGGGACTGCATTTCTTCTAGGGGAGAGCCTTGCTGCTGTGTGTTTGATCCCAAAGGCATGTGTTTCAACAGGACTGGGGCTGAGGAGAGGTGGTCGGCGTGTTGAGGAGGAGGAAGCAGCATTTTGTAAGGTGCCATGGGGGTGGGCAGCCGTTCCTCTGACGTAGCAATGGGAGATTCCTTCCGCAGCCTCAGGGAGGATGCACTGGAAACCTTTGTAGCAGAGCTGGGGAGAGCTCACAACCAAAATAATAAAACCAGTCCAGCTGTGTGAGACAGTTGTGGGTTGAGATCGCTCGCCTGCTCTACGGGTGAGGGCTGTTCTTTTCCGTCAGCCTGGATCAACCTGCCCTCCCGCAATGTAGGTCAAATCCACTGCCATCCCATTGGGAATGGCTCTGTGGTACAAACCAGTTTCCCCAGGGAGCAGGCCCTGCTCACTGCTGGCTCATGGTATCAGAAGGTGTCGCTTGAACCAAGACATGGGATTGCTGGAGAAGGAGAAATTTTGCCTCTGAGGCTGTTGGCTTACATGGTCCCGTCTCAGCCAGTATGTAAGAATTTGGGTCGTCCACTTTGTAACTGGAGACAAACCCTGTTCAGGATCACTGTTGCTTCCAGCAGGCCAGCTCATCTCTGCCGATTGTAAGGTTGAGGGACATTTTTAGATACTCCACTTTTATGGGACAGAGGACAGGCTGACTCTCTCCCCCCACTTCCCTTATTGTCCATCAGAGACTGCATTGTGACAATCCTACTCTTCCTCACAGGAACGTCTGCCTTGCACATGTTTGCAAGTGCCTGGTGATCTTCATGACCTAAGAAGTCCTCAGTTTTTCCCTTGTGCATAGCACACAGTTAAAATGCAGCTGGAGAAATAGTTACTTCACTGTCTAGCTTGCCATCACATCTTCACCAAGCGATTTGCAGTAACAGTCTGCTGAGAGCTTCCCAAGGAAGAGCTCCGGGGTGGTGCTCCAGGGCACAGGCAGACCTTTCTGCTCCAGAGCCAGTGTTGCAGAGGTGCCCAGGTCCGACAGAGCCTGGTCCGAGGGCTGTGTCAGGCGTCCAGCTCAGGCATACACAGCAGAAACACCTGCTTGTGTATTTTCACCTCCCAGCAGTGGTGTTTGGATCTGTCCTGACTTGGTGGACTGAAGCAGAGAAGTTATGTACACCCCAGATCCGCTTTTTGGTTCCCCCCCCTAAGAAACAGTTTTTTGGAAAAAAGTGCCTAGTCCTGCTCTTAGCCTCGTAGGTTAGTGTGAGTGATGAGAATGTCACGCTCATTTACTGCCATTTTTAGGCAAGGCTTATTCATGCTAACGTGTGTTAATTGCGTTAATGTTTCATCTTTACCTGCCATGAGCATGGGAAACTGAAAGCTGTGTCCTTGGCCACCCGCTGGTCGCAGCACCCGATGAAGACTGTATTTTCCTTGGGAGCACTGTCTGCTCCCAACAGAGGACACTTTGCCTCAGCGTGGAATTATCTGACTTTTATCAGCGAAGCCAGACACTTCCTTGCTTTCCTGCCGTGCAAGTGTGTGGAAATGTAGACATGTCAGAGGGACGGTGCTTGGGAGAGCAAGCAGGCTCCCTAAAACCCCTCTGCCTGACAACAGGCCGGGACGTGTAGAAGGAGGCAGCTTCTCCAGCGGCGAATGAGTAAAGACGCATCCCACGGCGCTGCTGTCTGTCTGTGTGGGGAGCTCTTGCTAGGTGATCTCGGAGTTTCGTCTAAAGGGGGCTGGAGTTGCTTCCTTGGGGTGCAGCCCCAGCACCGCTGCAGGCGCAGCGTTGAGTCACCTGGCTGTCCGCATGCCTCCTGTTCTCTGCTCCCGCTTAGGCTGAGACGAGACGGATAGGTGAGGGAGCTGGGGATGAGTCTGCTTCTGCCTCAGCAGCCTCTGGGGTTTTCAGCTTTTCACTCCGGGCTCAGCTACCAAAGGTCTCGTCTGCCGCAGGGCGCTGCCTTGCTGGGATGGACTGCAAAGCCCAGGCTGCAACTGGGAGCAGCTCCTGCGGGCAGCCTTTGTCCGAGGCGGAGCTGGGGAAGACTGTGGCACACGTCCTCTCGTCACGCTGTCACCGACCCAAGCACTGTAAATGGATGTACGTACAAACCTCGAGCTCAATAAATAGCAGAGCCCTGCCTGTCCGGAGTGTGCGGTGTTTGTGCTCCACAGAGGGGAGAGAGTGGTAGCTCTCGGGTGGCCCAGTCACTGCTTGGTGGCACGCTGGCTGCAGCAGGGCCGTTGCTTGCCCTGGGGCTCTTGGGGCCTGTGCAGAGGGAGGTTGAGGTGCTGCTCAGCCGTGCCTCCTCCTTGGGCCAGGCTGCGGCTACCAGCCAGTACCTGTGCGCAGCCCTCAGCCACCTGCGTGGGGCTGCCGGTGAGGAAAACACCAGCAAGGCTGAGAGCCCCTGGGTGTGGGCGAGGGGTGCAGAGACCTACCAGTGCGTGCTGTGATGCTCTCCGCTGCTGGTGTCGGCGAGCTCCTGCTCGCAGATCCTGCTGCAGATTTGCGTGTTCTGTTAAACACCGTGCTGCTACTTGTGTTTTGAGGCCAGCTTGAGCTGAGCAGAAAGTCATTGAACGCTAACCTTCAGCCTCAGGGCGTGGCTGATGGCCCCAAACTTTCCTGTATCTGATCTGAGCCGTTGAGTATATTTTATTAGATCTAATTCATAACCCAGTCTATTATGGGAAGAGCAGTTTTTGAGGCTTGGGGAGTGTGGGGAGAAATCAGATTTTTGCCTTTAAATTAGGCAACTGCTGCAGGGAGACAAATATTTTACAAAGTAATGACCAAATTCTGGAGGAGAAAAATTGAGTTTGAGCTAAACTTTGGAGGGAGTTATTAAAAATTGATTTGTAAGTGCCACTGTGATTTTTGGTATCGTCTCTTCTTCCCCAGCTCTTACAGGTCCAATTTTCCATGCAGACTTGAGAGAGGCAGCTCCCCCGGCGCTGAGTCTCCCCTGCCTGGGCTGCAGGTTGTCAGAGGAGGCACCATGCCTTGGGCGCAGGGTACCGACGAGGAGTTGGTGCTGTGGGATGGTTTGGCTGCTCTTGGGGGTGCAGGCAGTGCCAGACCCCTGAGTCTCGTGTACAGCGGCCAGAGAGCAGGGTGCGCCTTCGCCCACCTGCTCTGTTTGGTTTTCAAACCTCGTCGTCCCCCCACGTGGCATGGGGGATGTGTCTCCATAGGATCGAGGTGCCCTCCACGTCGGCCTGTCCTGGTGCCCGTGGGGGAGCTTTTCTCTCCCTGCCTGAAGAATTGCACGCTATTGCCCTGCTCTGGGGCCCTGCCAGGCTGTTGCATGGTGGGTGTCGGGAGACGAAGCCTGCTGTCATGGGGAGAGCTATCTCGTAGACAGCGCTTGCATGGGGCATCAGCCCCAGCGCGCACCGTCTGCCTCCCCACGCTTCCCTCCTGGGATGGAGCCGGCGTCCGGCCCGGCGCGCAGAGGGAGATGCCGTTACCCTGCCGAGTCACGGCTGCCGTCGCGTGTGTCGGGGCTGGTGTGTGGCCAGCAGTCTGCGGAAGGATCTACAGCTGGCTCTTGGCACTCGCAAGCAGCTCTCCATCTCCGTGTCAGCACCAATGCCTCCTGGATATTTATTGTCATCTGTTTTCTGGGCTCTGTTTTCTTGTCTGGTGCTCGTTGGGATGAGCAAGAGCCGCATCCTGTCTGTGCTGAGCAGCGTTGTACTGGACGGAGGTTTGTCCCCGTGGAGGTGATGGGTTTTTTTGGCCGCTGCAGTAACGTGAAAGGAAAGGGGTAAAGTCCAGCTTTGGGAGCTGCAGACCTCCAAAGGGGCTGGGATGAAGATGGGCTTTCCCCCCAGAACTTGCAGTGGGAAACGAACTAATGCCTTTGCTGGCGTTTTCAGGGGGAGGATAGACAGAAGGATAAATGATGAATGGAAGTGTGGGCCAGGAGGCGGTTGAAGGCTTATGGGACCTGCCCTTCTCTGGGGCTGCTGGGAGTCCTTCGTGCTGGTCAGAGCCCTGGTTCTCCCCACCGCAGCACAGTGTGGGTGAGCTCAGGGGGTACTGAACAAGCACAGGGGTGACCCCGGATAAATGGGACAGGCAGAACCCGTGGAGGAGCATCGCTGGATGCTTGCCTCGCTGCTGTTGTCTTCTCCATGTCCTGGAGAAGAGTAGGGTCCCGGCCCCTGCGGGAGCAGCCGCTGCGTCTCCACGCTGCGCTCCCTGCTCCCAGCTCGGAGGCTGCTGGAGCGCGGGCCGGGCCGTGCTCCACAGCCTCTGCTCTCCCGTGCTGTCCCTCCAGGGCTAATTGAATCATGTGGCTGGAAATTGAATCCAATTGAATAGATTAAATGAGCCGGGCTTGCCGCTCGCTGCAGAGCAGCTCAGAGCCTTGCTAGCCTGCTGCCAGAGGCTGGGAGCTCCCGGGAGTCCCATGGGGGCACGAAGGGCTGAGGAGGCTGCGGGGAGACGGACACCCACTGAGCTGGGCTGGTGCTCCTGCTCTGCTTTGACAGATGAACCCTCAACCATTTCTCAGTGACGTGTAGCCCGGCTGGGTCCCAGGGCCCACGGGTCACTCTGCTACAGGTATGCACAGGTTGGGTTTTGCTCATTTCTTCTCTGAAGCAATTAGCGACTAATTAGCTGGACCCCCCCTGCTCCAGGGTTCAGCCAGGGCCCTCCCGGCAGCGTGCAGGGGCAAGGATGCTCTGATGACCCATGGCTGTGGCAGCCATGGCTGTGCCCTGCTCCCCAGCTCCGAGCCTGTTGCTCTCCCAGCGTACGGCAAGTGATGGTCCAGCAGCACCAGCCTGCGTCCCCCCAGCCCTCGCGCCCTGGTTTCAGCCCCTCTGCTGTGGCCATTGCCACAACAGCGGGGTGGGATGGGCAGCGGAGAGCAGCGTGCGGAGACCAGGGCCGCAGCACAGGCATCCCCTCCCGGGGAGATGAGCTCAGGCACGGGGCCCTGCCCTGGCAGAGCAGGGGGATCCGTCTCCACAGCGTGGACTCGCTCGTGGCGGAGGTGCACACCCGTTTTCACAGCAGACCTGAGCTGCTGAAAGGGCCCCTGGTGTGGCATCCAGCGTGGTGTAAGTGGAGGCTGGAAACAGTATCTGGTTCCGCTTTAAATAAAATCTGAGCCCACAAGCACTGAGCGCACAAACACTTGTGAGATGCTCTGCAATGCTGGGAGGGCTCCTGAGACTTGGGGCATCTCCTGAGTCCAGGAATGCTCCAGTCCACTCTCCACCCTCTAAAACACGTGCTTTTCTTCACCCAGATTTTGCATCTGTTATGCAGAAGTAGCAGAGAAACGTCAGGCTGGGCCCAGAGCCCCCCACAGCCCGCCCAGCAGCCGGGCTGTGCTGGGGAGTCCCCCTTTGCTGGCGGCGTGGGCAGAGGCAGGTGACCGGCTTTCGAGGATGTGTAGCGTGATGCAAAGTCCTTTCTCCCTTCTGCGCACCCAGATTTCTCCCACCTGCTGCTTTGCATTTGACAAGGGAGGTTCCCTTTCTCCTGCAGTACTCCTGCTTGCAAGGTTCGCCCGGCAGCTTGCAGGCGTCTGTTCCTCCTCTAGCTTTGCAAGATTTCCAGCAGCTGAAATTCCCCCCGGACCTGAAGCTCACAGTGGCTCCCCCCTACCCCTGTGTCTCTGTGGGGTGGGTTGACAGAGGTGGGAGCAGTCCTCCCCTCCGTGTGTCCGGGGTGATGCCCTGCTGTGGCATCGCCTCTCCCGGACCTGCTGCTCTGCTGTAGCTGCTCCCCTGGTCCTCAGGACCCCAGGCCTGTGGAGACCAAGGGGCTTGCCTGGCTCTTGTGCCATCCAGATTCATTCCCTCTGCGGATGTGGTGAATATCGTGGTTTATTCCTGAGTGAGACCGTTTGCCCTGCCCGGAGCCCCCCCAGCCCCTTGCACGGCCACGAGCATTCGCCCTCCGAGCTGGGGGCTGCGTGGGCCCTGGGAGGGAAATAGCCCCTGGTGCTGAGCTGTTCATCTCCAGCTAAGGCTGCTGTTCGCTGGCATTTTTGCAAGGGGGAGCAGAGCTGTCCCTCACCGCCAAGTGTAAATCTGAGCCCAGCGGCAGCAGGCGACCACAGCCAAAATAAGATTAATGGCATCTGCTGAGAGCGCATCCCGAGCACTGCTGTTGATGACTGTGGCTTTAAAATACTGTTAACAGTGGATAAAGCTCCATGATTTAGAGCACTGGGCAATTACATCTCTGTTTGAAATTTCCTAAAGATAGGATCAGCCTCCCAAGTCCTGCTTTCTGCTTTTCCGATAGAATTAATAAGGATGGAGATGTGCAATTAGACAACGCGCAGGCTGGTAGGGCAGATCGATGCCTTGTGGTTACCTAATGAAGTGTTAAATTGTGCCTTTCCCTGTCCCCCTGTAACAGCCGCAGTGAGCTCTTTGCAGAGGGCTTTGCAGGGCTCACGCCCCCCTACCCCAGCCCGGCTTCATGGCGGTGGGGTGCAGACCCCAGGGCTCTTGCCTCCTTCCCAGGCTCTGCTTGCTTCTGTGGTTTGGGATCATCTTGGGCTTTGTCTTGAGCCTGGGGTTTTCAGCAGGGCTCCGTGGGGACGCAGGTTCCCAGCAGCAGGTGGGGAGAGCAGGCTGCTGCCCCCAGAGCCGGGGGGTCCTGGTGGGAGCTGGAGGCGTGGATGAGCTGAAGAGATGGGTGTCCTGGAGAGGAACAAGGATGGTTGTGGGTGGTCTTGGCTCGGTCCAGCCTGGGTCTGGATGTGGCTGCTGGCAGCCTGGCACAGCTCTGCCCGCAGCAGGGCTCTGCATCCAAGCCTCCGAGCAGCATAGGAGCATCCCCAAACTTGTCCGCTTCCTCAGTTCCTCCTGACAAGGCTACGCTGGCTGCACGCTGACCTGGGGACAAGCCAGCCCCCCGGGCAGCCTCTCGGCGTTCCTGGCTGCAGCTCCACTGCCCGGGGAGCAGCGTGAGCAGATGTCGTTTTATCGAAGTGCTGCCGCCGCTGACAGGGTGACGGATAGGCCACTTAGGGAACGTGCCTTGCGCCCTGACTGATGTGAACGGGTGATTTCCATCACGGCGAGAGTGGATGGGTGGTGTCGGGGACACCCTGCCTCCAAGAGATGCACAGCCCGGGGTGCAGCCGCCCTCGTGCCCCCAGCTTGCCTCCCTCGCCGCATCTCCCGCCTGCCCCCCTGTTCTCCATCCCCATCCCACCCTGCTGCTGGCTGTGCCAAGTCCTGGGGCTGGTTTACGCAGCCCTGCTTCCCCCGTGGCTCGCTGCTGCTCTCCCAGAGCTGAGCTGGGGGTCCTGGGTGCTTCCGCAGGACCCCTGCCCACCCCAGCAGTCTGGATCCGGCCACCTGCCCATCTTCCGCCCTTCCCTGGCGTCGGGGTACAGGCTGCACAGTGAGCTGTGCCCCATTTGCTGTGGAGCCTGTGCCCTTCTTGGCCAGCTAGGGCATGGCCCTCCCTCCCAGTTACCCCTTGTAACCGGGATCTGGGCTCGCAGGAGCCACTGGAGTTCTTCCCATCCTCTGGAAACAGTTAACCCGGCGCTGTCTGCAGCAGCACAGACCACCAGCCCTGCCTGCGGATGGCTCCAGCCCACCCTGGACCCGCTGATGGCTTTCGTGGTGGACGTGGCCAGCAGCAGCGGGGCTGTGTGAGGCACGAGATGGCACGCAGCCTCGGACGCCGCTGAGGTCATTCTCCCCAGCCCGGCCCGGCCTTTCTGCATCTGCCGCACATCCCGGTGAGACGTGCCGCAAGGGATGCCCTCCGCACTCCAGTGCGACGCTGCTGCCACGTCCAGCCCTGCCCAGATGTGATTGCGGAGGCATCCCTGTGCCCACAGCACCCGCAGCGGGGCCCCTGCCTGGGCCCGGGCAGGCGGGCAGGGACCGGACCCGTCCCTGCAGCAGAACGGCAGCAGCAGAACGGCAGCAGCAGCTGGCAGTGGGCTGCTCCCACCCCAGCATCCTGCAGACCCCCGGCTCCCGGTGCCCAGAGGAACATTTGGGGGAGGACGTTGCGTTTTTCTCGAGCAGAGCAAGGCTCAAAGGCTGTGAATCCTGGCAGGATGCCCAGCCCTCATGTCTGCTAAGGAAAGGAGCCGTGACCAGCGAGCAAGTGAGCTGTGTCCCCCGTTTTCTACACTGTGGGAGGGTGGGCTGTGTCAGCCCGGCCCTGGGGCTGCCCCATCCTACCCCATGGTACCCACCAAACCACCCAACCTGGGCCCCTCTCCCCAGCCTGGCAAAGCATCTCTCGCTTGCCTGCAGGAACAGGAGCACTTAGCTGGGATAAAAATAGCCACGTTTGCCTCCCGATGGACCGAGAATGGCAGAAGGTGAAAACTTCCCCTGCGCAGCTCTGCTGGGCCCGCCACGTCCGCAGCGGGACGGACCCGCAGGGTGCTGGGGATGGGGTGGGTGAGCCTGGGCACGGCCCACGCAGCCCTCCCAACCAAGGGTACCTTCCTGGGACACGGCTGGTCCCAGGGGCTGTCAAGAAGACGTGGCCAAGGGTGTGATGGAGAGGATGGAGAAGGGAGGAACGGGGAGCGCAGGGAGCAGCAGGGTGGACAAGCCCAGCAGTGCAGGGGGTCCGCGGGCTGGCTGGGCTCCGGCTCTGCTTGTCAGGCTGAGCGGAGGGGACATCGCTGGGGCTGTCCCAGGAGTTTCTCTCCAGCCGGTCAGTGCGCGCAGGCTCTGCGGCGGTGGCCGGGCCACAGGGAGGGCTGGGAGGATGTGTTTAGTTCTCCGAGCATTTCTCCACTGCGTTTTCCTCTCTAAATGGCTCTTATTTTTAGATCCAGGCAGTTGCTAAGCATCGCTGCCTTGCTAAGGCGGCTTCTTTCATGGCTTGACACCAAAGCACGCTGACAACACGCTGCCGCGTGAGCGCGGCCCTCCCTCCTCGCTGCTCTGGATTCCCTTTCTGCCCCGCAGCAGGGATCGGGACGGGGATGCTGTGCCTCTTCCTGTAGCCCCTGCTCCCCTCTGCCCCTCTGCACAGACCAGAGGATGGAGGGAGGAGAGGTGGCAGATGCTGGGAGCAGGGCAGCCCCCAAGATGCGCCCGGGACCCCTGTGACGGTGCAAACAAGCAGCACACGGGCAGCAGCATGACAGAAGTCCCTGGCTTTGCCCGTGGTGGGGACTCTCCAGCACAGCCCACGTCCCCCGGGATGGCACCGTGCACAGATGGCAGCGAATAACCGGGGCAGCAGCGGGACATCCAGCCCCCCGCGCCAGATGTACCGGTGGGGCCCTGAGCTCCTCTTTTGGCAGCACCGTGCCCCTGGAAGCCCCCCCCACCCCAAGGTGTGGCTGCTGCTTCACCCTTTCCCAGGGGCTGCTGGAGGTGGGGGGAAAAACCCTGCGAAAGGCTCCAGCCCTGCACGGGGAAGCCGTGCTCGGGGCGGGGGGCGGCAGGGGGGTCCTGTGGACCCGGGCCACCCTCCCCGCGCCTCTGCTGTGACTCCTGACCCCTGCACGTCCCCCCTGCCCATTGCCCACCCAGCTTCTCCCCACGGGAGGGTCCAGCAGCCGCCCTGGGCTGGTCGGGGCTGGGATCACCCCTTCCTCTGTAGCTCCTGGGGGTCTCGGCGTGGGCACCGACACGCAGGGCTGGGAGGGGGGTCCTGGCTTCCCCGCAGCGGGGTGTGCGCGGTCTGCGCTCCCCTCCTTCCCCGGCGGCTCCCGGGAGGAGGCGGGGAAGGACGGGAGGGAGGGGGCGGCCGTGCCCAGCCCCGGCGGCGGCGGGGGACGGGGCGGCTGCGCGCTCCTGGCTGC
>Ga0065711_1037285_pt1 | contig 19981 bp, 9 predicted proteins | sample Hoacrofraction12_FD_59098 | JGI IMG/M metagenome (GOLD analysis project Ga0065711, IMG submission 59098) | Hoatzin crop microbial communities from Cojedes, Venezuela - Epithelial fraction 12 v2 (version 2) | ecosystem: Host-associated > Birds > Digestive system > Esophagus > Crop | place... | reverse complement strand
GGGGGGGGAAGAGACACTGTGAATACAAAGGTTCATATGGAGAGGCTGAATAGGGAATGTATGTTTTCCTTTCCAGCAGAAGAACTGGCAACTATCACATGAATCTGCGTGGAGGCAGATTTGGAGAAAATAGTAAATGATGGTTTTTAGCAAAACAGAGTTAGGCTGTAGAAATCTTTGTTGCAGAATCATAGTCACAAAAAATTTACATGGGGTTAAAAAAAATGCTGAAGCAATTAAACATTTAGTTTTATCAAAAACCAAATACAATATTGCATCTGACAGTCTTTAAACCAGAAAGCTGTGGAACATAGCAAGGTAAACTGGGAACGTTTGGCTGTGTTTTCAGGATTTTAAAAGTACGTAAAAACTTGGTATTGGAAACAGGATGCTGCAGTAAGTAGTATTTAATCTGGATGCTGCTTTTTGATGTTTGAGCTCTGAAAACACCAGACAAGGAAGAAAATCATAAACAATTACTCCAGCATTTCCTGATTCTTCTGCTTTGTGCGAAATACTCTCCCTCTTAACAGCTAGTGGACCCCTACTTTCCAAACTGTTACGCTTGTACACTCTGTTACCTTCCCCCAAGCAATGCTTGAGCATGTCAGAAGAACATGCTCTGTGATTTGAAAAATATTGTAATGCCTGCTTTTCTCCATAAAAACCGGCACAAATTATTAGAGTGCAAGGGTTTGTGCAGTATTTAGTGAACTTTGCCTTGTTGAACTCTTACTGAATTTCCAGTGGTCTGCCTCAGACTTTGTATTGGAAGCTTCTGCTTTATAGCATAAGCATCTATTTGAATCTAAACAGAATGCAGTTTTACAGTTTAAAAGGAAGTTGTTTGGGAAAAAGACTCTTTAAAATAAGATGACAATTGAAATTCCAAAAAAATTCTTTACTCCAGAATAAATGTATTTTTAATTAAAAATTTTAAAAAGTGGTTTGTTGCCTTTGTTTTCGAAGAACGATAGATATGTCTAACTTTAAAAATAGCTCACAAAATCATGGACTTGCTATAAGATTCATGCAAATAAATTGTAAGTTTAATGCAAAATGTGTGACAACTTTGGGATCACTGAAAAAAAATTTTTAGTGCTTCTTCATCTCAAATATCTCAATGAGCAACTTAAAAATAAAAATCAAAACCCAACAACAAAAAGAACCCTACATAAGATAAATTGCTACAAAGTGTGTCCAAATTAACAGCACTTAATACTTCCAAATCAAACCAATAACTGGGAAACTCTACCTCCGTATTCTTAGTACAGTAGCTCACTCGCCACAAGTAAGATAGATAAATCATTTACATTCAGATATGTCTGCAAAGTAAAAATTCTTATAAGATATTTAATGGTCAATTTTTCTTCTATTTAACTTCTCTGAATCAATGAAATCTCTGAATTAATGTAATTTTTAAGGTAGTCTACATACGTGCTGATTATTATCCAGAATATAATAATAGCCACTGAAGTCCAGCATGTTGAGTATCATCTCTATTTAATGCTCCAGAGAACTCTAAACTCAGTTAGTTTGACAAATACATGTAGCTGTTTGGCTCTTCTTTATTAATAACTAAGTAAGCATTAGATTATAATTCTACAGGTACAAACTTGATAGCAGTAAGATCACTAGGTGTCACTAGAATCACAGTTTTGAATGACTTCTCAGGGAATTCTAGGGTAGTCTATTAAGGTTACATGCTCTTTCCCATAATCGTTTGTATTATTTATTGTTTGAGAATAAAACTGTATTTACCTATTTTGATTAAAAGAACTTTGATTTGTGTATTAATAGGTAAATTCTTGTCTCAATGTCATCTTTAGTGTTGACAAATACCATAGGTATTCCAAGATAACTTTAGACCTACTGTTCTCAAGTCAGTCTTTGAATATGAAAAGACAGGAAAAATTAGGGGTATGGTATCAGTTGGATATTTGGTCTTGTAATGAAAAAAAAGTTTGCGTAAATACAGGTTGCTTCTCAATAAGGTGCTGTTTTCATCGTTGCCATATACAAAAACAAGGCAGAAAACTGACTGATGGGTAAGATGTAGAAGCCAGGATCAGATGAAGCCTCCTTTCTCATTTGCCTGAATAGAAAAATTTACTGTTGCGTGTCCTCGTCATGTCCCGCCCACCCCCCTTCTGTAGGTTGTATTTGGTTAAGGTTAAATTCACTAGCTACTGAATAATGAAAGCTTACAGTCCTCAGAAAAGTCAGGGCAAGATTTGAGATTCATGAGAATCTGGCCAGAAGGACTTATTACAGTGATTTTTGAATGCATGGAAAATAATGTATGAGTGGGAGTCCTTGAGTTTCAGAACAGGAATTTACAGAGCATCATTAGGACAAAAAAAATTGTATCATGTCCTATATTTGATGTGTATCAGATAGATTTATCCTTTTTTTATCATTACAGTAGTTATGGTAAAGATACACACTTAGGAAGGGTCGGTATTTCATTTATTTCATTATTACAGGACTCAGACAAGTCTTTGTGCAATAAAGGTTATCATTCTTATCATTCTTAAAAAAAAAAAAAAAAATCCAAAAAGACCACCCAAACCTGTTCTAATTTGTTATACAGGTGTCGAGAAACTGGACTACATGTTGATGAATCCTTATTTCCTGCAGTAGACACTAATGAAGGATTACCACTATTGACCAAAAAAGTGAGTACGTGTTTTTTTGTTTGTTTGTTTGTTTTTTTAAATAGGCCCATAGTAGTAAGTTTTGAAGTTGGAACTTGACTTCCTGACCTCAGGCATTTGAACTGTTTATCTTCAGAACATTCTGTCATCTCTACCTATCCATATGATACATATCCATCTTGGACTAGATGACCCACCGAGGTCCCTTCCAATCCCTACCATTCTATGAGTAGGTTTTTAAAGGTAAGCTATGGCTGTGATGATGGAACATCTTATGTGAAGAAAGGATAATAAAAGTAGAGTTTTTATATTGGTAAATAAAGAAATGAAGATTTAAATTAAAATGACATAACAATTAACTGATAAAAAAGCATGAGTATAATGTGGCTTATGTTTCACTGTGTTGTGATAAACCCTAAAATCCTAGTAGTTAAAACAACCAAAATCTTTCAAGCCTTAGCTTTGCTACAAGCAATAAAGATGGTGAATTAGTCTCCTTTTTACTGAAATCTAATCTAAAAAAATGTGTTAAGTTCGTTCTTCTTTCACATTGAAGTTCACTTTGGAAAATGTTAATGTTTACAACAATCTGTGTCTCTGAAGGAGGTGATAATAAGTAGCATAGAGTTAAACACTGATAATAAATGCTCTGATAAAGTGGTAGGCAAATAGAACGTGTAGTTAATTCTGGCAGTTTTGTACCATGTAATTAATAGTTTTGTGTGTCTTGTAGCACAAATGTATGCAGCCAAAAGACTTTGTTGAAAGAAGTCCAGAAAATGATAGGAAGCTGCAGAAAAGACTGGACCAGATGGCTAAAGAATTAGCTGTGCAAAAGATAGCAATTAATGCTGGTAAGAACTACTTTGGACTAATATTCAAATATCTGAAGTTATTTCTTTAAAGCAGTTGATGGGGTTCGGGTTTTGGTTTTTTTACTTTTATACATCTCACCATGAGAAATAAAGTGGACTTGCTTTTTAGAGTTCTTTGCAAGTTTGTGGTTTTAAGGTATCTGTAGTGATGGTAGGTATAAGGAACTTAATTTTTTCAAGTTTTATGGGAAAAAAAGAATCTTCACGTGAAGGTCCTATTGCATTTGTACATTAATATTTACATGCTATTTCTTTGTGTAGAAACCGATGTACCAGTTCTACTGTTTGAAGACAATGGTTCACTTGTGTACAGCCCTGTTAATAAGATAAAAGATCAATGCAATGCGATGGAAAGAAGAGTGAAGGAGATGAAGGAAAAACGAGAAAATCTGTCTCCTGCTGGTAAGAAGTTAAATTTTGCTTATCCATGAACATGCACAAATGGCTACTATCTTTATTGCTGAATTTTTGGTGCACTTGTCTTGCTCTGGCCTTTAGAATTTTTTTCATATCCTACTCGATTGCATGTCCTCCCTTCTTCCCAGGTTTCGAGTAGGTATGAATGCTTTAGCTTTTAGTTTCTTTCTATCAAAGGGCACAAGAAGTCATGGAAGACAATGATACAAGAACCAGTGATACATGGATGAAAAATTAAATCTCATTTATTGCAGCATGGCTTGTATTTGTTTTCTTTTTAAGTTGTAAGGTAATACCTTCGCATGTTTTGAAACACATTTCTACTATATCAAGGCTTTGCAGCCTATTGCAGAATTTGACAAATTCTTTAGTAAAATGTCTCAACTGTCTTAGACATGTCTATAATATTTTCTAAATGGTTTACCATCACTCTTTAGTTTCAGAAAAATGTGGTGCTGAGTTATAAAAAAAAATTGCAGAAAATTATAGAATATGTAATAGCTTTTTAGTTAGTATGTAAATTTGAGATACTGTTGAGCAGTCTACAATTATTTATATGATTCTAGTTCGTTGGCAAAGCAGTGACTTGTCTCTTATGATTGAGCTGTTTTGAAAATAAGAATAGATGGTGTAGAAATCTGTATGTTTGCAAATAGGGCTAACTAGTTTATTATTTACAAATTCCTAGCTTCGCAGATGTCTCAAATACCTCTAAGCAGTTCACCAGGAGACTGCCCGCTCTCTACTCGTGTCTTAACTGATTCAGAAGATATATTGTTACCAGGTAACTAACACAACTTTACATACTACAGAAATTAAAAATAATACATGGCCTGTATATCTTATTTTGGAAAGTATGGTATACTGAAATGGGAACTACTTGCTCTATCATTTATATTTAAAACTGAATTATTTTTTCTTAACTGGCAAAGTATGTAGAATTAAGAATTCAAGGAAAATGGAGCATGAGGAATCACATGGGTTAAATGCTCTGTCTTGCTGCTGTGTTGCTTGCCTCGATTCCTCCTCTTTTCTCGCACCATTCCCCATTAATGGCTGCTTCTCCTGGCATGGTGTCAGTCTTCTCTGCTCTTACAGTGATCTTGTGTAGAATACAGAGTGCACACTAAATAGTGTGGTGTGGGAAGAAAAAAGATAACTGAATGAGAGAGAAACCTCGGAGAACTGAAATAAATGTCTTCCAAATTTTCAGTCAAATAACTCGAATTTAAAAGGAAACCTAACATGTTCACCAGCTTAAGTATTCAGGGATTGAAGAAGTATCAAGAGCAAAAACAAATCAGCTTTTAAAATGTTTTATGGTTGCAGATGAATTCAAGTCATTTGTTATCAAGATTTTTATTCTCATAAAGTTAGGGGTCTGTTCCTGTGTTTTGACTTTTTTTGCAGGACGTAAGGGAGATTATTGTGCTGTTGAGCTACATCACTGGGCATCTTAACAGCATAAATCATGTGTGGAATGGGTATGCACTTCAGACTTCATGTCTTCTGTCAGTCACGTGAGCAAAAAGCTGAAGTCAGATGCTGGTGTTTGATCTCAGTAGAAAAGTAAGCAGAAGACAGTCTTTAGAATTCATAAGGAGGGCCACTTGAGTGGTCTGCCTACTCTCCGTTCTACCACGACAGTAAGCCATACCTCATGCAGTTTTCAAGTGTTGTATTTTGTTGACATCACACAGGGATTCTGTCATGCTGGTGTACATGAGAACAAGGGTGGGATCTTGTAGCCTCAGACAGCTTGGTATCTCTTCATGCAATGTTAGGGGGAAGTAATAGCTTAATACTGGAAGTAGCGTGGCTGTGCCAACAAACTTTTTTTTTTTTGGTATGTTAGTTGTGTGCTGATGATGTTGAACATGATGATTTGAGAGCTTTACCTTGAGTATGTCCCTCCAACATTACAACGGCACAATGTAATTTTACGTGAAGAATAGACCTCCACATCCTGTGGCAACATTGTGTAGCTTCCACTCTGACGCTGTGTGACGGTGACCCTTTTGTTTGTGCTTGTGAGACACAGGAGAGTAGGTTGGTTAATAATGGTTAAGAAAGTTTAAGAATCTAGTTTAATTTGAGGATTGAAATTAAGACTTTTTCAATTGTCAATATGGGCGTCTGGTCATGTCATGTGAAGCTTCTCTTTTCATCCCCATATATTTAACTTTTCTGAATTTAGCTAGCTACACCATATGTTAAAATGTTACTTATTTAGTAAACAAACAACATCAAGACTTCCCCTAAAACCTACAGGAGCACTTACAGAAGGAGTATTGCTGAAACTTTGCAGTCAAAATATGTTTAAACAAAAGCATCTATTGCAATAATGAGATTGTAGAACAACTGGATTTTAAAAAATGTATTCTGAATAGTCAAAGATACTAGCCTGTTTCAGAGGAATTTATTGCGAAGAGTTATGAATAGATTCTGTGTATCACATCCCCCAAAATAATTTTATGAGAATAGCTACAAGAAATGATGCAGTTTTCCACATTCTAATTATTTTTAATACATTGTGTTGATGTATGTGGTATGAAACTATGATGTTGTATTTAATTTAATCCTAACTGCGAAAACTACAAGGTGGTGGTAATGCTGTGGTAGTAAAAATGATTATTGAGTTTCCAGTATTGTTATAGCTAGCTTTATCAGTGTAAAATCATACTGACTTTCTCCACAAATGCAAGAGTGAAAGGGAGTTCCTCTGCTGCTTTGTTTCAAGAAAGCAGAACAGTGCTTATGGATACTTACTACCATGTAAGAAGATATGACAGCTAAAGTTGTACCTTCTTGTCAACATAGGACGTGCTTTGTTTCTTACCCGTTTTATGTTTAGTTTTTGATGACTTCCCATATAATATCCAGAAAAGTGGCTAAATCCTTGCTTTCTTTTTTCAGTAATTTTATATGTATTTTATTAAGAAATGTAGTACTCTTTCTGTTAATTTATATTTATATTTAAATAATAATTTGTATTTATAAATTTATGTTTATATTTCCACTTTTCTTATTTTGCAGGAGAACAAACAGAAGACTGCTTGAACTCGACCAGTGATTATCTTTGGGGAACTGATAAGTTAAAGAGACGGAAAATAGAGATAGTAAAACACGCCTGTGATACTTGGACTGATACTCATGTATCCATGAGTGCATCAGTGAATTCTCCCTCACATAGCTATGAGCAGAAGAGCTTAACACCAAAACAACATAACAGAAGAAGCTTGAGAAAGAAACAGATTTTGCAGGATATTTTGGGTGATGAATTGTCTTTAGAAAAGAAAGAACTAAAAAAGTTTCCAAAGAAAAATCAGAAGGATGAAAATAGCATTACTACTTCAGTTGCAAACAGAAGTTATCTTCTCCAAATCAAGGGCTTGGGTCATATTACTCCTTCCAAAAAAACAGTCAAGTTAAGTACTGTCCCTGCTTTGGTTAGCAGTGTCTCTAATTCACTTATGAACAGCGAAGACTTAAATGCATGTTTGTTGGATAGAAGTTTCCCTGTTGACAGAAATAATTGTGTTCTTGAAGACAAGAAGAGGAAGAAACTACAAACAATAACTAGTTTGGCTGCCTCAGAACTGGGTGCATCAGGGTCTAAAGAGTTCTTGCAAGCAGTTACTACGTATAGCAAGTCTTCTTGTGCTGAAGAGGCTGCTTATGAAGACTTCTTTTCATCATCCAATTTGAAAGAAAATGAAGTACAGGTACGGGTACCAAAGGAATCACAGAATCCTCCTGAAGTTTGTTGCAAAAACTCTTTTACAAGCATGGACTCACTTGATGTGAGTTTCTGTAAGCCACATACTACTTCCAAGAAAAGTAAGAAAAAGCCTATTCCAGCAAATGACGTTTCAGTAAAGAAAAACTTCAAACCAGCTGAACATCCTGGAAGTGTGCCATTAAATTATATGTCAGGTGATGAAAAAGCTGACACTACAGAAGCTCTAGATTCTGATGATGTGAATAGGCTACCTCAGCACGCTCATGAAAAATCCTGCAGAACCAATGTGAATTACTGTACTCGCACTACTGGTAAGTCGCTACATAATGCTGGAGAATGAAAAGATACCATACTACATTAGATATACTCATGCAACTAAATTACAAAATGAACTGCCATTCCCAAGGGAAAAATATTTCAGAATTACACCAAAAGAAGAAAATGCTGCAGTACTGACTCTATTTTTGAGTAAAATAAATGAGTGCATAGGATCCAAAAGAACACCTCTCTCTTCCCCCTCTCCCCCCCCCTTATATTACAAACACAAAGAAATCACAAAGAGATAAGGAAACTGTGCTCACAAAATGCAACAAAAGTATGTGAGCCTTCTTCTCCCCTAATGCTTGGCATTCTGTAAACTTTCTGCTGCTATTCAAAATATGCTTAAGAAACCAAGGTCTTTCTATTGTAAATGTTATGGTGCTCTTGTAAATTGTTTATCAACAATATCAACTGCTCATCATAGGTTCCTTTGTTCAAATTATTTTTATTTCACAAGTTAAAATGGCTACGTTAGATTTGTTGCAGTTAAGGGCATAAAATCTCTGGTGGAAAAAAAAAGATAGTTGAGTTAGCAATTTCTAACTTGTGCTATAATCAAGATTGAGTAAGATATATGAGGTCATGTGAAAGAATCACAATGTAAATCAACCATGGCTTTTTTATACAGAACTTAGTTTTTAATAGTAATTTGAAGAGTATTTTTTTAATATTTGAGCATTTTTAAGTCGGTTTAGCCTAATTTATTTCAATGTAAATGTATACTAGAATATTGAATCTAAGGAACTTCCCTGCTCCTAACTTGCATTGGGCTAATCACTTTCAGATTTTGATGTTTTGAACTCTGTCAAGTGAGCAGTGACTGTGCTTATATCTGTGGGTAATAAGTGGCTGAACTGTGAGCTGTGATTTTGGGTACGCTACATTCTGTATTTTAATACCTGAAGTGCGCAGTTAAAAAAAATTGATGCAGGTATATGTTAACACAAGTATAAGAAATGTACAGCCATGAAGCTATGAATCCACTGTATGTGTTTTTGCCATGTGGCAGTGTACTAGAAGATGATCCTTAATTTATGTATTTCTTAATGTCAAAGAACATGAAAACAAATGAGGAAGGAGAAAATATTTACTACTTTTAAACTTAGCCATGCCAGTTGATTTTAGAGGTAATTCTAACTTTTAAATTCTACTGATTAAATTATAATCAATGTTCTAGCATGTTATGCTTTTATTTTCTTTCTGGACAACTTGTTTAAGGTAACAGATTTTGGAGGAGAGGAAAAAGTCACAAGTATTCAGCAAACGCAAGTTATTCTATGTTTATATTTTTTATCCTTTTTTGTTAGGAACTACTGTAAGTCTCAATTTGTGTGTCTAGTAATTCTAATAATACTTGTGATTTATCAGTGATGGTCATTTTCCCAAATATAATGTAGTCAGGTTCATGTACCTGTTGTGTAGTCAAGTAGAACCTCAATTGTGACAGCTGAAACGGGCTCACTGAAAAATGGAAGGAATCAATAACGAAAGATGAGTTGTATTTTCCCTAATGCAAGTTCTGTGGAAGAACTTATTTTAAACTTACTACTGTGATGCTGTATGATGGAATAATTGATTTTTATTAAATATAGGTTGAGTATGTTCTTTTTGGCTTGAATGTAGTTATTTTCTGTCCATGTTAATTAGTAAATAAATAGTAAATTGCTTTGGTTTTCTGTATGTTGTATGTGATTTGAAAACTGGTAAATACAGTATATTATTTATAATGCTGAAGATTTCTTTTCACAGTTAGGAGTAGTCAGATATCCCTGTAGAATTCAGTTATATCTGTATGCATTTTAAACATCAGAGATTTTTGTTGCCCAATTTTCCCTTGTGTTTTTAGGTCAGTGTCACTCTTACCCAGCATGCTTAATGACAAGAAGCAAGATTTTATAAGCTTTCTTTCCACAGACTACTTGGAACATTTGATTTTTACAGTAGAACTGTAATATGCGAGCTGATCTGAAATTAACTTTTCAAGTCCCAATGCATATGTTGCAGGAACTTCAGGTTCTGTTGTAGGGTACACTCAAGGCTGTCCAGTTGTTCTGCTGAACAGCACAGGCATAAACATGGCTATTTATTTCCATCTTACTCCAAGTCGTAAGTCAAGCAGAGAACTGTCACAGATACAAGAGTTGAAATTAATAAGGTGTTATAAGAATATTAAAAGATGCTTTCCTATTCAGATTCACTTTTTCTTTCTCAGCTTTGTTTCTGGAAGTGAAATAAATTTTTTGTCCTTCTTATTAAACCAGTCATACCTGATAAATTTCAGTGCTCTGTAATCAATAAATGCTGTGTAACTGGGTTTTGCGTGTCAGTGCCTAAATTTTTAGCAAAGTGAGGAAAATGATGGCTTTTCTCTGTCATGAGTGTAAGTTTGTGGAAACGCAGCAAGACTGTTTTTTGTGAAAGTTAATTATCCGTGCTACTAGGAGAGTCTAAGAACTTGCAATTCATGTTGTAAATTGCTTTACTTTGAAATCCAGTCCATCTGCTTATAACTTTTTAGTAGGGCTGATGGTAGGGTAAGTTGGCAATTGAACAACATGATTTAGAATGCCAGTACTTGCTCAGATTTGATGAATTCCTGACTTTTCATCTGAAAGCTACAACAATAAATAACATTGGGCAAGGAATGCAAGAGCATGTGTTTTTAAGCTTTTATTGTCCTAAAATCATTGAGAAGTTTGAACTGTGACTTAGCATTCTTTCCAGTCTTAAAAATAAACTTAAGGCTTAGCTGAGTGAATTTTAGATATTTATGGTGAATGTGGGAAGCAAATATTATCTTGGTTGGCCAAAACACATAAACTAAGACCTATTATATTATAATTAATGTAGTTCAATTGTAAGATGGGGAATCTGGAGTATCACTCTGTTATTTGGTGCAAAAATGTTTAATCTAGATGAATAAGTTTTACGTGAGGTTCTAGGTGCTAGGTACTTAATGCTGCTAGAATCCTGTGCAGCCTGCTGTAGGTGACCCTGCTTCGGCAGGAGGGCTGGACTAGATGACCCACAGAGGTCCCTTCCAACCCCTACTATTCTGTGATTCTGTGATTCTGTAATACTGTTTATATCTAAAAACACAAATGTGAAAACTTCCTTAGATTTGATGTGCCTTTTTTCTTTTTCTTCAGCTTTGGAAGAAGACAAGCTGACTAATAATATTGTAGGATGTCCTCTCTTGACATTTTATTATGTCCTTTTAAAAAATAAATAAGGGATGAGGAAGAAAACTTTCTTGCTTCATTCCTTATTTTGTTTATCTTTACAAATAGTTTAATTGTAACTAATTATTAAAACTAAAAAAAGGACAAATATTTCTGAATAGAGGAACAGGTTGAGGATTATTTTGATGCAGTCAGATTTGCAAAGCCTGATGACACTTGTCCTAGAGCACATAAAAAACTAGATAAAATTGTTTTAAGCCATTAACAGGTGCTCTCTGGTGGGCCTGCCTGGTGGGTACATAAGCTTTCAGAAGAATGAAGAAATTGTGTTCTGAATAGCAAAAACTTGATATTTGCCCAGGCTGGAATAGTAACTACAATAATAGCACAAGTTGTTAAATATTCTGTGCATATGTACCTGAAGGATTACCAATGATGCCAAATTCAGATTTAATTTCTTCACAGTTTGGGTAAATAACCCTGTGGATAAGTACAAAATAGTAGATATGATACAGCTGAATTTCAATGACGCTTCATTATGATATTATTAAAGTAGAACACTATAGATAAATTTTTTATTAGCTAGACATGATTGACCAAAAACTAGCTAGTTGTACCTTTAACTTGAAGTAAATATCAAATGGAATTTTGAAGATAATATTCTGGTTCAGAACTTCTCACTGGTGATAAATGATCATGAATGAGTAGAAGCTTACACTGCAAATTAAAGTCACTCTAATTTGTTCTAATACTACAGAGGGCTATCAAAACTGCTAATTTTGATACCAGTCATTGAGCAATGTTTTAGAAGAGAATTCAAGGAATATAATGGACCACAGTGGTATGAGTGAGCTGTGTATTTGAACTAAATTTGGGGATAAATAACAGTGGATGGAATTGCTTCAAAAAGTTCTGTGGACCTTATCTGAAATACCCTAGGAAAACCTACAAAAGATGAAAACTCCTTACTTGTGACTGAGCAACTGCTTTAAAAAGAAGCAGTCAGGGAGAACCAGACAACAGACAGTGAAGCTTGAGACCTGTAGGATGGAAAGGCTGGAAAGTGCTTGAGAAGTCCTGAGAGTTGGGAGAGAAGCGGTAGGAACTGGATTGCAAAGAATAGTTCTTATTTATGTAATGCATAAGATTCTCAAGCTGATAATCAGAGGAAGTGATGGACCCCCTCCCCTGTTCCTGTTTTACTGTAAATACGAAGAACCAACAAGAGAGAACTGTAACTGGAAAGAGGTCCAAGCTGTGGAGCTTGAGTGTTCAGGTGAAGAGTGGCAAAAAGAATATTACACCACTTCTCGCTCCCATCTCCAACCCACCCTTCCAGAAAACCCAAAATGGTGGATAGTCCTTTTACAGTGACTGAAATAACTTACTGGGAATTAACAGAGACATACCTTGTTTTACCCCCATCTGTCTGGGGTAAAGCAATGGAGTGGATGATCTCCTGACATCCTTTGCAGTCCTGTGCTTCTTGGTTTGGTTTTTTTTTTTTGAAGATTCAAAATACATGTTTAAAAATAATGTTTTCCATGTAAAAGGAGTTAAATTTAAATTTCTTTTTTCTTTTTTTATTGTGTGGCAAGGTCTTTTCTCCTGCTGGCCATCAGTCTTGCTCAGTGACAGAAGATGGTGGGCCTCAGTGCAATACTAAATAAAATTAACATAGTTAAGTAATTAGTTCTCCTTTTGTTAAATGACACTTTAAATATGGAGTTTAAATTAACTGAAAGCCAGGTTTACTTGTATTACACAAATTACTGTAATGATGTGTAAATTCACATGAAAGTTGCAACTTTAGTGTGAAGAAGTGATTAAATATTGATGAGTTCATAATTTTAAAATAAGTAATCAGTAACGGAAAATATAATTTTTTGTGTTGCAGTTTGTGGTTGTTCTGTCACCTCAAGGATTAAGAATATGAGTAGCTGACAGAGGAAAAACAAATGATTCTTAGTTATATATGCAGTGAGACTAGTAAATATGGATAGTAGCCTTCAGTATCAGTTATCAGAAGCAGTTTATTTGGGAGGAGCTGAAGTTAGGCCACTTTAATCACTAATTATTAAACTTTATTTAACTGGTCTCATGAATTTCTTTGAAATGAAGAATTAACAAATGTCCTAAAGTAGACTCCATTCAATTAAATTTTGGAAAAATGATCTACTGACATCTTCAGTAGTTAAAACTTCATTAATCAAAAGATAGATCAAACTTTTTCATCTTATGCAAGCAAGCTAATTTTTCAAATGATTCAAGAGTTTATTATTTAGTGCTTATAAAAATCATCCTGACAGTGCTGAAGAATTAAATGTATGTTAATTCACAAAATATGTGATGAAAAATACTGCTTTTTGGCAGCCACATTGGAGTACATTGTTATGGTTGGTGCCTTTTTATAAATAATAGGACTGATAAGCCTGCATGCACACACAATTCTTACCTGCTAACAGCTTGCTAGATTTGCGTGCAGAGTATTTGAAAACACATTTCAGACCTTTAGGTCATTTCAGATAAACGGTGTGTACTGAAAGCATAGGCTTTTCAGTAAGAACGTAAATATCTAGCCACCACTGTATTCAGAGAGTTTGCAAATTTTGTAATAAATAGAAAGCAATTTACCGGATTCTCTACTTGTAGTTAATACACGGTTTTCAAAATATTGGAAATTGGGAGTTTTAAAACTAGTTTATTTACAAGATCAGATACTGAAAGATGAAGTCAGATGCTTGAGTGTCGTTCTTTTTTCCATAACTGAAATACGATGGAAAAATAACTGGTACAAATTACTAACTTAGGTATCTTAGTTGTGCATGACTCTATGTGCTACGATAAAATAATTGGTGGCAGTTTCATTTCACAAGATTGCATTTTTCATTTCAAGTTTCTGAATTTGGTTTCTAGGTGATGAAAATGAAGTTTCAGAGTGTGATGTTACTGATGGCTCTTGCAAAGTTTTTAATGAACAAAAGAATAAGCACAATGAGGGGTTAAGAAAAGCTAGAAGACTCCAAAAGGTCAGTTTAACTGGACATACAGTTTGTTAAGCTCTTTCTTTTTCTTGGAGAATCACTGAGTGCCTTTGTATGTACAAAAACAAATGCATTCTCTATGCACTGTCAATTTAAAAAGTTCTCTGACTCTCACTTTCCTTGAAATGTTATGCGAGTGGTGTTCAAAGAAAATACGTATAACCATGGAACTCGGCTTTCTGGTAATTTGTGGTGGCAAGAGTCCATGCCGACATCGTAAAGGAGGTTGGTAAGCCAGCTCAAACTGTTCTAGATGCAAAGCTGCTGATGTAATGTGAACAGATGCCTATCCTTTTTGGAGGAGTTACTAAATGGGGTAGGGGTTTTTGTTTGGTTTATAGTGGGTCATCCCCAGTGGATATTTCTGCAGTATAAAGATTTATGTAATATTATCTTCTACGTTCAGGTAAAGCTAAGTTTATTAACGTACTATTTGAGCTCAGTTTGGATGTTAAAAAAAAAAAAGATAGGATTGGGTCAGCACTGAATCTTTTTTAGATGTTTTTCCCTTGTAAAAGTTTTTTCTAAGTAAATATAAAACTTATCAGGAAAATAAATAGTAGTTCTTTTTATCAGTAAGTAGCAAGTCCTACAATTAAAATGAGTACTGAATTGTTTTGAGAATGGGAAGTCCTAAAGCACTCAAAGATGTCTGAGGTAACTGGAATTTCAAAAAGATTGATCACAGATTTTAATCCTCTTTCATGTAACAGTTCTGAGCAGGTGCAATTATTAGGCTGTTCAGCCATTTAAACATCCTGAAGATGGAATATTAGTCTCCCTGGACCAGTGATCTTCTCTGGGTTAAAATTATTTGACTTCTTGCCTCCATCTTACTGCTTGTTATTTTTCTTAAATATTTGTTCCCTGCTTTTCCTAAATACGTACATATGTATTATTTGTATAACTGATAACTAAGTATTATGTGGACTGTATAAACCGACTTCACTCTAGATCCATGTCCTATAAAAACATAGTAAGATAGTCTACTTTTTAGGCTAAAACATCTATCTAGAATAGTTTCATTTCCTGCCACAGAAATCTGACTAAAGCTGCGAAACGTATATCCACAGACTACAGTCAATGGCTTTTCTTAGGGGTATCTGCAGAAATGGTGCTTGGAGATTCATCAGATTTGTTGGTACTGATTTCTACTCCTGTGTAATTAAACGCTACAGGAGCATTATACAGTAGTGCTAGTTTTGATTCATTTATCTTAAGAAAAGATCCCAACGTAACTGAAGAGAAACAAAAAACAATATGAAGTTGTTTTTTATTGTTCCCCTTTTTCAAACCTGGCCTTGCAGTCAAAGGTGATATTTTTGAATGGTTCTGCATGGTCTTTGCTTGCAAAGCATGCTCTGTGAGGTGTTTAACAGCAGCAAAAGCTAAGCTGTAGCTGGAGAAAATTCCTGTTCAGTGTTTTGAGATAGCTTCTTTCGTCCATCCATTTCAGCTAGACGATAATACAATTTGACTCAGATATCAGTAAAATAGCAGCACATAATTTCTTTCATGTCATGAATGCTTTTAAAAACAATTTTAAAGGTTTCCAGTTGCAGTTTGACTGTGTGAATGCATATAGAGGCAATGTTGGGATTTTTTGATTGAAAAGTAAAAAGAACTTCACAAAAATGTTTTATGTGGTTTAACCAGACAGTCTGACAACCAGACTGTTGCACTGAGAGGTTTTACTTCATTGTCTGTTAATACATATTAAATGTTTGTGACTATGTCTATTTAAGATCTATTTTCCATTGTTTGTATGCATACATACATGCAAAATTTGTAAAGCCAATGTTGGAGATCCCTAGGAAATTCTCAGTGAAGCGATTTTAAGAGGATGTTGTTGTGAACAAAATTAGACTGTGTCTAAATTTTTGTAAAGAATTAAGTTGCAAAACTTGCCTAGTACTAGCCACAGTATGTTGCTGAAGCTTTTTAAAAACAACGAAACATTATAAAAATTTTAATAAACACTTGTTTCCAATGGCTGAAGCTTAAACATCGCAACATTTTGCTAATGTTTGACAACATTTTGCTAATGTTTGTAATTAAGTCAGAAAATTTTTGTTTTTTTCCTTTGCCCAAAGCAAAAAGAGTATGAGAGAAATAGCACAAATATTTAAAAAAAAGTTTTTATTGAATCATAGTATTATGAAGAATTTTCTTATGTTTATGTAAATCTTAAAAGAAAGTTTGTTTAAAATACAAGTGCAAAAGAAATGCCATTTTGTAGCTGGTTTAATGGACTAATGTTTCCAGAAGTGTGACACTGAATTTCTAGACTTTTTATATCTACAAAAGGGAAAAAAAAAACCTTTAAATTATAGTCATTGCAAGTTTTATGCAACTTTGTACTGAATAGTTCCAATATGAGGTTTCAGATCATATTGCTGGTGTTCTGGGAGTCTGTTGTAAGTATAATCTGTTAAATTCATTACTTAGCTGTCTCTGTTAGTTTTTTTCATAGAATAGAGTTTGAAATCTAATACCTCTTTAAGAACATCTTTGATGTTTGCTGAATGTAATTTCTTGACATTGTCTGAATTAATTTAGAGTACTTCTGTTGTAACTCATTCACTATAGTGTACATTACAGTGAACACTACAATTAGAACTCATTTGCTACAGTGAATGCATGTCAGTGGGCATTAGGAGTTCACTATGGGATGGTAAACATTAAGAGCCAGACAAAAATATCTTCAGGAAATATGACCAGGCATAAGTATTAACATTATTTATTTCCATGGTTATTTCAATTTGTCATTTGTAGTTACTTTAATATAAATCATGCTGTACACTGTATTCCTCTGCTGTGCTATTGTGCTATGCGTTTGTTTTCTTCAAAACTTCATGCACGTTGAGTTTCTTGTGTTTTGTTTTAGCTGAAGTTAAAATCAAGAAATACTTTGTTCGGGTACTGTTATATCACAATTTTGGATTACAACTACTCATATTTTCTTTATCTATGCCTATTGTACTCTTAACATGGAAGACTTCATAGAATTATAGAACGGTTTGGCTTGGAGGGAACCTTCAGAGATCATCTAGTTCCCACCCCCCTGCCATGGGCAGAGACAGCTTCCACTAGACCAGGTTGCTCAAAGCCCCATCCAACCTAGACTTCAACACTGCCAGGGAGGGAGCAGCCACAACTTCTCTGGGACAACCTATTCCAGTGTCTCACCACCCTCATAGTAAAGAATTTCTTCCTCATATCTAGTCTAAATCTACCCTCTTTCAGTTTAAAGCCATTACCCCTTGTCCTATCCCTACATGCCCTTGTAAAAAGTCCCTCTCCAGCTCTCTTGCAGGCCCCCTTTTAGGCACTGGAAGGCTGCTATATGGTCTCCCCACAGCCTTCTCTTCTCCAGGCTGAACGGCCCCAACTCTCTCAGCCTTTCCTTGGAGGAGAGCTGTTCCATCCCTCTGATCATTTTTGTGGCCCTCCTCTGGACCCATTCCAACAGATCTTTCCTGTGCTGAGGGCTTCAGAGCTGGATGCAGGACTCCAGGTGGGGTCTCACCAGAGCAGGGTAGAGGGGCAGAATCACCTCCCTCAACCTGCTGGCCGTGCTGCTTTTGATGCAGCCCAGGATATGGTTGGCCTGGGCTGCCAGCGCACATTGCTGGCTCATGTTGAGGTTCTCATCAACCAGTGCTCTGAAGTCCTTCTTGGCAGGGCTGCCCTCAATCCATTCTTTGCCCAGCCTGTATTTGTGCTTGGGATTGCCCTGACCCATGTGACGGAGCTTGCAATTGACTTTGTTGAGGTTCGTACAGGCTGACCTCTCAAGCCTGTCAAAGTCCCTCTGGATGGCATCCCCTCCCTCCAGCCTGTTGACCATACCACACAGCTCGGTGTCATCGGTGTACTCAATCCCACTGTCCATGTTGCTGACAAAGATATTAAACAGCACCACTGAGGAACGCTACTCATCACTGGTCTCCACATGGACATCGAGCCATTGACTGCAGCAATTTGAGTGCGACCATCCAACTTCTAATGACAGTTATCTAAAATTGTATTGTTGACTAACAAAAGCATGAAGACAGAGCAGTTTATAATGGCAGGCATGCTGGGGGAAGATGAGTAAGATTTTCAGAAATCATTAATGGCTTCAGGAACAAGCTTTTTGGATTTAAAACATCACCACCACCCCAAAACCCCCAGGAGTTTTGGTGTGTTGTACCTATTCAAATGCAGCCTATAAAGATAGATTTATAAAACTGGTTTGTACGTTTTAACTTAGTTTTGGGACATGACAACCCATAATTGAGGATAGTTCCAGATTCTTCACATACAGAGCTGGAAAGGATAAACACTGTGGATTAATGCCTATGAATGTCAGCAGGTGGCTTCCCTGGTCTAGAAATCTATTTTGATGATGCTGGCTTGCAGGGATAAAATAAACCCTGAATGCTTTGTGTTGCGTTTTTCAGTTATTCCATGGAATTGAATGCCTAGTTCTTTGTTGCCTTGCATAGGGAAGACAAATAACTAAAAATTATAAAGCCAAAAATTTATTCAAACAAATTAGTTAGTGGTGTTAATGTGTTGGTGTGAGAGTTGAGTGCTCATTTCATTGCTTAATGTCACAAAAGTGCTTATGTTTATCACACCACCTGCTGCATGTCACAAATGTAAATATTTTGTACTTTAAACAGATCAGAGAGACTCATTATGAATAACCAGTTAACTGCCATTTTTATTCAAATAGAAAGTTCTTTGATATTTGTAGAGGGATATGAGGGGTGATATAAAGGATCTAACAGTATTCCATCAATAGAAATGCAATTGGAATAAATTTTACACTCAATAAAAACCCCTTAAAATACTGTCTTCTGAGTGAGAAACTCTTCAACCATGTGACAAAAAAACAATTAAGCACCATGAGGGATAATTAAAACCGTATTTTCACAGAGAAGGCAGTATGGATTTAACTGAAATTCCTTCAGTTTTGTTTTTAAACAAATCATCTTGGCTTGTGTTTCCGTAGCTCTTGGATTTGAGTGAAGGTAGAGTTATTAACACTGAACTTAAGAGATTTTTGAGAGAAGGGAAAATTTTTACAAAGAATCTATGCTCCTGCTGTGGAACAATTAGTGTGATCAGGCCGTCGTTAGATCCTGTTATCAAAATCCTTTTTGAAAGTATTTTATTCATGACAAAACAAATTTTAACATCTTGAAAAATCTGTAACTATAAAATATGAAGCATCTTACCAGACATTCAGGAAAGTATCTTTATATTTGATACGTGCATTTGTAGACTGTCTTAAACAGATTGTATCAGTTTAGGGGACAACATCTTTGTATGTTTTCCTTCCAATTTTGGTCTTGTAGTTGCTTCAAGTAGGTACGTATTTTAAACACTGATACTTGAAATGTTACTGACAGAGCCACAAATTAGTACTAAACTAGTGTGAATTAGACAAGGTGGAAGCATGCAAGTTCATTTACAGTTAACAGTGAAGAAACTGGAACTACCTACATGTTTATGGTCTGGGGAAAATACTTGATGTAATGAGGGTGGTGGAAAAGTGGTCATTGAAAATTATTCAAATTGATTTACGAAAGGCTGGACATGAGCCGGCGATGTGTGCTGGCAGCCCAGGGGGCCAACCGTATCCTGGGCTGCATCAAGAGAAGCGTGGCCAGCAGGTCGAGAGAGGTGATTCTGCCCCTCTACTCTGCTCTGGTGAGACCTCACCTGGAGTCCTGCGTTCAGCTCTGGAGCC
>Ga0065711_1005524_pt1 | contig 19981 bp, 9 predicted proteins | sample Hoacrofraction12_FD_59098 | JGI IMG/M metagenome (GOLD analysis project Ga0065711, IMG submission 59098) | Hoatzin crop microbial communities from Cojedes, Venezuela - Epithelial fraction 12 v2 (version 2) | ecosystem: Host-associated > Birds > Digestive system > Esophagus > Crop | place... | reverse complement strand
TTTTTTTTTTTTTTTTTCCTCATCCCCTTTATTCCATTATCTGTTTCACCGTCACCTCGTGTCTTTCTCCTGACAAAATCACGGTTTCTGTCCTAGCAGAAACTTTCTCGTGCAGTTCCCCCTGCCAGCCTGGCTCACTTGGCTACTTCCCTGGACCTTGGCTTCAGTGGCAGCAGCTCAGCAAAATGCTCACTACCTGTTTGCAGGGCTTCAGTGAAGCAGCTGTGGGCAGGTTGCAGGAGAGCCCAGATGGGCGAAGCGCCCTGGCTGTGCCTGCCCCAGTGTTCAGTTTAAAGAGCAAGGAGAGGGGGGGGTCTGGTTTGCCCTGGTCTGGGAAGTAGAAACTGCACCCAGTGCTAACAGGTGGCATGGATCCATGCTGCTCTCCGTGGCCTACTCTCCTGCCCCATGGTGGCACTTGCTGCCAGTGCTGGCTACAAAAATTATGCAGCATGAAGCAACGCTCCTGCCCGGAGAAGAAGCTGCGATGCAGCTAACTGGGGCTCAGCTGTCGCCTCCTTCTTGGGCAGCCCTAGCACTGACACTGCCGAGAAGGTTGCTCCAGTTTTGAGTACTTGCTATGGGCACATCGGTGAGAGCAGATGCTCTTTGAACTCCAAAAGAAGATCCTAAAGGCTTATGTGGGAGGCTGAGCAACGACCTCTCCAAGGCCATTAAACAGGGCGGTTACTCCCTGGTTACCCATCACATGCAGTTCTGCAGATCACAGCAGGAAGGGCTGTCCAGGATTCGAGCTGACAGCAAGTGAAATGGGGCAAAGCAAACCAGACAGGACTTGTCTGAGGTCTCTACAAATGTATTGCAACTTTTAGCTCCGTTTCTAATGGGTGGCTTCTGTAGTCTGGTCTCTGCTCTGTGTCACTGCAGGAGGGGAGATGAGTCGGAGTGTGAATATGCGCTATGCAGTGAGATTTCCAGGGTCTGGTCTCCTAAACCCCGGTACCGTACACTTTATGCTAGCTTGTTGTTAAATTTGTGACCCCGGTGGCTGACTAATGATGTGGGCTGTGTGTTTAAGTGCAAAACAAGCTTGGAGTGGATAGAGCACATCTCTTGCCAGCTACTGCATGTTGCGTGTGAGCACCTCTCCCAGCACCTGGCTGCTCCGGAGAGGCTTTGGTGCCTGCTTTTTGCTAAATCCACATGCAGAAATGTTTTACATCCAGGCTTATGCTCTAAACTTGTGACATTTTTATGACAAGATCGTAATTACTGTTCAGTGCTGCTCCCTCTTTTATTTACAAATGATAACATTAGGAGTGTAGCTCAATGCATTGTATGCTTTGGAAATAAAAATAACTCAGTGATGTGGTTACTAATGAAGAAAAACGTGAATTTTGCTTACCTTTGGAGAGAGATTTATAAGTTTTTCTTCCTGGATTGTATTTCTTAAGTTATGGCTCTGGTATTTTGGGAAATTTACAGATCAGGGTTTTTAGTGGCATGCATTGTTTTTCATGTAGTGGGTTATTACATTCTATAGCTCTCTCTTTGACAGAAGCAAAAGTCCAGCTTGCCACTACCTTAATTCCATGCTAGAAAACTGTGGCGTGCTATTCGTAATGTCGTGTGCTGAAANAGAATTAGGTATCTTTTAAAGACGTGCACTGATTGCTTCCTCCAAATGCTGATGGTGAAATTTCACGTTTCACCTGAATGGACCTAGCAATGCAGCAGAGCAGGTGGAAATAATTTTGGGTTTGGTGGAATATACACAAACCTCAAAATCTGTTGTATACTGTACTATAGCAGAGATCTTGTAAAAGCAGTTGTCTGTAAACTAACAGATGCTTTGATTCCTTGTACATGAAAGTCTATTACAAATACCTTGACCATGGTTTCTTTGTCTTTACAGCGGTTGCTCAAAATGTGTAAAGAGTTTGTGGAAGTAGTGTAATGAGAGATTTCATGTTGCTGGTTCTATTCCTCTAAATGGAATTTCTAAAAGGTTGCTTGTCTGAGATGGTAATGAACACCTCCTAGCTGTAAAGATGTGGATCAGTGCTGAGTGGCTCTCCCTTAAAAGTTCGTTCCTTCTTCCAGATGTGTGCTGTACCACCAGTAGGTTTTAATGGTACAGATTCCAAAATAATCTCAGAAGTCAAAGTTATTTGAGCAGGAACAATAGCTGACTAGAAATGCACGATCCCTATCCCTGCGTGCTCGTGCAACCCCCTGGGCAGAGGAATCGTTCTTCTGCTGTTCCACACCTCTCCCAGTGAAGTGAAGAATATAGCATTTGTATTGCTCTCACCTGAGCTGCAATTAAATTGCTTCTTTGATAAGCTTAGTTTACTGAACAGCTGTAACCAGTTTTCTTTGTCCTATTCTCTTAAAACTAGCTGTAGATGAACAAATCCAAAGCTTTTGGACACCTACAGCTACTGAAATCAACGTGGTTCTGTAATTCTGAAGGACAATAATTGGCTTCAGTCTTTGTAATATAGTTTTCAAAAATTGTATGCAGATGGAGTAGGGAAAACTGTACGTAGAAATTCTAACTGAATCGAGGGGAAAATGCAGTGAAGAGATGCAGTGATTTCCAAGCCTGTGTATGATGCTGGGAAACAGATTACTCTCGTTTCTAGTTTGGTATTTCCCTACCTTACTGCGTGCCTTCGGGGAAGTTGCTGAACACGTGTGCTGTGTTCCTGCATCGTGCAGATAGCACTGAGTTACCTCACTCGGGAGGGCGTTGGTGTAACAGGTAGCGTGTTCGCAGGACCTGGCATACATTAAGTCCTGGAACTGTTTTCTTTTTTGTCTCTGTTTTCCTTCACTCGTTCACAGCAGGTCTTGCTTGCAGTGACATAAAATTGTGTAATAAACCAAACCATGATAAAAATTTAATGGGGAATTAAATTAAGCTTATAGATATTGTTACCTTTGTTTACTATACTCCATTAGCCTGAGCTCAAAAAAAGAAGACTTTGTATTCCTTTGCCAGAGAGAAAAAAAAAAAGGTGGAAGTATTTTTAAAGTCGCATTCTGTACCTTTCAGTTAGTGTTGGTTTTTTTTGTTTAATTAGCCTTTAATTTGAATGCAGTGCAGGAGCAAAAAAGACTCTGAAATTGCAAAGTGAAACTACATGACTTTTTTTCTGTCTTAAACTGTTTGTCAGATATTGAACCAGCTATTGGTTACTATTCCTTGTTACTTATTGCCTGCTATCTGGTTTTATGACCTTTTTCCTAATCTATTATTATTATGTAGTTTTGCTTTTCTGTAATTGATTCATATGCTTTTATGTCTTTGAGGCTGTCTAAGGAAGTAGAGTTATGGTCTGTGTCTGTTTATCTGTCGTCTGCTGTATGTGATTAGACAGCTTGGCCAGGTCAATTTCAGTATGCAAGCAGTAAAAACTTACTAAAATCTTTTTTTGTAAGAAGCTTTTGATTACTCAAAGCTTATGATGAAATTGTGCTATTCTGTGGTCTTACAAATGCCACCTTTTGGTGATGTTGAAGATTGCAAGCAATTTCTGGTACAACGAGTGCAGGTATTATAAATAACGCAAAAGATTTTAATACCATGTAACATGTAATAGAGCATGAATAACTAGTTTTCTCCTGGTTAGTGGTTTATGCTGAATAACTTGATATGTTTCAATCTTTGATATAAAACTGTGTTCTGGTCTTCTCCAAAGACATGGTATTGTTGTAAAAAAAAAAAATTGATTTAATCCTGAAATTTTTACTTAAATTCAATTTCCCTTGGCTTTTGGAAATCTGATTGCAGGGTCTGTTGATATAGGTGCTGGGCAATGTCTTTGTGTTTCATTACGCTTCAGCTTTCTGTCTGCTTTGTAAAACAGCGCTCAAGGAGGAGCTGTGTGGCTGGGAGTGAGCTCTGTGAGGTTAGGTGCAATCAGGGTGTGCTCCTGCCCCTGTGCAGGCCCTTCTGGAAGCTGACCCAAACAATGCCTTCCAAATTTCCAGTATTTCCTTTATTTTGATGATGATATAACTGCCATTCTGTTATTTCTACTTCCCTTTTTTAAATTAACAGGAATGTAAAAAGATGTTGTTTTTTTTTTGCCTAAATGTTGTCAAGCTAAAAAAAGCTAGTAAAATAGTGTCCTAATGGAGAAGGACCCAAACCACCATCTGATTTTTCGCTTATTTTTCCCAATGGCAAGGATGAGTGATAAGTTTTTAAGCTCAATTATTATGTTTTGAATTTTTAATATAAGTTGTTGCTTTATATTCTTTTTAGACCGATCTCAACTCCTTTATAAGACAAATAACTTTCCTGAGGGGGAAAAAAAACCCCAAACAAACAAACCTCAAAAAACTAAGGTATAAGCATTGATTTATTTTTTTATTTTGGAAGAAGAAAAATATGTGATAACTTTTTTGCTTTTTCTCATGTCACATGAGCCCCTTCAGGGACAGTAACCCAACCCCCTTGTTACGTACCATTTATTACATTACGGCTAAAGGAAGGGAAAAGCTACATATTACTCTTTCTGTTGTCTAGGGCCATGCATTAAAAGATGTGGACCTTTTACTCTTCGGTGGATGAGAATAGAGTTTCAGGTTTCTATTAGAAAATGACGTTGGACAATATTGTTGAGCTTTCACTGCATTGAGATGCAATATCAAAAACTTTTGTTAAAAGATTTTAAAACATTAAGCTCTGAAGACTTGCTGCTAATTTTAGTAGTCTAAACTTATTTTCTACATGACTGAATCCAGAGATTAAGTTTCAGTCTATTACTTTAAAATAAGATTGGGTCTGAAGAACATGTGGAGTTTTAGAGACAAGATTTCACCTTTATCAAGCTAAGCACCTCTGTAGTGCACATTGTGACTTGAAGTAGAATAATTTTGAATGTGCAGAGTTTCCCAATGGGTTTTTTGTACTTGACTTTTTTCTTGCATCCTCAAAGAGAGAGAAGAGAATAACACATCCTCTCTTTTATCCATTTTGGTTCTCTGTTAAAAGGCATTTTTAAACTGCAGGACATAGTTGTACTTTCTGCAGCTTTCTTTGTAACTTTGTACTTTTTTATTTATTTTACTCCTGTTGCAAACATTGTCTGTTAGACCCAAGAGTTCTCCTAGACTGTCATAATTTCTGCAGGCTTGTTTTCTGGAGAAAGTGAACTAGACTAACTTGTGTTGGGAACAAAAGAATAAAAATCCTATCTGCCATTGTTAGGCATCCATGTGCATTGCTGGTTACTCAGCCTGTGTGTGGAGATGTTAGTTTGCATAGAGGCAAAAGCTCTTTTTCTATTCACTGTCTGTTAATTGTGGTTTCAGGTCAAATTCTGTGATTATGGACAATTTTTCCTGTACTCACACATTCCTAAACTAGCACCATAGGAATATCTTGACTTCCGCTTCCTCAGGATTTCTGCTGTGGTGATACATATTTCCAATCTCCCACTTTCTGAATGGACCTACTGAACTATAGTTAGTCCTGGTCTGACCTGGCAGATTTAATATCCTGCCTTTTCCCAGTCCTGAACTGCTGTGTCCAGACTGTAAAATGTGATTTAATTTTGGAAACCATGATGAAAAATAAAACGGGCAGACTGGTCTTGCAAGCCTTAATATTTCACTGTTGCAAATACAAGAAAAGCAACTTCTGTCTTGAGGATGCCTTATTTTGCAAGGTAGGAGCTTAAATTCCCCTTAGCCCTCATGGGCAACGTGAGGCGAATCAGTTTTAATAATGAAACATACACCTCGCTGTCTGGCTAACTCCTAGATCTTTCAAAAAATTAGAACTTTATAGAAATAAAGATGAATGAGTCCTCTCCACTATTCTCTCAGTCCACAAGTGATTGGCATAGAAAAAGCTTTAGGTGAGCCAGGAAACCTGGAAATGCTTTTCTAAAGTGAGATCTTCTTGTGATTTATGATGGTGTCCTAAAACTGAAGGTTATCCCATTCCGTGGCACCTTTGATTTTATTTGGTTCGCGTGAATAATGTGAACTGTTACTTGATTCTGAGTATTTCTATCTGGCTTACCATGGAGGATGCAGTTGTATGATGGTGACTCAGCCCGGCAACATAACTTTCACAGTCTACTCATTGCTTTCAGTAGTCTTAAGTGTTTGTTATTGTCATGCCAACAGGAAAGGGCAGACTATGTTTTTTAGGCGATCTCCTTAGCAATGTGGTTGCTGCAAGAGTCAAAGCTCCCAAGACTGAGCAGGCTGCCTCTGCAGCTGTTGCCACCCGGGGAGAGGCATGGCAATAGCCGTCGGCTCTGCAGCGCTGGCAGATAACCCTTCCCGAGCTTTACTCTCTTGAGGTGTGCTGCACTGCCATGAGAGCTATTTTGTGTGGCAGAACCAGAGTTAATCTAGCACTGGAAATATGACCGAGAACTAGCAGATGTAGTTTCCTTACCTTAGAGGAGAGATGGAAAGCGATACAGCCTTCTGCAAGTCTTTTGCCCTCATCTCAACAGCATCATGAAACAAATGCTGATGGAAAGAGAAATTAAAGGTAAAGAGATAAACAGAGAATGAGTTGATGTGGAAAAGGAGTTTTCCAAAGGCAGCTCAGACCAAAATTAGTGCGAAGTCTTGAGCTGAGGATTTCCAGCGAATTGTGCTGTGGTGGGAACCTCTGAGAGCAGAGACGCCGAGGGGCAGTTTGTGAGGACTAGTCGAGGGACAGGTCTTGGTTTTTGTTTGTTATAGTTTGTTTTAGAAACTCTTCTTGGAAGGTTAACTTTGCCACAGTTTACTGGTGTGTAAAACTGGGGAGATGCTGTTGGTGGGAAGAAGAATTACATGATCATTCATGAAGAACTGTTAGCTGGAGGATCTGGGAAGTTGAACCCGCATGGCGCTGACACTGGAGGAGTGTGTATCAGCAGGGTAGTGTATTTTGGAAAATGACAAATAAGATGCAAAGGTATTAGGTATTGTCAGCTCTCTCATTGTCCAAATGTACCTGCATGTCTGATGTACTAACAGTTAGGAGAGTGTCTGTGTGAGGTTTCACAAGTGCAGTTTTGCAAGACAAGGGCTTCTGCAGACTTCCTTGGTGCTAAGGGTCAGAAGGTGGAAGGAGTGTGTGCTTTCTGGGGCAGATATTCCCTGCAGCTGAAACTGCTGGCTTCCCTCCTACCCTCTCCAAAATAGCCCCCCAAAAGTCCGTTACAGATCATTCTGATGATGCTGCCAGGCAGTTTTTTTAGCCCCTCAGGGCACAACTCCTTCTATACAGGAGTTGATGTATATATAAAAGAAAAACCAAAAATCCCAAAACCTGGAAGCCGAATGAAAGAGTGAACACTGGCATGGCTGTAGTCTATGTAAACAAGCAGGAAAGAAATGTGTTGGCTGCTTATTTGGCACCTTTTTGTGGCTAGGTCAATTTAGCAGTATGGCAATTCCAACTGAGCATAGCCAGCAGTCATCTTTCAAATGAAAGGACCTTCCTTTTACTTTAATTCACATTCAAAACTTCTGTGGTGATTTTTGAATGAGTGGTTAAAAAAAAACCAACACCCATGTCAATGGAATATTAAAATAAAAATCAGCTACACCTATATTTTAATACCTGCTACTTTAAATAGCACCTTTCAGCTTCTGTGAGTTACATAAACATTAATTCATCTTCATTGTGCCCCAGAGAGATAAGTGTTATTAGCTTGATAAACAACGTTAAGTAAATTCTCATTTTTCCTCCTTGCTGTTTTCATTATTATTTTGCATGTCTGAAAATTATTCCTGTTATGCAGCTTTTATTTCCACATAGAAATTATTATAGAACCCTGAAAAAATTATTATTAATTATGCATGCTTTATTTTGTTTAATCCTGTTTCTGTTTGAGTGGAATACCTTCATTCCTTCTGATACATTAGGTAAAGCATATTGTTTTCTTAAGATCTCAATTTTATGGGATTAACAACTGAAAGGTAGTAAATTGCAGTTTGCAAAAAAAACCCAACACTCCAACAACTAAAAAACCACTTTTCGGAGCTCTCTATTAAATAAAGAAAAATCGAAAGATTATGTTCTTCCCTTTTATGAAGCTTCAACCCCTATAATTTCTCAAATTATGTTTTGTGTTTTTTAAATTCAGATTCTTGTGATGACTTGGTGAGTCTCCCATCTATCCACTTCTCTTTTATTCACCCTGGAGTTTGCTTTGTTAGTCTCTTACTAATTCTACATTACTAGGAAAAGAGGTAGCCTCTAGGAAACAGCAGTTTCTTTTTCATGACTAGTGTGGCTGCTTTGGTAATTAACATCATGGAACCCCTAATGTACAGGCTCTGGCAAAAAAATATATTCTTCACATCTTTATAGCCAAATGTATACAAATGGTTTTTACCTGGTAGAGTGGAATTGTGGATGCCTAGGTGTATAACTTTGGGCAGAATTTATGGCAACGTTACTCTTTGCAACATATTTACGGTTGTCTTTCAAATTTAAGATAACTGACTAGGTAGACCTGTAAGAGACGGTTCCATAGACTTGGTTAAATGAAATCATCTTAGTCCAGGACTCTGCTGTAAATTCAGGCTAAGTTTATAGGCTTCTTCCTTTTCAAATGGCTTTTTCTGAAATGCCTGGCTGCTATTACAATTGCCTGAGCTTCTCGAGGGAGCTGGATATAAACATCATCCACCCAACAACTTCCTGGCCCTTCACTTTTCTCCCCTGCACTCTTTCATAAGTGATTTTATGGGCTGAATTCCTGGCTTGAATTACTATCCAAGTAGACTTTTTTCCTCCCTGCCTATATTTAGACCTTCATTCTGAGCTAAGCCATCTTGCTGTTATGGCTAAAATACGAGTCCTTGTCTTTGAGACTTCCCTGAGTCATGTAGGCCTGTAATCTGGATGACCATGATGGTACCCTGTCCGGCAGCTTGCAGAAAGTCCGTGGTACTCAACATTTCCCACACTCACTGCAGGCTTCCTAGCAGCTGTCACCTCCTGATGACCCGTGGTCTTCTGACAGTGCCCTTGCTAACAGTGACCACACCTGTGGGCCTGAGGCCTTGGGCAGTAACTTCTCAGAGTTTGTGAAGGGCATCAAATACAATTCTCTTCTGCATCATTCTGACCTGAATGGTACTGCATATTTTATCTCTGCTGCATTAAGAAACTGCTGAGTTTTATCTTCTCCATAGGAATCCGAAAAACAATATTCTTCAGTTTATTGATGTGCTGCTACTATGAAAAGTAGTTAAATTGGTTAAACGGTTTTAGAATGCCAGATAAGAAAATCCTGGACCTCGAGGAGAAGATGCATAGCAGAGAATATGTGAGCCACTATTAGGATACTGAGAGATACAATAACTTAGGATTAGAGAGACAATGTTTAAAATGGAAAATAATAGAACTAGGAGTAAGCATAAAACTTTTTAATTTTGGCAGGAAAGATAGGCATCTGTAATCATCTCTGTTAATGGACTGCTGAAGCCAACATTCTAACTTTCTTTGGAGGTATGGACAGAACAATTCCTTTTCTTACTGCTTGTGAAGCTTAGAGGATTTTAACAGCGAATTTCCTATTAAAATGTGTGAAGTATCTTCTTACCTTGCTATGACAGTGACATTAGGCCATGCCTACCTGCACAGAGGGCATCCCAGCAGGAGCAGATCTGTAGAGCAAAGACAGCAGGTTCTGAGGACTCCACGTCCATGCTGTAGGACAACATATCAAGGGTGCTTTCTTTGGACTAGCTGTAGGCTGACTGAACATGCCTAACTAGGAATGGAGAGCATTCAGTGTGCTCTTGGAAGACACCCTAGGTATTTTTGCTCGGTTGACTTGAGTTCACATTCCCTGAGCGCTCTATGAAACATGAACCAAACTATGGGAAGGACAGATACAGGGGCAGCTTGCTTTAATTGTGAGCTATTGAGAATAGTGTTGACAAATGCTTAGTGTGCTTCTATTTTTGCCTCTTCTCCCCAAAAGTTACACAAGGATTTATAGTTATATTTTTACACCCCCCCCAGCATCATGTCTGAGTGTAGCTGTCTCTGAAATATCGTCACTGCAAGATTGGCTTACATCAAAAGCTTTATGTATGTGGATTTCCATGCAGAATTCACGTTCGTAAGCTCTTTAGCACATGGATATTTGTTACCTTTTTATTCATATAATTTGTGTATTTCTTGAACGACAAGTGCTAAGCATCAACAAATGAAGCATAAAGGTGTATCTATATATGTTCAATGTATTTTGATTCATATACTTAATAAAATTCAGAATTGCTACTACAGTCTGGATGGATCAGCTTAAAAGATCCTGATTTTACAGCCGTGGGCAACAAAAGGAAAATACTATTGAAACCTTAAAGCTATGCTTAAGCTCTTAAAGAAATCAATGGGAAGTAGATTCTAGATGCTGTTGTAGATTCCACTCAGCAGTGAAGTGCCTTTTTGAGGTGCCAGAAATACTTTACTCAAACAAAAGTTCCTGGCCATAAGCAGACTTGGCCAAAATTTTTACAAGGAATTTCGGAAGATGCCGAATGGGATTTACGAATGTTGCTAAGAGATTACCTGCAAAACTTTCACTTTGAAATGGAAGCTAATGCGAAGACCTCTGAAGTATTGTGTCCTGAATGCCTTTGTTGTATTTTATAGAATCCATCTTCATGCCTTCATTTACAAAAGCACTTTAAGCGCTCTATCCCCTGTGTTTGCAGAACTCTTAAAATTAAAATCAGAATTATCATCGTACCATTGATCTTGCTCGTGTACTTTTTAATGCAACTGCTGAATGCCACCCTATGTAATAATAAATGTGTATGTATGACTATTCTTATTTGAAAACCTGTAAATGTAACTGGCTGTCTACTCAAACAGAATGCTATGTTTTTCCACTGTCTTTACTGAAACTAGTAGGTGATGGAATTCATTGCTGGGGGACGGGCGCTCATGCAGGCACAGAAATGGGTACGAGGCTTGACTACAGCAGCACCCAGGCTGCACTGTGGTCAGCTCATGTTTGAGCCATGCCACCTGTGCTTACCATCCCAGTTTCCCAGCTACTTCTTTCTGGATCCTGGGGAGAGGAAGGATGAAAATACCATAGTTTCTTATTTTTAGCTGTGATGCCTAGGCCATCAGACAGGAGACAGCTGAGCCTCATCTCTAGGGCAGCTGAGTGCCAGGGGCCACTCTTGGTCAGGGCACCGTGATCCTCTGGGGACCCCCAGGGTGCTGGGACCTCCAGGGTGCTTCAACAGTCACTGCTGTCCACAGGCCAGTGGTCCCCTCTACGGGGATGGAGGCTGTGGCAGGCCTGCAAGCAGGACCTGGGAGGTGTTTGGGGGGGGGGTTGTACCTCCCCCCAACACATGGTCAGGATGTGGTGGAGGGGGAATGTGCTCAGCAGGGGCGAGTTGGGCTGCGGCCTTAGCATCTTTATGGGAAATCACTAAAGAATGGGTTTTTAAACCTTCCAGTTTTGATGGCAAACAAAAGATTTGGAGACTACTAAATGCTGTTTGCAAGCAGGAATGAACTTTTGAACCTTTTACTAATTGTCTTAAGTAATGTATTTCTCCTGATACTTATCTGCCAGATAGTCTAGGGGGACTGATTTTTTTTAAGTCAATTAGTTAAACCATTATTTATATGGTTAATTTTCTCTTTGTGTAGCGTTTTGGGGGATAAATATCTAACAATAAATGAAGAATTGATTTAAAGACTTAAGCTACCAAGAATAACAGAAAATATATTGCTGCCTTCTTTATGTTGGTTTCCTGATATATTCTAGGAAGGTCATTAACTTTAGCTGTAAATTTATGTTCTCCAGAATTGTTTCTGCTGATAATAGTTTCTGTGGGGTGAATTGTAGTGCTCCAGCTAGGTTTTCTTTTTAATAGCAGCACATGTATAAGGTTATGCAGAGGTGATTTGCATTTCAGCTGGAGCACTTTATTTCATTCAGAGTACTTTCATATGGATTTTTTTTTCTGAAAAGATAATTTTAATTTGTATATGTGTACAGAACAAAAGGAGTTAACTCCAGAGGCTGCAGAAAGCGCCCGTAAGAACCCCCCCCAGCATTTTAGATTAAAAAATAAAAAAAAAACCCTCCAATAAAAAACTTTTTGTAAAATCCTGTTTTGTTCATGACAATATTCTACTCAAATATATTCTTTAATCCCTTCGTTGGTGAATTGTAGGATAAAATTTGACAAAAAAGTCCCCAGTTAAGGGCAACCATGTGTTACCTATTTTATAGGCAAATGTGCAATTCATTAGCTGTAACACAAATGCTGAAAATAACTATTTCAGTGTTCACATTATATCATCACTTTACCTGTTGATGCCATGAAAAACATGTAACAGCTTTTGAATCACCTTTCTTCACACTCAACAGATGCAAGTACTGAAAGGGGCCAGGGCCACTTTAAATGATGTGAAGTCCCTGAGAAGGTTTTTGAGTGTGCCCTAAATTACTGATCAAAATCAAAAGCAGCAAGTGTTTCTGTTGCATCTTCTAGGAGCCAAAGTCCATGTCTCCAGTCTTCTGTCTTCACCTTTCATCCCTCAGTATCAAGTCATGCCCTTCAGCTTTCTCCATCCATCTCATCGCTGGCTCCTGTCTCGGAGCTCCCTTCTCTGTGCCTTCCCCAGCGGAGTGCAGAGCCGCTACCTTGCACAGCAGCAAGTGCCTCTGAATCCAGGGATACGCAGTACCAGCCATCTGTGAGCTCCTATAGGAAAGGAAACTGACTCCAGAAGGATGATGGGTCTGGCAGGTAGCTCACGCTTCCCTGGTGTCCCTTCTGGTGCGCTCTGCAACATGTAATATGCAGGGATGTGGAGAAGTGGCTTGAATTGCTTGGACCCCAAAACCTTTTGAAATGCTGAAGAATCTAAGCAGTTTCCTTGTGCATGGTAGTGCATAAGGCTATTTGGGTATAGAAACATAGTGAAAAAGGGAATTTTGTTTATTAATTTAATGGTGAGAAGAACAGACAACAACTTTTTTAAGTAGTACTATTTCTTGAAGTTTTAAGAAAGCTTTTTTCCAAAAATAGGTATGATTGATGCAAATTACAGTTTTTGGGGAAAAAAGAACTCTGAAACATTCATAATCATAGGTATTGGAAAGGGTTATGTAAGAATATAGTGACGTTCTCTGGAATGGTGGTGAAGTGGTACAGCAAGTTTAACTGTAAAATCATTTGGAGAGGGAAAGGTGCATTGGCTAATAAGAAAGAGTAATTGAATATACTATGGGGAGAAAACATTAGTACTAGTAATATCTGTATGTTGATTTTCAGTAAGTGAACCCTGACATTCTTTTGTGGAAAAAGAGGCTTCACGGTTTGAGAGAAAGTTTTCTCATTTGAGGGTCCTCTGGTCATGATTCAGCAAAGTATTTAAAGAACATAATCATAGAATCATTTAGGTTGGAAAAGACCTTTAAGATCATAGAGTCCAACCATAAACCTAACACTGCAAGTCTTTAAAGAAAAGAATGTTTTTGCATATTGGTGAAAAGTAGTATCAATCTTTCTTTTTTTCCAGAGGAGTTATGGAAAGAGGAGGATTGGGAAGGAAGAAGGAAAAAGAAAAAGAAAAACATGTTCTGGTTTCTGTTTTGAGAAGGAAAATCCGGAAACTTTGAGCAGTCATGTTGCTGAACTGACAGAGGTTCTGAAAGGGTGAAAAGTTTTGGAGGCTTGAATTTCAAAAGCACTTTGCATATTTAAAAAAACAAAAAGTTACTAGGCTTAACAGGAGTTCATGTAATTTAACTTTCAAGAATTAATTTGATTCTTTGCGTGTGTATAGTTGTCTTGCTGTTCTCAGTAAAGGGACTAGTCATAAATGGCATTGTATTTTATTCTTTTTACGTCTGAGTTATTGCTTCTAAATCAATCCAGGTTGGTGGTAGCCTGAAATAACTGCCTTCTCATATCTACTCACACTCCTGCCTTGTGCAGCAGCATGTGATGTATTCTGTGTGCCCTAAGTGACTCATCCCTTCTGCAGCTTCTGCCCTGGCAGCAGAAGCAGCAGTGCAGGGTTCAGGGAGGGTGCCCCTTCCCATTGCGCACGGGCAGCGAGCGCGTTCCTGGCATGGCCAAACCGTGCTGTGCCAAAACAGCCCCCCTGCAGCCAGCGGTGCCGGTCCCATGCGGCACGGGGCTGCCTCACCCACGGCTCCCCAGAATGGACCCTGCCCACGTGGGCTTCCATTACCAGGAGAAAGCTTTCCAGCCTCTTCCTTCTGCTTATTACTGGTCCTTCTGAAATTTATTGCCTCACCTAGGCTTAACTTTTCTAAATTCCCACTTTATCTACAGAAGTAAATAATCTGTCCTGACTTCCTCGTTGTTCTCCTTCCTCCTACCCTGCTTAGATAATAATAAGCTAAAATAATTTTGATTAGATGCTGTTAGAATGTTGGACAGAAAACATTTAACCAAAGAGGTAGTTAGGATGAATAGACGAATCACTGAAGATAAAAATTTAAAGCTGACCTTTCGGTCATCTACTTTCCTCTTGTTACTCTCTATTACTTATTTTATTATACCTTGTCCAACCTGAAATCTTGTGAGTAGCCATGATTCTAACTATGCTATATGCAAGAGAGGTTTATTTTCCTTTCATCAGTGTCCTAATATTTATTTAGAACATGTTACATGCTGTGCAGCAAACCTTAAAACTTTAAAGCCTTAAAGTGGAAACCCCAAAGGCAGGGAGAGGATGTTTGCACGGACAGTGCTGCAGGTCCCTTTGTTCCCCAGCCACTTCACGTAACTTGGGGAATGCAATAACCTGCAGTTTAACCCATGTGACGTGGCTCTGCTGGTCTCCCCATAACCTCCCCCCAAGATAGTTTGAGTGTCTGTCCCTAGAGAGATTTTGGAAAAATGCATATTTTAAAGCACATCAGTCATATAAGCTGGGCATAAACTGAAGATCTGTGGGTTTAATCTGCAATAAAACATCCTCAAGCTTGTGGTGTCACATCAACAGATGGGGCAGGGGGCTTATTTGTCATCTTTTCTGTTTTAGTACTTCAGGCTCAAGATGCAGCTGCAGACTAAGTCTAGATTTAGTCCTTTTTGAAAATTCACTGAAGTCAGTAGAAATGAAATATGGTGGAAGTTGCTCCTCTGGTTGCCCATTAAACACGGGTGGCCCCTACATAACACCAGTCTAACGACCAGGTACCTGCTCCTCGGGTGCTACCACTTCATCCAGTCCTGGAGTTTACCGTTGGGGACAGGCTGCAGCAAGGCCAGTCTCCTTCTGCAGGGGACTCGTAAGCAAAAATAAAAATGTTCCTAGCTGGCATTCTAAGGCCTGTTTTATGGAGCTCTTAATGTAAGGATGGGCAGGACAACAGGATACCTGTCATAAATATCAAAGTTATCAATCACAGAGCAGAGGGACTGCTGTCTGGGAATGCAGCAAGTGCTTGTGTCACTTAGCCTACTTTACCTCTCTGGTGGATAATAACTGGGTATAAGATATGGGTGCAGCTGAGTACCTGTGCTGCTGGATTTTTTTAATGTGATTTTTTTATTACTTTTCATCAGACTTCCCTTGCCACCTGTGTGGCACATCACTACTTTGCCAGTTTGGCAAGAATCAATTATTTTATTGTGGTTAAAGCATTTAAGATGTAACCACCTGCCTACAGCACTTAAGAATATGGCTAGTGAACATAAAAAATAGTGATCATGAAATTCAGGGAGTTTTGAATTCCTTGGGTTTTTTGTTTTTAATTTTGAATCTGCTACTGGCTGCAATAGAAACTACCCAATTCTTTGCATACATTAATGTGAGTGAGTGATCTGAAAATAACAGAATAACTTCTTGAGCAGTTTCAGTTCGTAACTGCAGGAATTTCAGTGCCCCTACTGCTTGCTAAGTCTTAGAAGGTGTATCTTTATTAATAAATTTGCAAACTGTATTAATACTAAGTGGAATAGATTTGGACCTTTTTTCCCCTGGCTGATTTTCTGAAGTCATTTGGAACTGTTAATGCTTTGATCTTCTGTGGTGTTTATTATTATAGGGTCTCAAATCCCTGCACAAATACTAATAAAGAGTTGTTTTCCCACAGTCTCCTTGAGAGGTAGGCAGCTGTTTGTACAATCTCTGTTATCAGCAGTCTAGCTGAAGCACAGAGAGAGAGGTCATTTTCTTAAGGACTGTGCTGTGATATCAGAATGAAATTGTGGGCAGAACCTGGGGGTCTTATCTTTAAGTACACATCAGACTAATCTCTCTTTCTGTACGTGGTCCTTCATGGACCGAAAGACTTAGAACTATGAGAGATATGGTTGTGTATACATCATCACGTTCCATCACATTTCTTTCTCCATATTGCTGAAATACTTCGTCTTGATGCTGCGTCTCAGAAGTTGTCAGGGGTATCCTTTGGGTGACGTGGTCTTTTCCCTTCTTGCCTGTAATTTGGTTTTGCTTAATCAATTAATCTATCTAATCTTTCACCTCTATTTTACATACTACCCAAATCTGTCAAACCTTTTTTCCTAAGAGGGTTGCTGACTAAAAAACTCATAAGAAAAAAATGAAAGACTGACTTCTGTGATAAAACAATATACAGTTAGTTGTCCATCCTCCTTACAGTCAAAGCCTCCGAGTTGACTCATCAACCCTAATTGATCCAAGTTTTCCAGACTGAAGTTTTCGGCAAAAGGTATTTCATAACTGTATTAAGCTTTTCAGACTTAGTGTTACCCGGCAGTTGCACATGACGATGTGATAGATCCTGGTCACTGAAGATATGGCTTCAAAAATAAAAAAGTAAATCAATCTCTGTGGAAATGTCTTCATGTGATGTCTGCCAAGTATGTGGAGGGGGCTCCCGGACAGAAACTGTTGCTGATAGGAGAGCATTACTCTATCAGCCAGAGAAATGTGAGGAGTGTGGGACTTGCTTACAAGCCCATCATTGTTCGTTGAATTACCAAAATATCAGATGTATTAGAAAGGTGCTGTGATATTACCTTGGGCCTTTTTCCTTAGTAGTTCCTCAGTTATAGTAAAGGAAATGTTCATTTGGCTGTATTGGAATGGACAAGGTTTTCACAGGTTTTGTACTTGCAGTTGGAAGTGTGGTGTAAATGAATTTTATGAAACAAGATGATGAAGTCTATTAGAATAAGATTTTCTGCAGCTAGTAAGGGTCCCAAGTCAGTGGTTTTGCTGTCCCAACTTTGTCAGATCTCTGGTGTTTCTCCTTACTTTGTAAGGACTTTACTCCAAGTCTCGTGTAGAATTTGTAACCTTGATTAGATTTGTCTTGATCTCAAGTTTGTGCCTTTTAGCCCTCTGTGCCTTTTGAGTAGTGCACTGTATTTATTACTTGCACTGTGTGTTTCTAGCAGAACATATTAACATTGAAACCTCCAGCAGTTTGTTTTATGTGCTTCGCATGCATTTAGTCCCATATTTACTTTCTACATGACAATTAAAATCACTTTAGTTCATATCACTAGAATTAATCATAAGCACTGCAGGTGGCTGGGAATTCACCTGGCTCAGGATAGCAGTGCTTGGTAGCTTTCAGGCTATTGTACCCATGGTGTAAAAATTGGGTAAAGGGGAGTCAAAAATTTCCATATAGCTATTTGAAACACATGCAAGGTTTCTGAATCTGAAAAACTGTAAGCAGATTATATATTCCTTATAATGTGAAATATACTTAAAAGTCTAAACTGTCCAGGGAAATATTTAGCAGTAACATGTTTTTGACTCATCTCTTAAATAACTATTCAAAATACATATGTGGAGTAATGTGGTTTAGTAGTTGATTGATAAATTGATTTTCCAGATGCTGAATTCATAAGGAAAAATGTTAACTTTGAGATTACATTATGTAACTCAGGATCCACAGAAACACAGATTTAGCTTAGCAGCTGTCAAATAGGGACAGAGAACTCCTTTTGATGCTGTAAGGAGGTAGTAAGCTTCAGCATAGACTGTATTGTATAGCAATACTTTTTTGTTTAGTAATTGTATATGGCAGAAGAACAGAGAAAACTCTTAACTGTAATCTTTTGGATACTGATGATGATTTAATGTGTCTCTCAGTGAAAAATAAGCATTTTTTGAAAAGGGCATATGAAATAAGATAAGCCTTTTTACTTTTTATTTTCATGTCTATCCTAAAATTTTAGGGACTTTTTTGTTAATTCTTTCAGTTGGCTTTAAGGGTCTGTGACTTCGCTTTTCTTAATAGTGGACACCTCATGCTTTGTTCGTTCTAGAATGTATTTTGAGTTGCTGTTCCCACTTGTCAGTAAGAATAAGATGACATACAGAAAGATTAGCATTGCTTTTAAAACTCATCGGTTAGTTTGGGGAAAAAGCATGTACCTTATCAGAAAGTTCTGGATATTTGCGAGCATGTACTCCTGAGACTTTTTTAGGATCAGGGCTTTTGCAAAGTTGAGACTCACAGTTCCCTTACAAAACCTGTTTCTAATCCCCTGTTATATACATATTTGTAAATTTTTTTCTCAACCACTATTTAGTAATTATCTGTCTTCCTATGACTGCATTCTTGAGTTCTTATGCATATTGATCTTTACATCAAAGGGCCTCTCAAAGTGAGTATTTAGCAATGTGTTAATGAAAAAAAAAACAAAACCCTGACAAAGTCAAACAAGACAAAACCCAGTTCTATAATTTATGATATGTCATTGTGTTGTGAAATAGGGTACATGATGTGGTGTATGGGGGTGGTGGGGAACTTCTCAGGGATTCAGCAGAAAACGAAGGACTATCAGTGGCCTTGGGCAAGAATACACCCAATGACATGTAATGAGCACATCCTAAAGAAGTGCAGATCAACCAGCAGACACCAAGATAAGGAACCTGCGAAACCCAAAAATATCTCAGTGAACCAACTCATGACCATATACGGAATGAAAGACTCAAAATTCATGGAAAGGACACTAAGAAATACCACTTCCACAGCAACCAGGGACCACCAGAGACCATCGAGGACCCCATGGAAGCCCCACAGAAACCCAGGCTGCATGCATAATTACTATGCAAATATAATAATTAGTTCCAGGAAATAAAATCAGTATGTATGAACATTCTGGGAAACTTAATGTGTACGTAGATGACCCACAGAGGTCCCTTCCAACCCCGAACATTCTGTGATTCTGTGATTCTGTATGTAACAGGGTCGTATAAGCTCAGGGTGAGGCAACATACAGTATGCATGTTAGGAGGAGTGATTCCCTATGCCTCTGGCGCCGTGATAAAGAATGCCCGCTTTTTAAAGCGACATTGGCATGAAGAAGTTATACTCCTGATTTTGGTGACAACTGGGTATCTCTCATTTCGTCGCTGGTAACTTATGTGTTTCTGAAAACTGGGTTACTTCCCTTCTTTATTTAAGCTGTATAATGCGTTCCTGTATTTTCTGGAAGGTCTTTTCTTCAGATCTACCTCACACCTTATGTCACCCCATTTGCACTGTCAGCATCTCACTGGGCACAGTCAAATGGCAGAACCTTCCACTTACCCCTCTCCTGTAAAGGAGCGCCCTTAAATATTACAATAACTGCTCACTTCATCATTCTTTTTGTGTCCACCCCCCCAAATAAACTTTATCATGATATACAAAATGTTAGAGGTGTGTTCTGACCAATGGTCATCATTAGTACTAGTGCTTAGTATACTTCCACTTTGTCCTAGTTTTCATTGCATCTCTCCTATTATGCTATACATGTAGTCATAAAAATTCTTCAGGACAGGTGGTGTATTTTTGTTTGAATTACATACAGCACTGGGCTTTTGGTCTTACACTAGTGCTTTTGGCTGTGTCATATCAAGGTGCAGGTGGAAGGTTCACAGAATCACAGAATGGTAGGGGTTGGAAGGGACCTCTGTGGGTCAGCTAGTCCAACCCTCCTGCCGAAGCAGGATCACCTACAGCAGGCTGCACAGGACCTTGTCCAGGCGGGTCTTGAATATCTCCAGAGAAGGAGACTCCACAAC
>Ga0065711_1009330_pt1 | contig 19982 bp, 14 predicted proteins | sample Hoacrofraction12_FD_59098 | JGI IMG/M metagenome (GOLD analysis project Ga0065711, IMG submission 59098) | Hoatzin crop microbial communities from Cojedes, Venezuela - Epithelial fraction 12 v2 (version 2) | ecosystem: Host-associated > Birds > Digestive system > Esophagus > Crop | place... | reverse complement strand
CGGCTGCCCGCCGCTCGCTTCGCTGTCGTTGATGGTAGTTTTGGGGTTTTTTTTTTACCGGGGGAACGTTCCCGGGCTGGGCAGGAGTTGCGAGGCGGCCGTTCCGTGCGGTTCCCCGCGCCTCCCCCCGGTGCCGCCGGGCCGATCCCCCTCTCTCGGGTTTGGGGGAAGCGGCGTTCCGGGGGTGCCGCCGCGCAGGGAGCTGGGCCGGCCGGAGCCGCTGGCGAGCCCCGTCCCGCCGGGGACGCTGCCGGTGCGTTCTGCCGGCACTCCCCGCTGCCGTAGCTGGACGCTCGGCAGCTTCAGCGGTGTTTGTGAAACTTCACGGTGCGTGAAAGCACGCAGGCACGGCATCAGCGTTTGCAAATTACTGAATTCTGTGTGCGTCTCCAACTAAAAACAGTTACCTCTGGGTAGATCGAGCGACGGTCTCAGCGACTCGTGGACGATTTGAGATCAGGAACAGAGTGATTCGTCGCCGATATATTGGTTCATGGCAGGAGCAGCGCGGGTGAGAGACATCGGTCATGCCTTCAGCCTCCGCGGCTTGAGCCACTGCGTTGAGTCCTGCGCACCCCGCACGGCTGCTCGTGTGTAACATGCAGATACTGTGGACACCGCGTACATCTATCATTCGTACCTATCTGTAATCAATTTGTTGTTCGGAAGGATGTGTTAACGCAGGGGGCTCGCACGCAGAAAGGACCTCGAAGCGATGTAACAGAAGCTGGAATCCATGCGAACGTGAGAGTGACACATGACCAGGCACTGAACGTTTAAATGAGGAAACATCTGTGTCGCAGGGAGCTAATTAGAGTTAGCATGTTTAGTGGAGGAGTGGAAGGGTTGTTATGTGATTAGTGAAATAATATGGAGGAATGCAGTGAGCATAAATATTTCAGCCTATCCAAATCAGAAAGTTCAATAGATCCAAACCAAAAACACCTCGGACATGAAATTACAGTTGCCCGTTTTGTGCTGATGCGGTTTGTCTAGAGAACAATCACCTCAGCACCGTCTCTGTCTGATGGCTGAGCATAACATTGCTTTCTCATTTACGGTACAGTCCTATTTACAGAAATAATTTGTTGAAATAATGCAAACATACGTATCAAAGCAGCGTGTCAAGAAGCTATTGCTTATTCGCGTCTGAAAGCCAGCAGTCATTTGGAAAAGCTGATTCAAAGCTAGTCACTTCTAGTCATTATCTGATACCCTGTCAGGACCCTAAAAAGCTGTTGGGGCAGCGCTTGGAAACCAAGGGTTACAAATGGATGTGTTTAACTGGCATTCTTTATAGCAAAACATACTGTAATATTTTAAAAATACTATTTTTATCTCTGTATTGTTTTTCATCCAAAAATATTATCTTTAACAAACTTGCACATTGTATTTGGAGCTTAGCCTAGAGAGAATGCTTCATAGTTCATGGCTATAAGACCTTAATAAAGGCAGCAATAAGAATAGCTAAATATAATTGCAGCCGTTCAGGAAGGAGCACAAACACTAACTCAGCACCAGGGAGGCATCCCAACAAACAGTTCAGTATTCTTCCATCTCTTCAATTGTGTTCCTGAAAGCTGGCAACTACGTTCTTCTGCACGCTTGCTAACATAGTATTTACTGTTCTAACTGTACACAAAGATCTGTAACGTAACAATATGAGACACTCGGGTATTTGATAACAAATTGCAAGAACTCTATTTTTACCCCAGAACCGATGTAACATGTTTTCACGTGCCACAGAACAGACTTGGAGGTCAGGAGTCAGGTACATCAGGTGCGATATTGAATAATGCAGCAGCATTTTCTGTTAGCTTTGGGTACAGATTATATCAGATGGAAAAGTAAAAGATAATGAAGGCGCCACATACAAGCCAAATGCTATTTATTAAACTGTTGTTTCTTGATAAGCAAAGCAAAATGTTCTTCCTTTGGAAATTGGAGGAACCCAGTCAAATAACCACTCCATTTGTTGGGACAAACGGTCTACAGAGATAGTTTTTCTACTCAACACCTTAGCACCGGTTATTATAAAAATTGTCACATTTGATTTGAGGCCTCAGGTGCAACTCTGAAACAAAGGACAAGTTTCCAACTTGTGATGGATGGTACCAATCATTGTGTGACTCAGGCTGTTCCTATGGTTTCACACACAGAATGCAGTACGGTGCATATTCTGGGTTGCATCAGGGTGTGTGGGAGGGCATTTCTCTTCAGGATCTGGTCCAGAATTGTTTGTTTGAAGTAGTTTATTGCTTGGCTCATCTATTATGGCATGGCTGATTGCTGCCCCCATTCTCCGAAGATTTCTGTCGAAGATGTGTCAGAACTTGGCACCTGATTTTTCATCTGTTTTACAAAAGACTACCTCCACTTCAGTTCCGTGTGCTTCTTGCCAGCGGAGGGTGCCTGGCTCTGGCAGGAGCATGCTTGACACGGCGCTAGAAAACAGCGTGTGCGTGCAAGCGTGCACATGTACATACATACAAAAGAGATCTCACCCCTGGGGACACTCTCTACAGGCCCAGGGAGGCTTTTTTTCGAACTGGAGCACACTGCAGACTTGTCACCTTGCGCTGGCTGGACGCAGCCATAAGAGACTGTAGTGCGAGCCAGCAATTGTGTGCCCCAGTTTCTCCCTTTTTCGCTGGTTTCAGTCTTTCCAACATCTGTAGAAAAGGACAGGCATGGCATGGGAGTTCCTACAGCTGTGCCATGGATGTACTGCTCCACTTTTCCTAAAACAACTCCGTTCTTTCTGCTTTTGTCCCCCTCACCACTCAGGGTCACTCACGCGTCGGGCAGAACTGCCTAGAGGCTTCTGCTAGGACCCAGCCTGCCCGGCCAGCCTCTCAGCTGGTCGTGCCCCGGGGCAAGGCAGGCTGGCCAAGGCTTCCACTTGCTCCGTTTGAATTTCACCTCAGCTTCTGAACACTGGGATTTGCTCAACGTCTGTACGACGTTACAGACTGTTCCTTTTCAGACGCTGGAAAGATGGCCAGAGTTATAGATAGCATTTGGAAAAAAAGCTATTAAAATTGATTGTTTTGTAGGTTCTGCGGCTGACAGAACTATTACGGTCCTGTGGGAAGCAGAAGCAAAGACCAGCTGGATGAACATATAAAAATGTGCGATTATTTTTAACTAGTGGATAAAACACTACAGAGAAATATTTCCTATTTCACATGGCTGTAATTGAATAGATTAAACCTAAGGATGGTTCGTTTCTTTGGACTGTTTCGTGGTTTTCTTTCAACAGCAGTGACTGGTGATCGCTGGAGGTGGGTGATCGGCTCTAGCATGTGCAGGTGGCTCATCAGCCTAGTTTCTGTGACGGGTAAAATAAATACCAGGTGACTCCAGTCATAGCAGGCAAAAGACTAGCCTGCCTGTCTAAATTAAAGATATGCAGTGTTTGATTTTACACCTTTTGGCATCGCTCAGTCAATCAAAATGTGGGCTTAGCCAAAAAAAGAGCATTTGGCTGCATCTCACAGGAGTGTCGAAGAACATCCGCTCCCTACTGCACACTCAGCGGTCCAAGCCTCATCTCAGTGGAGTCACTGTGTGCCTGGGGATTTAAATGAGAACAGGTTTATCAGACGTTAGCGAGGGCCCAAAAGACCAGTGCTTAAGCCAGGCGTCCTGCAGAGAATGTGATGTGCTACCATCTGACAGGCACAGACCACCGCCCTAAGCGTCTGCAGAGAGGTATCCTGGCAGCAGCAAGGGGCGAGGAAAATAAAAAAAAAAAATGGAAGCAGCAGCACAGGATGCAGCAAAACTGTAATTTCTTCTGTCCTCTTCCGCCTTTAAACTTATTTCAGCCTCATTAGATCACCTGACACTTTCTCTAAGAGAACACATTTTCCTAGGCTGTCCAGTTGTGGAAGCCCCTAAGAAATTTAATCATCCAACTGAGAAGTGAAGGACCCCACACTCACACGCAGGACGCTGAGTGTCAGAAAAGACAGGCACCAGAGACCGGGCTGGGCTTGCTAAAATAACGTGTATGGGGTCTGTGCTGTTCCAGAGACAAGAAACCAGCTGCCCGGGCTGACAACGAAGAACGAGATTGCCTGTTTATATATGCACATAGGCCATTTTGTAATAATTTTCTCTAGTGCTTTGTTCTTTTTCCTAATAAGCCAACTTGTTTATCACTATAGCAACCAGTGACAGATTCCTGGAAAGGAGAGCTGCAAATGCCCACTTGGACCTCTGTGGTCGCAGGCGGTTGGTGTGAGCAAGGTGTCGTGCCTGCCTCCCCGAGCTCTGAAGTGCCACGCAGGGACAGAGCCGGGTGAGGCAGGCGTGACGCGGTGTGACACAGCGCGAGGGGGACGTGCAGAGTGGACAGGGCTGTGCGTAGCTTGATGGAAGCCATAACCAAAAATAAAAGTTGTGTTAATTGAAAATAAATGCTTTGTATGTAAGAAAAAAAAAGTTTGAAACGCAGAGCTGAATCCTCAGTGCTGAAAAGATTCAACTATCCCTCTGTGCTGCTTTGGTGATGAAGACTGGAAGGGGAGGGAAACGGACGTGCAAAGAACCTGCTCAGGGGAGGTCCTCCAGGCACAGGTAGGGATGGACAATGGTGCTCTCACCCAGCGTCTGCTGCCAGCACGTACCTCTGAAACCTGTGCCGGCGAGAATCCCGCTGGCGCTGAGCCACGGTCCAGGCGACGTCTCACAGCCGCAGCGTTTGCTCAGGGGGCAAAGGACAGCGGGGCAGAGCGAAAGATGTAATCTCTGAAGATAACCTTTACAGGCAACATAATTACACAGAAGGGAAAGTGTTTGTTTGCTTTTCAGCCTAGAAAACTGCACACACAGACAAAAAAATACAAGAATATTAGCAGACATGCAAACTCGGGCATTCAAAGACAGGAAGCACTACGACTGAGGTTGCCTGTTGAAGCTTAAAGCGTTCTCTTCGAGCACCCGCCTTATGATTCAGCCTTTGTGCCTTCAATCTGATTTTAAATCTACCTTTTCAGATAACATGAAGAGGATCACCCTTATGCTCTTTGGCTACCCCTGCCCTGTATTGCCGTAACTCGTATCAGAAGCTCCCGAGCTCTCCCTGAGTCCTGGTACCTGGCCAGTTTGCTTATATTTTGAGCAGGCCCCGGGTGTAAAAAAAAAAAGGAAGTTTAAAGCCATGTGGTTTAAAAGGGCTGCTTGACCCTTGGTCCTCATACCAAGAGGGCTGAATGTTTTATTCCATGTTTTGTTTGTAACGTAATGTTATATTAATGAGGTAATGTTGTTGTAGCACCAGTGTCCTAGCATATGTCAGGCAAGCTTGTAAGGTGATGTATCTTCTAGCAGACTACATGATAAAGTAAAAAAAAACCCAAAGCAGACGAGTGTTCAGGCGTACAAGCTTTTCTTCAGGTCTGGAACAGCAACGTACCGAAACTCCCTCAAAAGAGGAACAGCTCCAGGTTACTTCCTGGAGTTATTGCTCGTAAGGAAAATGTTTTCTTTTACCATGTTGTGATTTTTTGTAAGAGCCTCATGTTGATGATTTATTTTTTTTTGTCCTTGAGAAGTCAAAGGGTCTACTCCAGTTTCTCCTGAAATCGTAAAGCAACCTCCCACTGTGTTTCAGACCTACACGAGGCCTTGTTGACAGCACAGATTGTTTTAGCGTAACCAGGTGTGCATTTAAACCAGCATTGCCAAATACAAGCAAAATTCTCTACAAATACACTTACTTCAGTGTTGATGTAGTGGCTTTTTGTCCAGCTTAATTTGATCAGGAAAAATCTTTAGGCTAAGCCAAAATAAGCCACTCCGAATGTAAAACCGTTAGCGTAAGTGGCACTGGTGAACCTGTATCAGTCGACTGATTCAGCAGGCAAAGTTGCTTTGCTCTGCCTGAGGACTCCATCAGCCCTGTGTCAACCTATTGCCCTCTATCTCACTGGCCAAAACCCCATCTGGGCTGGCAGCAGTGCCCGCGAGGCAGCAGGCAGCGACCACGGTAAGCGGGTGTTGTATGACAAGGCTTGCAAGCTGCCTCGCAAGGCAGCTGGGTGATACCTCACGTTGTGAACCGGCAGATAGAAAAGTTTCCTGGTCTTGGCTGGGGGCTTGGTTTCATGATACATTATTTACTTCTGGGTTGGCCCTTGCCATATGGAAATAACTGGCTGACAGTGGCTCTGCTTTTTATGAAGATACGTTTTGAAAACTGGTATTCAGAGCGCATCGCTGAGATGATGAGTGGTTTATGGCATCTCTGAGATGAGTTGTTTATGGCACTGTAGTGTCTGAGCAGCTGGGGACCGGCAGACCATTTCAAAGACCTAAAGCATATACCTGCCTCCTCAGACCTCCCCGGAGGTTTGGGGAGCTAGCTGACCGAATTGGGGATATTTCCTTACCATATACTATTGTATGTGTTGTATAGCGTAATTGTGTAAGGTCTTAGGAGACATTAGGCAGGCAACATGAAAAGGCACGTACGAAGGTGTGGTCTCTGTCCGGTAACCTCACAGTCCCAGAACAGCCGAGGATTTATCATGGCTAAGGGAGAACAGGTACCTTTTCTAAACCATCTCCTCCCTAGGCTCCTATTTTTCTCCTGGAGACAGGCTTGCCTGTACAGATCTGTTACCAAAAAGAAAGAGGAGTTTGTGGCATCCCAGTGCAGGCTGTGAATGGTGGTACTTCAAAGGCAGTGAAGACGGCATCTTTGTAATGGATAAGACAGGCAGTGGAAGAAGGGTCACACTGTATCAATACCCACCAGAAACTCATGGGCTGGCAATGTTCCTCGGAACTCTGTCTCTTTTTTTTCTCTCCAATAGACTAGACCAGTGAGAGGGACAGCTGGGCCTGGTCAGCACCCAGTTGGCCTGCATGCCTCGCCAATGTCTGTGGATTACTGCTGCCTTTCCATCTGTTCATGGTGTCTCCTTCCACACTGAAATTGTCATTAAACCTTAGCAGTGGTCATGATACCGTAAACATACATGTTTGTATGGGTACACAGCACCCTCGTGCTGAGCTTGCAAACTCAGCCCGTGATGACCTGGGCTCAGTAACGCTGAGAAACTGGCTCTATGTTGGTGGTGTTTGTAACACTGCTGCTGAGCTGCAAAGCTACTACATTCCTCCTCCCCTCTTCACTCACCTTCCCAGTATTTCTTCTTTGCATTGTTCCAGCAGGATGTCCCTGGAGCCTTCCAGCTTGTCAAGCGCAGCGCACTGCTCTGTGCCGGAAAGCATATGGCCAACAAAAGAAAGAGCTTGCAACTGGAATTTGAATGTGGCACAAACTGAATTGCTTTAAAAATCAAGGTATGTGCTAGGAAGAAATAAATTGTGGAAATGTCAGGCACAAAAGGTCATGTAGTCCAACCACTGATCTCAAGCCAGGACACATTTGTCTAAACTTCCCATGATGATAATCCAGCCATCTCCTGACGTAGTACCCAACTGTCCTGATGGTAAGAAAGTTCTGATATTTAATCTAAGCCTTACTGTCACTATCTGTTTACAGGTTACTGTTGTGGTGCAAGTGGAGAATAACTGACCACTTTCCCATTTATAGCGACCTTTTACACAGCTAGCACCAACACCCCCCCTTCATTTCTGCTTTTCTACAAAAAGTATATTTTCCTAGAAATTTTTCTTTGCATTCATAACAAATAAAAGTCTTTTCATTACATTGATGTGTTTCTTAAAATGTGAACGCAAATACAAGAAATATCGCTCTGATCAAAATCTTAACACTGCCATGTGAAGGACAGTATTTACCAGCCAGCCTTCCGTATTGTACTCAGAACAGTTAAATTCCTTTTGTTACCTGTTCTAGGTCCTTTTCTGTGGTGCTGTTCCCTGGCCAGGTATTCTGTACACAATCCTACTCCTTCCTTTCTAAAGATGAGAGTATGGCTGTCCATCTTGAGATTGTTCTTTTTCTTCAGGACTTTCACCATTCTCCACGAACTCACAAAGTGCTCAGTGGTTTCCGAGATTTTGTCACAGGAATGGTAATTTGAGTAATTCCAGCTCATCCAAATACTCCTGAAAAGATTCTTTTCCTATTCTAGCCTATTCTCTTGTTATTCATTTTAAAGATCGTTAGGCAGTTCATCTTTTTAGGAAAGATTAAGCCATGAGAAAAGACATTGCACCTCTCAGTCTTTCTTAGGCTGTCATTTTTGGCAGTCGGTCCTTAATATTCATGTTGCTTTAATCGAATTATGAAAGTTTTCTAAAATCCCTTTTTCATTACCTGAAAACAATGGACAAGAAGTCACTATCCTTCTCCTCCTCAATACTTTTCATTTTGAAAACTTGTTGTAAGCTGACTGTCACTCTGAAATATGATCAACAAAATGCCCCACGGGATCATTGCTGAAGGTGCGGTGGAACAAAAAGCACATTTTTCATCAACAGCTAGGATGAAATACAGCAGCAGAGACACTTTCCTTAGACTGCTGGTAGGCTCATGCGTTCACTTCTGGGGTGATTTGGTTTGCCTTTGTGCTTGCAGTCGATGCATGAGTGGGAGAAAAGGTGGGAATAAGACTTTGGGCTGGATGTGAGAACACTCGTTGGATAGAACAGCAGACCAGGGACGGGAGAGGTATCGCAGCCTCCCACATCTGCATCACCCTGGCTGTAAGGCAGGTGGGAATCGCTGCACGAGCTGCTGAAGGCGCGTAACAGACTGGCGGTGTAGACCCTGCCTCTCCAAGAGAGAGGGGGCACGTCTCATACCTTAGAGAGGGTGGGCAATGGGAGGAAAGGGCACCTCTTCATCACAAGTCAAAGGATGAGGACACGCTATTATTCCCAGGAGTTATTTTTCAAGGACAATTTTCCCTGAGGCGCTGTTGTTTTGTTAATAAGGATGTGGCCAAGCTAAGCAATTTTCTCGAAGTCATTGTGTGCATTTCTTTCTCAAACCATGTCCATGGCAAATTATGTATAATTGGGCTGTAAGGCTCTCTGTGTCCTGCTTAATCTGCTGTTTACTGATATGCTCTTTATCAACACTGACAATATTTTTCGTGATGGTTTTGTCACCTCTAACAGAATGTAAACAGTGATTATGCAAACATCTTACACTCCTATTTCTCATGTTCAAACACTTTGATTTCTTAGCTTTTTAAGGGTGAGGGCTGGATGCAGAAACATGGTAGCACATACCGCAATTTAATAATTAGGGCTGGATGAAAGCACCATTCCGCATTAAGGATCGGCCACCCCTGCTGGGCTCTGCTGCAGCTTGCACACAGGACTGTAACTTCAGATAGCGCTCGGGGCATATTGTCAGCCAGGTCAGCCCCCTCCTTCAGAGAACAGGGCTGTGCCAGGCGTTTGTATGCCAGGGGACTTCTCTGACAAGCAGGAGTAGCAGGTCCTAAGTAAAAATGCACCCTCATCCAACCCTATGTTCCAGTGTAATGATACCGTGGCTTTCAGACACATGAAGTCGCAAAGCAAGAGAATTAGGTCTTCCCACCGCAGATTTCTTGCCCTGCAGCTTGAAATTCAGAATATATTAGTGAGATACAATATGCAGAAACTTTAACTTCTTTTCTTCCCTGGCAGGTGGAACTTTAAGGACTTGGGTTTACCATATTGCTTTAAGGAATATCATTCTTTCAGAAATCCTTGACCAGTCTTGGCATTTGAGAAGAATAAGGCATCTCATCCTTTGAGGAAAGACAAGGCAAGTAGTCATACCTGCCACAACCTTCCTCTCAAATTACACTATTTGTAAGTCTCAAGTAATCCGGTTTAACATAGTTTAGCTATTTGACAGAAGTTTTCACTAAAGATGAGATATTGTATAATTCTCAAATGGCTTAGTTTAACACATCAGCTCTTCCAAATTTGCATTGATGTGCTAGTATGTATAGCATAAAGAGAAAAGCCTCATGAACTTGGTCTATCAGTAGCGGATACTGGAACTATACTATTTTTAACCTATTATTTGTTCTTCCGTTTTCAGTCCTGATGTTATTCCAAAGAGGAGTGAAATTACTCCACTTCTTCACAGAAATCTCTGCAGTGTAAGTTCAAAATGACCTCAAGAGGTCATTTCATCTAATGATTTCCACACATTTTCAGCCAGTGGATCAGTGCCAAAGTTCAGAATATTTCCCAGGCTACCATACAGCTTTATTGCCACATCTTTAATGGGGAACGACTCCATCACGATTCTATAGGCCAGTTATGGACCACTGAACCCCAGGCTCATGGACCACCAGAGGTCTCAGGACCTCAGTATGGACATCTTGAGTCCAGGAACAGCTGCTCAGTCATCTCCTTCTGTTGCAGATTCGAGTGTGTACTGGTGCTACCCTCGTATTTCACACAACCTACACTTGGCTCCCCCATTTTCAAGGTAATCCTCAGACTTGAGCAGAGAATGAGCTCTGAGTGGACAAACGGTGCTGGCAACAGCTTTTTCCCAACCATTGTCCTCCCTGAACAGCTCTGGTCCTTCTCTGGCTGGGGAAGCTGACATGCACCCACCATATGAGAGAACTTTCTATGAAACTGGGAGCTGGTCAGAGGCTTCCACCCCCAAACAGTTCGGCCAGGTCATGCTAGCTTCTGGCTGACAGCAGGCTGGGAAAATTGTCCAAGGAATCCACAGATGGTCAGCAGAATACGCAGCCCTGATTTAGACTATACTCATCCTAGAGACAAAATCGGGCAGATTTACACCATCCTCAGCTGCTCTTAAAAATGTTCGGTGTAGAGGATGCCTGTAGTCCCTGCAGTAACCGATGCTCAATTGCCCTTTTGATTAAAAGCACAATGTCTAATATAAATTACCTTTCCTCTCAGCAACTGCGATTACTTGTTTTCCTGCTGATTTTGGAGGAAGAGTACATATTTTGTGCCAGTGAAGGTTCACACCATCCTCGTCTTCTTTCTAGAGAAGACAGGCTCAATTCTTTCAGCCATTCCCAGGAAGTCATATTTCTTACCATCAGTGCTGCTCACCTCTGAGCTGCCTGAGCTCATAGAGCTACATTCCCTTGAAAATACCCTGCCTAAAAATGGACAGTTTTCCAGCTGAGGTCACTAGTGCCAAGCCAAGTAAAACAGCTGCTTCCTATATTTTATACCTGTTAATGCATCCCAGAAGGGCATTTGAACGTCTTGCAACAGTGCTGTATTTTGCTCTTTCTATTACAGCCCATTGTCATCTTCTGGATCCTTTTCTACAGCAGAATAAACCTGAACAGATCAGGACAAACTTCTAAAGGGCCCTTTAGATTGCATTTGAGAAACCCACTGAATGATGAACTCTAATAGTAGTTTGCAATCAATCCACCTCATGAGTTTATCTGGATCATTTTCCTTCAGCTTGATTGCGAGACCATTTTGTGGGATTGTCAAAAGCTGTGGTGTGGTCAGTATAAATTTTGTCTGTGGTTCCTCATGGTTTTGCTAGGTTTCTAAACAGGTTAAGGAATTTTGTTAGGATGGTATCACATGATTTGCTCTTAACAAAACTGTATATCATCTGTTTTGTTAGTTATTAAGTGACTGTTCAGGGAGAACATTTCCAGGTACTGAAGTTAAACTCATCCATCATTGTATATCCCACAGATTTCTTCCTAGTCTTGCTCTTAAGATAGATTCTGTTTGCCTTATTGCAGTCCTCTGGGACCCCCTGTCCGCCTGCAATTTGCAGAAATGATCATTAACAGTTCAGCGGTTGTTCAGGATAAGTCCTAAAATACTCTTGGAGAAATTTCCTCTAAGCCAGCTGACATGAATACAGCTAGCCTGTCTAGATAGGCCGTCCTCTGCTGCTGTGCTCTTGTTGAAATTAATTGTACGACACATCTGGTCAAAAATAACTTTTTTGTGATTAATAAAGGAAAAAATGAACTTCATGGGAGGTCAGTCATACATATAGCTTTTAAAATGCTATGCATGTTTGGATACACTTTTCAGAAAACCTCACCTACAGTGCAATATATAAAACCCAAGCACAGCACAGTGATTCCAAATTCCACCCTGAGCTCCATATGACAAATGTGTTAACTTCACTATTATAACAGTTGCCGGCTAGATTAAAACGTAGAGATGGAGCCACAGTCACTGAAGTCATTCCATGAGAAGATCAGTCCTTTATGGATCACTATTTATTGTAAAGTCTGAATAATTTCTCTTTCTCAGAATCCTTTAAAGGTTTAAGTGTTAAATTATATATCATTTTAAGAGCTGGGTTTGCTAGTCCTTTCTCTCCTCCTAATTCATTGCCTTCACCTCTACCTGTATTTATAGCGTGCACGAATGAAGTTTGCCCAGGCACAACGTAAGATAAAAATACTTTTGAAAGATAGTTAATATCTGTACTTGGATGCATCACGTAGCAATGATCATCCTTATTTTTTCAGATGCCACTTGTTCTTCCAGCTTTCTGTGACTGATGTCAAATTTACGTGTCTACATTTTTTCAATGCAGACTTTTTTTTTTATTTTTTTAACACAGCTCCTCCTTCTTGTGCTAGAGTGTTTTTCTGGAACAGATGCAAAACACCACCTGAAATCCTGGGTGTGCTCCTTTTTGCTCACACACAGGCTCTCCGTACCAATGCAGATTCACCTGTTCACAATGTCAGGTCAGGTGTTAAGGGTTGTCAGAATTTCTAAACAAAATTTTCGCTGTTTGGTATCTTCGTGGTAGCTTTGCCAGTGACCGTAACAAGGTCAGGGTGTGAGCCACTGTTTTTCCACAGCTTTCAGTAAAAGATTCCTATTGTGTAATTCATATGACTACAGGGTAAATAAAAGCATTTGTCCTCGTTTGTGTGCTACCTCTTTGCCGGGAATGGATGATGAGACACAATGCACCAGGATGAAGGTCTCACACATAAAGAAGCTCCAGTCATGAACAATTCATAATCTAATTTCAAACAGAGACAATAAGTAACTATAGCACAGAGGTAGAAAACTAAAGGAAGCCTGAGAAGTTTTTAAGCTCTTACAGAAAACTAAGCTACTTCCTTCAATGCTAAATAGGCTTTTTTGTGATAAACAGACCTTTTCTCCTCAATAGGGAGCTCCATGCTTTTTGTACCTTCTAGATATTGCTGCTCTAGACAGCAATGCAATAAAACAGGCATTTTCATTATTAAAACCTTTTCTTCAACTGCTTATAGCTTTCTGGAAATTAAACTTGCTTGCCTGATTTTTTAACATTGCAACTGGGAGAAAACAACAAAAAAAAAAGAAGCAGACACTAAAGTGATATGAAGAACATATAAAATATTAACTAAGAACAAACAACAGATCAAGGTTGTCCAGTCTTCTAGATTTCAAAAAATAAATATTAGGTAGAGTAAATATAGAGGGAGTGATGTTACTTTACTGACAGGAGCTGTTTGCAGAAGTTTACATGGAATTAAATTACCTAAGCGGTGCCCCCTGAATAATCTAAACAGTACTGGCTCAAGGTCCAGCCCGGAAACCTGTGAGACCCGATTGCTTTCGCTGTGTCCCCTCAATGATCAACTCTCAGTTTTTCACAGAAGAAAAAAAAGGTATTCAAAGACAGGACCCAAAGCGTTGCAGGACTTTGCCCACACCTTGCCTTTTGCCTCCTCCAGTGAGCCCTGGCCAAAGGTGGGCTCTTCAGACATGGCTGCAGTGCCGGGTCCAGCTCTGCCACCTCTTGCTTCATTGCTGGTGGTGACCCAGAGGTGATGCCTGGGTGCAGAGCACTCAGACGAACACGCAGCCCTGTCTCAGGGACACCTTCCTGAGGAGAAGCTTTTTCCTTTGCAATTTCCCGTCCTTGTTTGCCTGAGGTTTTGTTACCAAACCTGTTCAAAACAGAGTTGTGCTCAGTGCTCTTGTTTAACACAGACCATAAAGGCACAATAGAATTTTATTAATCCCAAGTTCAAAATGTATCTGCACCTTACCAGGAGCAGCCCTACCAGTCTTACAAATAAAAGGCAAGTGGGTCCTGGGCAAGCCCAATTTCTTCTCCCCAAACTCCATCAGAGGCTGGCAAAGAGCTCCCTCCTCTGTAGGACTTCTGTCCCCTGCAGCTCCCAACAGCTCCGCTCTTCCCTCCAACAGCAGAGGACCCTCAGAGCTGACTGACGGGCTCCCTGCATCAGCTTGCACAGGGGTTCACCTTGCACAGATTCATTAACCCGGCAATGCAGACAGACTTCTACACATGCACAAGGTTCATTGCAAAGCCGGGGCCAAAATAATTCACAGCTCTACCATGAGCCACAGTCAGGCTCAGTTACTCATCCCAGCCTCACACCTGAACAAGGTCTAGAGGTGAGGTGAAACCGGGAGGAAGAAAATCCAATTAAACATCCAGAGTAACAGAATTTTCTTACATTATTTTCTCCACCAAATGAAATGTCTCTATCTTCCCCAAACCGCTTTTGTCAAGTGCCCTGTCTGATTTGTGCTACAGGATTATTTGGCATGGTCTGAAAAAACAAACTTTACCCCCCTGGAGAATTTTGCTGGGAATAATAGATCTGCGTGAAGGTCTAAATCGATAGAAGTCTTTCTGAATGCATTTCCAGGAAACCTGGACACATCACCAGTGACTGACTAAAATACAAGGTGCCAGCCACTGTTTGGAAAGCAATTTGTAGTTCAGTAATTTAAATTTCATAGCGAAGAAGGCCATACAGTGAGAACCTCGTCCACGGCAGGAGAGGGAAGCTGGAGGCATTCAGGGACTGCAAAATGCTTGCCCAGTTTTGGGAGGAGGTTTGAGCGTTTTTTTTCAAGTATGATTTCTGGATCCCATTCTAATCCCAAAGGAAAACCCTCTTCAGCCTCCCTTGAATCTCAGCATGTATTCAGCATATTTATGTTTGGTTTTCTCCTAAGGTTTATTTTCTGTCAGAGGATTATTTTCCCCTATATTAAAAGCTTTCTCTGAGGCTATCAGAGTAGGTGTTTAAGGTCTGGATCCTGTCACTTCTTGTTTGCAAGTCTCCAAGTGTTTCTCCTCCAGCTGAAGCTTAACTGGAGGAGAATTAAATTCAGAGGCTATACCACCATACAGTCAGTTGTAAAGCACAACAGCGATTCTTCCCCTTTTACCCTCCACTATTAAGACGGGAGCTTATGAACGGTCTGATTCTCTTCAGACCAATTTTCTCACCCAGCACCACTCCCAAACCTTTCTTTTCAGCTGCGGCACTGTCCTACAGACACCTGAGCTGGGGACATGTCCCTGCATGCCGACTCCAGTGTTTGCCGGGCTCATTGTTGCCCTGGCCTCTCCTCAGCTGAGTAGCTCAGTGACTACCTTCACCCCAAACCCAGCTGGGATGGCTTAAGCCTGCATTTGTCACCTTCCAGAAGCGTGTCCTCTGCGTGAGGGTACCTGCTAGTCATGCCAGAGACGAAGGGATGAAAGAAATTGCGATTTCACTGACAGAAGCCATGCCAGCAGATAGATGGCAGCAAGAGCAGGAATCACGGGGCCAGAGTGGGAGAAAAAAGGGATTTCATGTCACCCGAGGCTCCGACCTGGGACGGCAGCAGGTATTGCTTGGAGACCCCCCTGGCTGTGGAAGCGCTGACCCTGCGTTTCTCTCTTTCTAAGTGAGGCATTCACTAATTGCGAGGGTATTAAATAAAACATGGGGTCTGCTTTCTCCAGCCATTTTAATTTTTTCCCTCAGTTTACGAACCAGTAGATCTAGTGCTTCTCTTGGGAGGTGTCCCACATGTCCACAGCCTGTCTAGAAGGAGGCATCCTCTTGCACCGTGCCTCTTCTCATCCCTGCCCGTTCCTCTCTGACTGGCCTTGCGAGGGGCTGGGCTGGTCAGGACCACAGCAGAGGAGAGGGGTGACCACACCACCAGCCGCCGGGCCCACCGCTGGCACCAGGACCCGCACGGTCCACACAGCATGATGGCACCCACATACTCTATGAGGGGGCTCGGTAGCCCCACAGCAGGGCCCTATGATGATTTGAAGATTAAAAGTCTGGCTTTACCAGTGCACTGCTATGAGCCAGGTGTTCATGACTTGAAGTGTTTGTTCACTATACTTTCTCTTGTCCAGGTTTGGTTGATACAAACTCATTTGCATCCAGGGACTTCGTACTGGGGGCTGTCGTGGCCTTGAAAATCTTAGAAAAAATCTCAAAGTGTGAAAACCCATAGCAGTGGTAGAGAAAACAATTTGCAGGAAAATAGAGAGCAGCAGCAATAAGGGCAGGGGAAAGGGAAGCAGCCCTCCAAGGCTCCTCCAGGGCATGGCAAGCTAGCAAAAATCAAAAGAGAAAACAGCATGCAAGCCCAGATCCTGACAGTGGCAAGTCAAACAAACAGCTGGAGCAAAAGGCAGCTCTCGGAAATGAAGCTGCCACTCACCCTCACCCCTCCTTCAGAGGTATACCCCTTATGGAAAACGAGATACCATGAAACATTAGCCAGTCCTACTCATGTAAATATTTCTCCCGGACTTCTCCCTTGGCTTCACCTGTTTCTTCAGCCTCACTACTAAATTTTCCGTTATTTCTACTTACAGTTTTGGTAACTACATAATTTTAAAAACCTTTCATAACAGGAAAAAAAAGAAGAAAAATATTCGTTGTGAAATTTTGCACTGATGTCCTTATCTTGAGTTTCTCTAGTTGGATATTTACAGCTAAGGATTACAAGCTCCCAGTACGAATGCATGTTTGAGTGTGTGCTTATAATATACCCACAAAGGAATACAAGGAAACGACATTTATTTTGGCAACCCTTGCACTTCTCAAATTAGATACAGAAAAGTTATTCTAATTTTTTAAAGGTCTCTGAGTCTCAGCAAATTGTATTGACAGAGCTTTCACTTTCAATGAAAACCAAAACTCAAATGTTTTGTAAATGTGTTGTTTTCATCAGGATTTTTTTTTGGCTGTTATTGCCCTTTTTACTGTGCAAAAATTATACAGGCAGCCACACTTGTGCACATCCCCATCCCTAGCCCCCTTCTTCCAGTCTTTTTACATCCCCATCTCCTGACACACCACGACCCAGCGGCACATGGAGCCAAAGGCGGTGAATTCGCTTCTCAGTAAAGGCTGAGGCAGGAGGAGAGAAGGGGAAAAAGGAATTTGAGGAGGGGATTTGGGAGCGGGAAGCATGAGGCTGGAAGGACAGGCAGTGTGAAGAGAGCCGAGTACTGGCGAAGAAAGAATAAGATGAGCCGGAATGACTGAAGCAGAGAGGAGCAAAGATTTTGCTACAGATTGTCCTGTCATGAAATTGAAATATGGGGCTTTAAATTGCAAGGTAGGCGAGGCAGAATGAGATAAAAGGAAGCCAAGGGACTAGCAGCGAGCAGTAAGCTGTGTTTGTGATGCACATGCACAGTAAGCGCATAAACTAATTAATGAAAATATTGTATTAGCATCTGCAGCGGGCTCGTCCCTCCTCCGCGCCCACACGGAGCTCTCCTGGACGCAGCTGCCTCTTTCCAGTTGGGTCCCGCTTGCGCCCATCCAAATTTTCCAGCGGAAGAAGCGGCACTGCTCTGGCTTTAATGAGTTCCCTAATAAAGAGATGATGACTGGCAGTGTAATTTCCCTGCTACACTTCGTGCTTTCATGACTGGAGTTTATTATTAACCTCACTACTACGTTTTCTGTTATTTTACTCTGGTGGTTTAATTGTATTTCCACCTCAGTCATGTGCATTTGCTTTCTAATAGTCTCCTTTCCCAGATTGCTTTCATGTGAGCAGCAGGGTTTTTCTGCTAAGTACTCTGCAATGTTTTTCGTATGCATTTCTTTCTGGTTTAATCTCTCTCTTTTTTCCTCTCTGTCCATGTATTAGTCATCCTTAATGGGGTACAGCACCTTGTGCTCCCTGACATGGAAAACAGGGACAATGTAAGCAAACAGCAAGGACAAAGCATAAAAATAATGGAGGCAGTCTCTGTAAAGGGGGAATTAATGACTCGGGCAAGTAGATGCCACATGTAAGTAATTTTAAGGAAAGAAAGCGTCAGCCATGCTTAGAAATGCAGATGTATTTATCGCCTTTCAGCCCCCCTATTTAGCTGTTACTAACGGCGTATTGAAAAGGAACAAAGGCAATTTCTGAATGCAGAAGCAGGGATGTCTTAGCGAGGTGGTCTGGGGTGATGGAAATTTAGGGCACAAGCAGCAGGACTGATTCTTATTTTATGAATGCTGACATAAATCAGGCTTGTATCCACTGCAGGAGTGAATGAAGTTATGCCAGGGTAGGGCTGGAGAGAAGTCGGGGTCGGGTCTCCCATCTCCACTCTAACACGGAGCAGCAGCCCCCTCAGGAGCTGCACCTCTGCTCTCCATAAATAAAAGAAGACGGAAATTAATCTTCGTACTCCACTATAAAACACGAGGACGCGTGCACAGCCGGCTCGGCGTGTGAGTGCCAGTCAGGGTGTGCTTCTAACAGGGAGGAAGAAGCGAAAGTGCGGTAACCCTAACGGCATGGTCAGGGGTTCAGTATTCAGTCAATAAAAATAATTGAGAGTCAATGCCTTAGCTACAGTCTGGCCCCTTTCCAACGCCAGCATTTTAGGAGAGCCGTACATTGGATACAAATGAGATGTAATTTGCCAGAGTTAGTTAAAGGTCTCTAAAGTGAATGAGATTCAGGACCTTTGATTTTACATCACAGTGGATGTTTCCATTCGAAGTGTTACACACAAACGCTGTTCGTCTGTAAAAAGCAAGGGCAGTCACATTTATTTGCTGAGAAATTGTAAGCAGTGCAGAAAACCTCATGAAGCTGAAGCAAGGCTCGGAGGGTTTGCCTTGTAGCAAAGGACAGCTTTCCTGCTGATGGGGTTGTGAGGAAGACCCCGAACTGCCTTGGTTACGGTTAAAAATACCTTCAGGAGAAGAAAAATCTGGGTGCTAAAGAGCTCTTTGAAGTACTGGGGAAAGGGATGATAAGAACCTTTCCAGGCAGGTGGATAAACCAGACCAAAATCAAATGGGAAATGAAGCATGTCTGAAATGGCGAAGCCCGATAGCCTGTTGATACAGCAGAAGTGGGCGGTGAACTCTCCATTTCTGGTTATCCATGCCAGACACCCTGCAAGCAGACATACTTCGGTGAGGTACATATTGAGGGTTCAGGAGAGGAAACCCTGAGAAAATTTAAGGGCTTGTATGAAATAAAGATTTTATTAGATGGTCTAACAGTCTTGGCTTTGACACTGGTGAACAACTTGCTGTCTGTGCATCATGGCTGTGCTCTTGGGCAGCTGCCCGGGTGCGGGGCCGGCAGGTGAAGGCAAGAGGCGGGCAGAGGCTGGCTGGGAGGGGAGCGGTCGTGCGTGCAGACCTCAGCAGACGTGTGCCTGGCTGTGGCAGCAGGGGCAGGCTGTTCCAGAAGTGATGCCGATGAAACCCTGCCGCAGGGATTTGAGAAACACCGGAGGAGCACCTTTGGGTTACCTGCCTGCAGGGCTCCCCAGCCCCTGGGCACCGGAGCAGCCCGCCGTGATTGCACAGAGCTGGGGGTGCCGGAGCACCTCACTGGCATCCTCGCAGCACTCGTGGTGCTCCTGTGACGACCGAGGAATAACAGCCCACGCTTCACAGACGCTGCAGCGAGGCACCGGAGCCCGCATTGCCTGACTGGGGTTCTGTAGTTTGGAGAATCATAGAATCATAGAATCATTAAGGTTGGAAAAGGCCTCTAAGATCATCAAGTCCAACCATCAACACAACACCATGCTAAACTGTGCTAAACCATGTCTTGAAGTGCCACATCTACACGTTTTTTGAACACCTCCAGGGATGGTGACTCCACCACCTCCCTGGGCAGCCTGTGCCAATGCCCGACCACTCTCCCAGTAAAGAAATTTTTCCTAATATCCAATCAAAACCTCCCCTGACGCAGCTTGAGGTCATTGCCTCTCATCCTATCGCTAGTTACCTGGGAGAAGAGACCAACACCTGCCTCACTACAGCCTCCTTTCAGGTAGTTGTAGAGAG
>Ga0065711_1037283_pt1 | contig 19983 bp, 16 predicted proteins | sample Hoacrofraction12_FD_59098 | JGI IMG/M metagenome (GOLD analysis project Ga0065711, IMG submission 59098) | Hoatzin crop microbial communities from Cojedes, Venezuela - Epithelial fraction 12 v2 (version 2) | ecosystem: Host-associated > Birds > Digestive system > Esophagus > Crop | place... | reverse complement strand
CCTCTCCTCTCCTCTCCTCTCCTCTCCTCTCCTTTTAAGAGTTCTTATTATATTCTGTCCCTCTAGGTCTCCTCTACTTCCACTGCTCTTGCAATCTGTCTCTCTCTGCTGTTTCCACATCCCCTTCTATTTGCAGCTCCCTTCCTTCTGTTCATGTCATTTTCTTCTCTCACCCTGTATCTGCTGCCCTCCCCCACTATCCGTGCGCCGCACACTCTTCCTATCGCCTCTCTCTAGTTTATCCCCCAGATTCCTCCCCTGCCTGTCTCCCCGCCATGGACCCCTTTTTGTTGTCCCTGCAGCCTGGCTGCGGGGGAGTGAGCTGCCGGGGGGGCTGGCCGGGCCCGAGGGGGAAGGACGGGGCGTGGGGTGGGCCCGGCAGCCCCCTGCTGCGGCCATGGCCTGGCCAGCCCGGGTGGAGCGAGGTGAGACCCCTCTGCTTGCGTGCCACCGACTTTGGACGGGGCTGCCGTGGGTCTTGTTCTGCGCAGCAGCACGGTTGCCACTTTGATGCCCGAGTGCTTCATTTCTGCCTGGGGGCCCGATGAAGTCCGTAGTCTCAAGTTTAGTCTCCTGATGTCACCTTATCTCCTTGGACATGGCCTCCCGACTTCTACTGGTCCTGGCCCATTGTCCCACTCTTGTTGCCCCAACTTGCCCCTTGCTCTTGATAATCTGCCCTGAAAATGAGGATTATGTTCTGCCTGGCTGTGGTACAGTGAGCTCTCCCATTAGCTGCTTGGAGGCATCTGTGGTGGTCAAGAGGAGGGTGACTGTCCCCCTGCATCGCTCCCAGCCTAGTTCAGGGTCCCGTGCTCTGCCAGGGAGAGCCATGGCGGAGGAGAGAGAGGGCTAGCAGCAAACGTCTGGGGAGGAGGCCTCTGCATCTTGTTGGAAAGCCCGCAAGCCAGGGCCCAGCAGGTCAGGATAGCTGCGTTCTGTCCTGGCAGACCCGTGCGTAGCGGGGGAAGAGGGTTGCTCTTCGGACAGGACGGGAACAGCAGGGTCACTGCGTTAGGGAGAGCCCCTCTCCCATCTGCCTGAGGGGGCTACCTGATCCCACTGTCTGATGTAGGACTGAGTTTCCTCCCAGTCAGCCAGGGTGGATGCAGCCTGTTTTACCACCTCCCGGCAAAGACAGGATTTCGGCTGCGGGGATCCTGGCCAGCAGCGACAGTGGAAAGATGGTGGTTTTCTGGATATCCCTTCATGGACTCCGTTTTGCCTCCAACGACTGGGACATGTGGCATGGAGAAGTCCTTTCCCCAGGGCAGGGAGAGGTGGCTGCAGCTAGGCCGATGGCAGAACTGACCAAATCGGAGCTCATCAGGTGTTCCTGACAGCAAGGTGTGAAGAGGTCGTGCAGATGGCCATGTGTTGGAGTTCAGCCAGTGTCCTGCAGGACAGGGCACGGTGACTTTCTGGCCTCTGGTGGCCTCCCTCTGCTTCTGGGTAGGACCACATTGGACCCTGCCAGGCATGACTCAGTCCCATGCTCGTAAAAGCCACCAGCCTCAGCTTTGCTAACCAGACAGTTCCCGATTTCTCCTTTCTGTCTCTGCAACAGACTGACCCTTCCTTAGCATGCTGAGATGGCATCCCTCCTTGCGCTCCATGCAAGGTGCCATAGACCTTTTCCCATTTTTCCCACGGCCGTTTCTCTCCCTCTGCATACCTGCTTCACCTGTTTTACCTGCTCTTTCCCTCCCGCTCTGCCTCTGGGCTAGGTCTCTCTCCAGACTCTTCCCAAAATTGTGTTCCTCTGTCTCGTTTGCCTTCCCATCTGGCTTCCTTGTCTCTGTGGTCATGCTGTGAGCTGCTGGCAGCCAGGGGAGAAGGACCATTGCAAGAACAGGGCAGAGACTGGAGGGTGTCTGGGAGAGCGGAGGGGGGAGTCAGAGTGTCACTAGACCAGGGTCTGTCGTTTGCTGGTGTCTTTGGCCTCCCCCAGGTGTGTGCTGTCAGCAACACGGCAGAAGTCCCCTTCCTCCAGAAGAGTGATTCTCCTATTGCTTCTGCTTCACTGCTGGCAAGCTCCTGAAAGGTTAATGAAGTCATTCACTGCAAAAGGAAAAAGCACGTCTTCCCGTGTTCTGCATAAATTAAACTTGGAGAGTATGGAGCAGCCCATGTACAGGGCGCAGGACAAGCAGCTGTGTCCTTGAGTCTTGTCACCCAAAATGCAGCTCTGGGAGCATCGTGTAGGTGATACTGTCCACTCCAGTCCTGGAGATCAGCTTAGGTTAAAACTTAGGCAAAAAGCTATGGCCTCCCCACCCATGTTTATTCGTGTTTCGTTGCATCTAATGGGGACTGGGGAGGAGGTACCCAGGAATGCCCACAAGTGTCCCCTTCCTCCCATTGCGGTGGATCCTCGTTTCCCACAGATCCTCTTTAGAAAATGCCCTCTGTCAGATTTCATTCCCACTGGATTTTTGCTGTTTGAGAAGTACGGAAAAAAATCGTTCAATTGGTTTTTGAATCACATGAGTGGGAGCAGGAACCAACCCCAGAAGATAAGTGTTCTGACCTTTACCGCACTCAGATAACTGAAAATAATAACAAATAAATATATCTTGTTTCTAAACCTCAGACTTAGGGATGCGTTCCTGCCTTATGCAACAAGAGCCTGAGCCAGAGCTCTTGAGAGGGTTGAGGACACAAACCTGGCAGCTAGCTGCCTGCAGTAAGCAGCAGCCCCTTTGCTTCTCTTTTGGAAAAGCAGCCGGTACCAACCCAGATATTCAGGGTGGGAGGGGACAGAGCCAGCGTCCCCACTCTCCTGCCATCTTGCTTCTGGGACCCTGGATGTTTTCCCATGGCTAACGCTCCTAGAGAACACAAGTTTGTTTATTCCTGGCATGTGTTTCCTTGCACTTTCTGCATCATCTTTTCACATATAGGGTTGACCGTATAGGGCCATGCAGGGCTAGCCACCAACTGGACTTCTGCATGTAGGGAGAGCCTGAATAAGACTATGGGATTTGCTCTGAAAAAAAAATGTGTTAGAGCTCCCAAATCGGCGAGTGCTTGAAAATAACGGAGGGAACCTGTCTGGCAGGAGGACATACTGAACTGTGACTCACGGTGAACTCCCTAGGTCTGGGTCTTAGGTCACTGACTCAGACCTCCATCATCCCCTGCAGGTGCCCTGGGGCGGTCCTTCTGAGACAGCCTCTCTGTGCAGGCCACTGGTGGCAGTAAATATTTGTACATTGCGTGCTGGTGTCCTGGTACGGGACTGGGGGCCCGTTGTGCAGTGTGCTGCCCAGGCACTGGAAAGAGACAGTCGCTGTCCTGAAGGGCTTACTATAGTCCCGAATCAGAGCATTCGTGGCGCTTTCCGTAGTGGCTGTGACTCGATGTTCCTCCACCAGGATGTTGCTTCCCTTCCCTCCCCTGTTACGTAGCGAGCTTGTTTGCTTGGTTTCTGCCATCCAGACCACCGTTGACTGAAGAGACGCCTGTGTGCAGAGCTTGGGGTGGATGTTAGGAGGTTTCTGGCACTCTGTCAGTGTAAAGCATCTTATTTATTAGAGTCTAATGCCCAGCTGGGATGCACTTCTCCCTTTTAACGCTAAAGATGCCATTCAGAGAGGCCCCCTGGGCCTAATGTGTGCTGCTGCTGAACACTCTCCTGATCATCTATCTACCACTGTCTTCCTCAGACTCTGGGTTCAGTGATTTTTGTTTCCATTAGAAGATCTCCTCCAACTCACCTCTTTCTGCAGGGGTTCCAGCAGATACCCAGATAAATAGGATTCAGTGGGCCGTGGGCTACTGTATTGCAGCGTGTGGAAGCACGTGCATTTTCAGCATGCAACCTGATATGTGTATGGATGCTTGCATTCGTGTCTGCGAGTGTGTTTGGGCTGGAGGAGGTAGCAGCGAAGGCCTTGGCAGCTGGGAAGAAAGGAATGACAGGCTTGCCAGGGGAGGGAGGAGAGAGTTTGGTAGCTGAGATGAGGATTGAGTAGCAACTGGAGGGGGAGATCAGATTTAGGATCCGTGTTGCTCACTTAAGAAAATAGGAGAGGAAGTAGTACATTGTTTATTGGGGATTGTGTTATTCCTGTGCATTATTTATTAATCTCCCGCTAATGGTACTGCATAAAGCAGTGGCACTTCTACAGAAATTTCACAGACAGCTGGAGGATCAGTTCCAGGAGGTATTGTAACCAGGTCAGGTTGGTGTAGGGAATCCTGCTGGGCTCGGTTTTGACAGGCTTTGGAAAAGAGAAGATGGTTCAGGAGGCATTGGGAGGGGAGAAAGGGGGCTGTCTGTGACTCACCAGGGAACAATGATCGCTGTGAGGATAAAGGGGCAGGCTGGAAGAAGACCTGGAGACAATGGTGAATTCCTGGGTTCAGCGGCTTCAGGATTCCAGCCTGAAGTACAAGACAGCGTAAGAAAATGAAGTGTTTAGGAAGAAGCTTTAGAAGCAATAAAAGCAGCTGGTGAGAGAAAGCCAACAGTAAAGAGAAAGCAGGTTTTACTACATGCTGTGCCTTGAAGTGGATCCTGGAAGTCTTGAATTTGAGGCAGGAGCTGGAAGAAGGGATCTGCAGAAAGAGATGGCCTGTGCAGCGAGTGTGACTGAATCATTCTTCACTTACCTGTACTGTGCAATAATAGCACAGACCCACCAGTTTGCTGCCTCAGCAGATGTGACAGGCAAAGCAGAGGTGTTGAGGCGCTCTGACTGCCCAGGGACAGGAGGCCACGTATGTTTGTAAAGTTTGTAGCAGAGACAGGTGGGTGCCAGGATGGCTGCTCCCAGCCAGTTCTTTGATACTAGTCCTTCCTTGCATTTGAAAGATGTCCAGTCACTTCGAGAGGTGGGTCTGGTATTTCGGTAGGCGGCATTCTTCTTTTACTCAGCCATGAAACTGAAATCACCGAATACTGCAGGAGAAAATCACGCTACTGATGCGAACCATCTTGGGTGAGAAACAGCTGCTGAAGTACTGACCAGCTCACAGTCCCCAACATACCCAGACAAAAATGCAGTGCTCAGAGGTTTTGGTTTTAAGCTTTGTTTTACCCACCCGTTCAGCCATGTCAACGTTAGGTGGGGAACACCGAACTGACTGCCTGGGACTGTTTCCAGAAGCCAAGGGCAGGTCTAAATGGTAGTTGTTTTGGTGTCTCTTCTACCTGAGAATCTCAGTGCTGAGCTGGTGCAGAAATTTTGGGGTTGCAGGGGAGAAGGAGAAGCTGCAACATAAACACAGCTTCATGGGCTGTCATTTGTTTGCCTGACTGTAGTATAAAGCCAGCTTTGTTAGATGGGGTCAGGTTGTGAATATGGGGACTCCTGTAGCCCAGATGAGTTTTGGAAGGAACTCCATTCGCTAGCCAGCCTCTTCCCTCAGCTGTCACATACAGCACAGCAGAGCCACCATTACTAAACAGTGATCAGATGTAATTTCTAATTATACACAGCATTGATGCAAATCAAGCAACAAGTACATAGGGCTATCAGCAAGTTTAAGAATTTATTTTCTTTTGTTTAAGTTACTGTAAGTCTTAACACTGCACAGTGCCCTACAGCAAACCTCCTTATTCTATGCAGCGATCCCGGCAGTATAGGTAGTGCTCAGTGCACTGGGAAGTTGTAACCGCAACTGTGTGAGAGCAGCCTGTAGGTTTTGAATGAACCAGGCCGTGATGCGACACAGCTCTGTTGATCCACCATGTCTGTCAGAGCAGAAGGTGACTTGGGCCGACCAACTGACATGCCTTCAGAGAGCGCTTCTCTGCCTTGGGAGGGTCTGAGATCATTTGAGATCTGGGATTTGAGTTTTAACAGGGCTTATCCATCGGGGAGGGAAGGTCCGTTTCAAAAGCAAAGCGCTGATGAGTCCAGGAATGATAAAATCACACTTGGATTTTTTTTGTGTGCGTGAACTCCTAGAAGTCATCTATGTTGGTATAAATGAGATCATTTGGCCTAATTAGTTCCAAGCTTAATTAGCAGTAATTATCCCAACATGGGAGTAATACCCGAGTAGGAAGTACTGAGTCCTCGATTAGATAGATCTCTAATTGGTGTTACAATATTGTAATTAAAGCATGCTTATACGCCTCTGCCTCCGCAAGTGATTTGTTTTATGTCTGATTAAACAGGGAGTCCGGCAGCCTCAAGGAGGCCAGGACATCACCGCTGATTGAAACAGTGTATTATTCTTTGTTATAGGAAAGAAACGATGAATCACATGTACTAGGAAACACTGTGGGCCAAATTAATCCTTTGAGTAATTGCTACTGGAGTTAGGGAAATTACAACAGGGGTGAATTTGGCCTCAAGTGCATAAGCTCTATCTGTATATCACACAGTTAAACAAATACTCATTTGAATGTGCAGTCTGGCAATTACACCATCAGACGAATGCAAGTAACTTAATCTGCATTTGCGATCGCTGGGTTGCACGGGTGAGTTTGTTCGGCTGCTGGGTGATCGTTTTTAGATTGCGCATTCTGCTCACGTTTTGCAGGAGGTGATGCTGCCATGTGTCCTGGGATGCGCTGCACCCCGAAGCAGTCGGCAGAGTTTCAGATGGCCACTGCTGGTTGCAGTGTCCTGTCCTCATCGGGGTGAGACCTGAAGGGTACATCTAGGGTCAGCACGAGCACCCTGCAAACGGGGGAGACAGACGGATAAAGTGTCCTCTTCTTCCAGCACTGCTACCTTGAATCTAGCTGGTCTGACCCTCCCTAGCAGAAGACACTTCAGAAGATCAGGTGAACAGATATTTTTTGAAGAAGTTTAAGAAAAAGAGAGCGAAACAGGAACTTTCTGAAATTAGTCAGCTTCAAAACACGAAAGCTTCCTATGTCTTTTTAAGAAACCACCTCCTTAGGAGTTGGCAAGTGCACTGCTTTATTACTTATCTGTTTGCTACATGAGTGGGCGACTGTACTTCCTGATTTGGTTCTCCAATATAGAGAGATCATCAGCATAGGTCTGCAGAGGACAGTAACTCCTCGCCTACGGAAAGTAACAAATAGGAATGAGGATGCGTGTATCTTCTGGCTGTCACAAAGGATTTCAAAGCACATTCGAGTCATATCCGAAGTAAAACGTCAGCTTATTTCCATTTTACAGCTGCAGAAACTGAGGCACAAATCAGTTACTTCTCTTGCTGTAGCCCACATGTGTGGCATGAGTATGTGTGTATGGCAGCACCAGGAATGCCGTGCAGATCTCATCACCTTCTCCTTCACCCACAAAAACATCCTTCTTTTGCAAGGAGGAAAGTCCAGAAGGAGAGAGATGACTTGAGCAAGGAAATAAAATACACAAAATTCTGTTAAAGAGCAATATTGGGGATAAGAATTTAAACAGCCCATAGATGGGAACTCAAAGCAAGGGTTTCCATAGCAGCATTGCTTGGCCATATTGTATATACACTATTTTGCATTGCTCTCATGATGTCAAAGGCATATTGTAATATCTCTGTGTGCAATATGTCTGAATCAGAGTTGCTATGAAACTTAAGGCTGAATTACACCATGGAGGCATATCCTTGTGCAGTGCTGGGAGGAAATAATAGAACTAGGTTTTGTTAGGATTTTTCTCCAGTGGTACATTTTTCTTAGAAAAATGCTGATTTGCCAAAACTGTTCCTATTTTTGGGAAAAGTTAATTCCAGTTTCATGTCCCATCTTGAAAAAAATGGAGAAAAGTTTTGAAGCTGTCAAAATTAAGTGCTTCAAGAAGGTAAAATAAAATCTTGCATTTGATTCGTTTGGTCAGAGTTTCTACGTGTAAGTTTTGGAAACTATTTTTTTCCCCCTGATCGGTGATTTTAAATCTCTGAAAGTCTTGAAGGAATAAAAAGCATTCCCTTTCACCCTACATAGTCCCAAACTGTGCTGGGAGTGGGGGGTGACAAGGCAGCGACTGCATCGCTCGATGCCGTGCGTGGATGCCTGGTGCGCTGCAGTAGAGCAGTGGGAGAGGTTACCCATCGAGTACCTCTCCGCCTACCTGGTATAGGCAGTTGTAAGGTAGGAAAAAATGCCTGTGCAGTCCTGCTCAAATCTGTCCTAGAGCCTAACTCCCTCTAAAAAACCTCAGGGTTGCCTTGGTTATCACAAGGTTAAGCCTTTGGACCAGGAGGGTTTTGGCTGGAAGCCACCGTCTCCCACATCGTTAAACCTCCCTTCAGCAGACGAGGACGGGATCTCAGTGAGGGGGAAGCTGCCACCTCTCCCTGATTGACACCCCACGCTCGGGCTGATGGGACCTGTCCTTCTCACCTCGTATGCATGGGCAAAGGGCCTCCTTCGTAGCAGCACCGCTCTTCCCTGCACTCCCCTGGCTCCGGCCACTGCTTTCAGCACCGCGTCCATGCTGTGAAGCTCCTTCGAGGAGAAGGAGGGATGTTGTGCCCCGGGCTGGGAAGGAGCGCTTGCACTCATGGAAAAGCCCTGTGAGTTGGTTTGGCGTCGCTCTGCCTGCTGGCAGCAACGTTTCCTCACTGCCAGCGTTCCCAAATGTTGGTGTAGCCTGTATGCCAATGTCTGCTTTCTCCCTGCTCCCTGGTGTTGCAATTGCTAATTTCTGTGCCTGTGCCTGAAGAGCTGTAGCTTAGACTTGCTTTGCCGTGCGTTGAAACCATTCTTGTTTAGGAAAGAAACTGCGAAGAGGGTGTGTGAGAGAGGAAAAAAGAAGAGAGCTTATTTTTCCTATGTGGCAGCGACGGATGCTGGGTATTAGAGAGAGACAAGCTGACAAACATCTGAATGAGTGGAAGAGACTCCTAACCCAGAGGGAGGAGTTGTGGTTTAGGTTAAAGCCACAAAGGAAGTGAAGGAGGTTACCACTTTCCTGTCTGTGGGCAGGAGGTTCTCCTTGTGCTCATTTGAAGGCTTAGCCCTAGCGCATTCTTCCCTAGGAACATACTCATCTGTGTACTTCTTGAAAAGCATTCGATCTGGCATCTGATCTTGGGAGTGACAAACATCCCCTTTATCCACAGAAATCAGCAGGAGCTGGGAGCTAAAGAACTGGGAATCACAGTCTAATTTGTGGAGCCAGATATTCTGAAGCATCTTGTTAAGCCACGTGTCTTGTTTGGTCCTAGAGCATGGAGTGTATTTTCTGTGCGTCTCCCTCTTGCTGGTTCCACGCGGATTTTTTGTTGTAAACATCCATACCTCTGGGGCCTGCTGGCTCCCTGCAGGTCTCACTTCTCTCTTGTTCCCAAGTGACTGGCAAATTGCACAGCCATCCTGCCTGGATCTGGCAGTCTCGCGTGCTGATGCAGGGCAGATTCTGAACGCCATCGGGTTCCTACCAGCACTGCCTGTGATCAGTATTTTCCTTGATTTTCACTGCATGCTTTTCTTTTAATGGCTCAGAGGCTCTAGCTGTATAGGGTTGACAAGTTTGTTGTCTCGGCTCTATAGCTTCACTCTTCATCTGCGAGGAGAGAGTGAGCGGTTAACCCTGGTGTGCTGGGGAAGGCATGCCGGGAGGGAGATGAAAGAACAGAGGATTGCTCTTACAAGAGAGCAAGCCTTACCCTGCGCCTGAGGAGCGCTGGCGTGCAAGCCGGCTATCTTAACCCAAGCTATCAGCTGGCGACGGCACAGTTAGAACCACTGTCAGTGGCAGTGGCTTCAGTACATGCCGCCAGTGCCTTCTGATCACTGTGCGCTGCTGTACATGAAAAGAGCATCTGAAAGGTGCTCCCTGAAGAGCTGTTATGTGGTCTCTAACCTTCCATTAGCAGCTCACCTTAGCCCCTAACCCTGGCCCTGGGATGCAGCAGAGTCATTTCATTTACCAGGTGTGAAAATCATATTTTGCCATGTGAGGATGATTGCTCTATCAGGTGTATTACAGGATCTGTTTTTTTGGTTTGTGTATGGGGTTTGTTTGCAGGAAGGCTTAGTTGGAACTACAAGATATCATTAAAGATTTATATGTGGCAAATGTGTCCTTTTTTGCAGAGTGTTTCCTTTTAGAGACCTTCACGATATTGATTTCAAGTAGATTTTCCTCTTCTGTTTTAAAACATTTCCTTTGCCTATGGATTTTCAACATTGCTCACTGGATCTGTGCGCAGTACGTTCCCCAGACTATTCTATCAAGCCAGGGTCCCTTACTGCTGGCCTTCAGGGACCACTTTTGAAGCTGGAAAGGCCGTTCCTTTGCTGTGTTCACTCAGTCCTGAGCAACTGTCCAACATTACATCCTTCTTACTCCAGGATGTACGCTGTCGTCTAGCTGAGCCATGAGTCTGCTTTCCACGTATGCCAGGGGATCCCAAACCTGGTCTGGCAACAGCCTGGAGCTATCCCTTGCTAGGAGTGAGCGGTGTTTGTTCGAATGTTTTAGATATAGAGGGGAAACAAGCTGTATGATGGGGAATGTAGAAACTGGAGTGGTAAGCAGCTGAAATTGTAAGGTCATTTGGCTTTTGTGTCAGCATTTTATTGCTGAAACTCATCCATGTGGCCATTAGAGTGGGGTTCGAGGTTTTTTTTTTGGAGAGGGCGGAGGACTCAGCAGGGAGGCTGGGAGTGCTGACACAGCGCAGAGCTTGGAGGACTGAGGTATCGCTGCCCTTTCAAGGGGAAGTGCCCATGAGGAGCAGGCTGAGGTCCACTAGCCATCACTCTGCCTCAGGATGAGGCCCTGGGATCCGTGTTCTGCTGGTGGGAGAAAGAGCTCTGTGACAGCCAGTTGGAGGTGTGGGTTCAGCCAGCTTTTGGTGGATTGTATGTGTAAGACATCGAAGACTTGGATTCAGACCTTAAAGCATCTGGCTTACAGTATTTGGCTTTGTTTACTGTAGTGTTATAGCCTTAGGGCCACAGAAAGTGCAGCTTTATTGAAATCACTGGAGTTGTGCTTGCTTATGGCAGCAGGGAGCTGGGGACATGTTTTTTTGGAACGTACTGCCAGGAACATAAACCCTTTTCTTTGGAAGATGCTTTGTAAGGATGGCTCAAACAAGTGCCTGGGAAACACTGTCCTAATGGAAAGAAGATGCAGAAGTGATAGGGTCTCAGAACAACTGTTATTTCTTCCCCACATCTGTGACTTCAGAGTCCACCATCCCAAGGCTCAGTCCTTCTCTGCTTCCTTATTACCACTGAATCTTAGTTTTGAACATCATGTACACCACCAAGAGCTGGGCCACCACAGGGGACACTGCAGTCTCTGCGCACAGGGGAAATAGGGACCCGGGTGAGGAAGCCAGCTGACTAGCGTGGGACCCAGGCAGGCTGAACAGGACGAAGCGGCAGTAATCTCTGTTAAGTGGAAGGTAGCTGTGCTTCAGCATTATAAATGTTTACAAGAGATTCGTGCAACAGTCTTTGATGCTGGATACTCATATAAAAGCAATTACTGAAAATGCAAGTGGTTCTTAAAGACACCGCAACCAGAGTGTTACCTGCATTCCTTGCATGCTGGCTGGACTGCTGGCATTCCTTTTGTCTTGGTTTGACAGAAAGGACGGGCAAAAGCAGCAAGTTGTGTGTAGGAACAACCCATCTTGTAAGCAAGCCAAGGCACAGAGAGTATATCCCATCAGACTTACATTGCCAAGACAGATCCCCTACGCAGCACCGTCTCACATGTTAAATGGATGTTCTAAAATACAAGGATACAGACAGAAAAGAAACATGCTGTCCTAGGTGTCTCCTGGGACCTGCAAGGCACGTATTGTAAGCAGATATATTCATGCTAGGGAATAAACAGATACGGTTTAAAATAAGCTGGCAGATTTCGTGCTCAGATGGACTAGGAACATTCATGCAGTCTGTTGCTGCAGTTCAGCTGTGAGAGGCCAACACCTTCAGCAGAGAGGGACTCGCAAAATGTTTGGGCAGAAGTGTGTCCAGTCATGATATCTGTTGCCAAAGTGGTCCAGAGTTTGCACCATAAAAGTGCGCAAGTGAAAATGCAGAGGAACAGGAGCGAGAAGCATTGTGTAGCCAAGTTAAAACTCTGGAGTGCCCTCTAATAATGAAGACGCCTGGTTTTGTTGGTGTAGTCCTCTATCGTCTCGGATCTTGCAGATCTGAAACCTGCCGATGATTACTGCAGAAGAAAGTCAGCACCACACTGATGAGAAGCCAATGTCTGAACTAAAGAGCAAGGGGGAAAATCTTCTTGTTTTCTTTGGAGGGATCTCACTGTTTTATGTAATCTTTGTACAGCATCTGTAAATCAGTGACTGGTACTTTTGAAATGTATTTCCTTCATCAAAAGCTGTTTGAAACAACAGGTAGAACCTATCCATTCAGTCTAAGCTCCCTTGACATTTTTAAATGACAGATAATGAAAACTCTCTTCATTATAACTCAAGCAATTTCATCAGACTGTCACCAGCAAACAATGGCAAATTAAAGACTGAAAAACCCTCGATGCTACTCTCCTAGGTACCTGTGCGAGAACACCCAGTGTCTTTTCTACAGCTTCTAGAAAATATAAGAGGTGATTTCTCAGGTGGGAAGGGTTCTGGTGTGTGAGGCACTGGAGGTCGGCAGGAACATGTTAAAATCTGTCTGGAAACCAGTGGTCAGGTGGCATAAAAATGGAGCACAAATGTGAGAATGATTGTGGGTGAGAGACAGGACTTTTCTAACAGAGTGCCGAGCTCTGCACTGCCTCCAGTTTATGAATGGATTTAAAGCATGGTGCCAAACAGAGCATATTGCAGTTGTCTAATCCTTAGGTGACAGAGGCAGGCATGATAGTAGGCAGAGCTGCATCCAAGAGGACTCGTCAGAACAGCCCGGTCAGCCTGGCATTATTGCTACCTGATCTGCGGGAATTGGTCCAGGCCCCTGAATCTGAACTGCCGAAGGGAAACCTTGTTGAACGAGCAGCTGCTGAGGTACGGTGCTACCTTAGCTTACCCTGCCTGTCTCTCCCCAGCCAGCACTGCTTCAGGCTCGCCTGGTCTGAGCATCAGTCACCCCGGTCCTTCGCCCCCTCCGCCCCCCCCCACATTCGTAGGCTTAACCTAGCTACTCCCCCCGAGTTAGATTAAAGGGAGACAAAGAGTGGAAGGGGCATTTCACAATAAAACATCATTTATATGAGATGGCCGCAGTATGGAAGAGGCTGGCACCAGGGAGTGAATTATAGGGGTCCAGAGAAGAAAGAGGCTCTGGCAGAGAGAGGGTTGTTATTGGAGCGCACAGGGAGCAAAATAACTGAGATAGAAGGTGTAGATAAATAGTTAGAAATAGCCGCAGTGGTGTGATTTGGAAGGAAAATCAGTCACTACTTCAGTCACCAGTGGTGTTCAGTTTAGGGAGCCGAGTGGTAAATTACAGGCAGGTTACGACTCCAAGAACATCTGTGACCCTGTGAAATGCTGGAGAGAGAAAAGTTGCGGTAGCAGTGAGTAAGATTCAGATCCCATCTATCTGAGCATGAGTATCTCAAGGTGAAATAACAGAAGGAGAGGAGGCGGGAGTATTGATTTCTGCCTCACAAAACAGACAACAACGCCTACTTTTTCATAGCAAGAATTTAACCATTCGCTTTAATGGGCCAGTCTGCAGTACAGTGGGGGCTTGGTTTCTTCTTCATGTGCAATCTAGAGGGGAAATCATGCTGAAGTTATTTTTGTTTTATTGTAGCCTTGCAGGGGAGACAGGAGCAAAATTTTACCCTCAAACACCTGTGTGCTGACTGTATAGGGGCAGCTGTAGTCTGTTGAGTGTAACCTGTCTGTGCTGCTGCCCTGCCATGCAGCAGGTGGGCACCCTGAGCAGCCGGGTGCTGGAGGAGCAGCACGGGGAGGCACAAAAAGCCTGTTATGCCAAGGGAGCTGCTGTACGTGTTGGCGACAGATGACTTCTGTCTGTCTAAGGGCAGACTGAGCCTCCTTCTATTTATCCCCTGAGAAGGATGCTCCTAATGAACAGTGCTTTCTGCAGCTGGTCATGGCTTTCTCCAAAATACTCTTGTGATTTTGTTTGGTTGGATTTGCACCACGAAAGTGCACACATGTGTGCCCTGGCGCTGTGGGGCAGGCATTACGGAGAATGTAGCTGCGTGGCTCTGCAAGAGGCCTTGCTGTCTTGGACTAGGCTCAGCAGGTGGCTGAACAGAAGCAAGAGGTGAGTTCGGCAGTTTTCTGGGCTGATGACGTGTCTTTTCTCACTGAATTCAAAAGATCATCATACACATACAAAGGGAGTGTAAAGTCATGGCTGAGGATCTTAAAGGGCTCCACGGTCAGGCGATTCCACAGCCAAATTCTCCTGGCAGCACCACAGCACTCAGGGTGAGTTAGCAGTTCCCTGTGAAACATGGGGTCAGTGTAACGGGAGCAGTGTTCCTGGGCAAGCACCGATTTTGGAGTCTCCTGTACGCTGAAATTTCCCACCTTTGTTTAGTATGAATTCTTATTTTTCATGTGTTGCTTGGGCATATGTTTGCCCAGATTCTGTTTATCTGATTTCCCTTCTGATTCAATATCTTCTTCGCTCCTCCCTCTTCTTCTCCCCTGTTTTTTTATCACGGGAGATAAAGCTGAGTATTTGTCTCTATGGCTGCATGGTTATTTGCCTCATACCTGCTTATTGCCTTGAGAGATGACTTTCTAAATAGAGCAAGAGCTTCCTGCGATTGGAATGTTATAATACGTGGGATTCATTCATGGCGTCAGAGTTTTGATGTGGGATAATGTCTTAAAGGGGGGCAGATCAACTAGAAGGCTCTCTGCAGATCCAGGAGGTATTTTAACCATAGGCCTGGTTCTGTGCTCCAGCTCAGATTTCATTAAGGCTCAAATTGTTTGCATGTTCATGTGCAAATAGGAGAACATAAGATCAACCATTTCTCTCTTTTCAGTGTAGACAGGAAAAGTGAGAGCAAGGCCTTTCTTGCTCGGCTGAATTTGCTGTCGTCTGTGTGCTGTTGCCACAGGGTAATGTTGTACAGCCAGTGCCAGTCTCCTTCCTAGCAGGGCTCTGTGCACTGTGCAGCCAGCTGGGCAGTGGTGGTCGGTGTGGGTGAGCTACGGGTGGTCTTTTGCCAGCGGTGGGGACAGAGGTAGGGGTGTGTGCAGGAGAGTTTTGGGGGGGAGATCGATGTCTATGTGTAAATGTGTGTGTATATATATATATATATGGATACTGGTGTTGATACGGGTAGATAGCATTTCCTTCCTCTGTGAGTCTGTGAAGTCCCACACCAGTCAGGGTGCAGGGGGACTGTTCAACCGAACCAAGTTACAAATGTTCTCTGGTGTTTGCAGGACTGAGGTTCAGCAAAATGGGGGAGACTCAGGGTAGTGTCTAATATCAAAAGACGCTGAACTAGAAAGAAAGCCACAACAATCTCTCCCCCTCCCCCAGGCCTGATTTCCTAATCTTTTAGGAATGGTTTACAATAAATAAAAGACTTTCTGAAAGAAGGGTTTTTTTCCAAGTTAACAGTGGATGTTAAACTACCCTTCCCTGCAGTCCTTTCCCATCTCTTTCACATTGTCCAGCTTTAGACTTTATCCTGCAGCAAGATTCATGAAGGCAGCTCCCCTGTGCCCATGCAGAGAGATCACGGCGGTATGCGAACTGTAATCACCTGGGTTCTGTACAGAAATGGGTTGTTTCCTTTCGAGAAGGCTCATTAGAGCATGAAGCCATGTAAAACTCCAAGGCTCGTAAGAAAAAGACGTTATAGAGCCTGGTCTCTCTCTCTCATCCTGCAGCTCCTCTGATCATTTACACCAGAGCAAAAAGAGGGCAAAAAAACCCCAAACCTAAAGCAAACAAACAAAGCAAAACATCCTCCTAACGATGCGTGTTCTTCACTTCCAACAGTGACAGCGTTTTACACCCACTTTGTGCAGGTGTGCATGAATGCAGAAGTCGGGAGGCAGTGTAGGGAGCAAAGCTCTTAAGGAGTTAGTGGAGCTTCCCTGCTGGAAGGTTATAATCACACTGAAAGAGGGAAATCTTGTCACAGCACACAGGAAATATGTGATGCAATTTCAGCACAGAGTTGCTGGAGATAAAATAGCCCATAAACTGAAAAAAAAAATGTAGGGAACACTTTGCATGGCCCAAATGTGCCATGTCAAAGCTAATAGTGAGGGATCTTTTGACTGCTGAAGAAGCAGCGTGCTGGCTACAGATGTGCATGAGGACTACATTCTTTGCCTGCAAGGAGGAGCGCACGCCCCTCGTCCTGGGTGTAGTGACTGTCGGCAGATTCTTCTTAATAGTGACAGATTTTCTCAAAGGAGGGTTTTTAAGCATTAATGGCTGAAAAGTCTCAATCTGCTGTTGCATTTGAGGTGAAACTTGTTTCCTGTGGAACAACTGTGTGGTTGGGGAAGAGAGTGGATGGTCAGGAGCAGGGTGTAACTTCAGAAGAGAGTAATGCCTCCAGCCTTCACATGCTAAGGCTCCATGTTGCCGTTTCGCCTGCCCTCAATCCCGTCTTCAAAAGTTCCTGTTCCTCAGATGTTTCCACCTCCTCCAGTTGTGCCAGTTCAGCCGCTTGTGGGGATGAAATCTACGTTTGAGCTGGTCTAGTGTTAAGGATTTTTTCTTGTTAGTAGGGCTTTTAAAAAAACCCAAAAAAGCTGGACCATTTAAACAGCTCACCTATGAGTGTGACTACGTAAGTAGCTTGACTGGCACAAGTGAGTGGCAATAACTGTGAGAGAGCACAGCAGGATCCTCTTAAACTGGGTCTGCTTCGGGTGCAATAGTGAAACGGAGCCACAGCCCTACATGCTCTTGATGTTATTTGCATGGGTAGCTCCATTGTGTTTCAGTGGGACTCTACTTACACGTGTAAAACCAAGTGTTTGCAGGGTCAGGCCCTTAAAGAGAGTAAAAGGCACGACTGGGGTGTGCCATGCTCTGAACCACATACGGAAAGTGTAACGCAAATGTATTTTGCTCACTGGCCTATCTCGTCTGATCTGTCTGCTCTGCAGAACTAGAGCTCCTGTAGCAGCTTTCTTACGAGGCTTGGATCACTCTGATGGCCTGCTTTTGGATAGAAGGGCTGATCTTCTGTCCCTGCCGCAGCCAGGGAGTTGCGAGGAGAGTGTACGCATTGTGGTGAGAGCTGTAATGTTTCCAAGATGTTCTTGGATTTGCCGAAGTGCTCTAAAGAGCTGGGACAGCTGGCTTCTCCGAGATGGTTTTTATGAGCTTGGCTGAGGGAGGGCAAGGCCCTGGTATGGGGAGATGCTCTCAACGTTGGCAGCGGCGGTCCCGCGGTCTGGGGCTCCGCTACCTGAAATCCTGCCTCACAACCTGTCATCGCAGTTGAGATCATTTGGGAGCCTGTTGTTGTCGGTTCCCATGGTAAAACCCTTCAAGGGCAGCAGGGAGGAATTTCTCAGCTGAGAATCCCTGCCTTGGGAATTCACCACTTGTGGCAATTTGCTGTGGCAGATTCCCAAAGGTGGTGAGGTGAAGTAGCAACTTAACTCTTGAGAGGAAGCAAAAACACCTTGATAGTTGCTATCCGGAGCCCCAAAGAGAGGAAGGAAGAGACATAAAGCCGTTGGAGGGGAGAGGCTTGGTGTGGTTATTTGAGACTGCTGCCTGCAGAGTTGCACAGTCATTTATAACTGTTTGAAATGTGGGGGGATGGGGTCGGGGGGATGGGAGGGGAGTTGGAGGAACCACAGCGTCTGCAAACTAGTAGCATTTTATGCTCCTTTTCCCCGGTCTGACTCCTCAAGGGACAAGACAGCGAAGTACTGGGTCAGAGGAGGGAGGAGAACACAGAAGGCAGTCTGCTAACACCTCGTATTTTATCGCTGCCGTTGCATGTGTCAGGATTGAAGTGCACGCCAGGATTTTCAAAGGTACCTTCAGGAAACGGAAGTTGGGTGCCTGGCTTCCTTAGGCTCCTTAGAAAAATCCCAGCCTCTGCTGCCCAGGGAAAACAAACTGCCTTTTAAGCAAACCACGATGGGTCCCCAATGTTGGTGAGAGCGGGTCCGGGTCTTCCACGTAAAGCACCGCTATGCGTGTCTGTTCCTCACACCATATTTTGCTGCCTGGCCGCTTTGCTCTGTACAGCTGCTGCTGTTGCAGCTTTCCCTGGGCTCAGTCCACTGAGCCCTCTGTGGTGTGGGGTGCGTAAAGGAGGGAAGGAATTACAGAATCACAGAATGGTAGGGGTTGGAAGGGACCTCTGTGGGTCATCTAGTCCAACCCCCCTGACAAAGCAGGGTCGCCTACAGCAGGCTACACAGGACCTTGTCCAGGTGGGTCTTGAATATCTCCAGAGGAGACTCCACAACCCCTCTGGGCAGCCTGTTCCAGTGCTCCGTCACCCTCAGAGTGAAAAAGACCCATATCGGTGTAAAACTGGAGAAGGTTCAAACGTCAGGTAGAGGAGCGGGCTGAACCGATGGCAGCAAGGGTGGTGGCTATAGTGGAGCTGATCGGCAGTCAGGTTTCCCCAACACTTTGACTTTAGAAAGTGCTGCCGTGATCCATGGGGAAGGCACAGGTTGGGCGAGCATCGGATGGGTTGGACGGACTGGCCAGAGACCAGCGGTTTCCGCCTCCGGGTTGTAGATCCTAGGAACCTGTAGCCCGAGGGACTTGTCTGGTGCAAGTGGTGGAGAGGAGCGAGCAAGAGGCGTCAGTGGGCTCAAAGTCTGTCCAGCAGGAAATGCTTACGGCATCTGGACTGCAAATCAGAAGGGAATGCAAACGCCCTGTGAAGAAGTATCCCCCCCAAGGAAGAGTATCTATCTAGGGCGAGAGATGTGAGTCAGCTACTGTTGCAGTGCTCAGGAAGCTGTAGAGAGTTCTTCAACAATGTTACTAAGTGGGCACCAACAAGGGAGGGAGAGGGACAAAAAGAGGAAAAGCCCCTTAGGGGTTGAGGGCTGAGCAGAGAGAGGAGATGGTTTTATCTGCCAGAGCGACTCCCCCGCCCAGTGTGAACGCTGAGTGCTGAAAGGCTCTGCTTCCAAAGAGTTGGGTTATTGAAAAGTGGGAGCTGGACAGGGTGAAGAGAGGGTCGTTTGAGGATAAAGGGAGAGGGAGAACGGGCTCTGCATTTCTATTCACTTTCCTTGTATCGGCAAAACAGGTTATTCAGGCATCGCGGATATGCAAAAATGATCAGCCTGCCTCCTCTCCTTAGGCTGCAGCGGTTCTGCGCATCTGTGTGCCACCGGTGGTTTGGAAAGCTCTGCCTTGCAGCCGACAAGATCGCCCATTTTAAGAACATTTTGTGGAGGTGAAGGAGGAGGGTTAGTGGATGTTGAAAGCACTCTTTTCACAGCAAGTCACAGACTGAAAAGGGCGGGGGATCGCTACAAATCTTCAAAACTCCGAACTGCCAGCCAGTTTCAAACGGCGTTGACGTTTGATCCCCCGAACATGGAGCATTTGTTCAGGACAGGGCCCTTGAGCGCATTTCGGAGTTCATAGGTTGTGTCTGTTTGTCATTACTGCCTGGTTCCTCCCTGCTCAGCTGCAAGCTGCTGCTTAACCCAGTGCTTTCTCCCGTCAGAAGAGGCCCTGGGACCTCTCAGAGCGGCTCCATCAGCCCGCCGGCAGCCGGTGGGCAGAGCCGGGTTGCTCAGCCGCCAGGTAGGAGAGAAGCACTCCTCCTCCAGAAGTTCCCTCCCGCTCTTTTCCTGCCTCGCCGGCCGCCAGCCGTGCCCTGCCTTCTCCAGAGAACAACGCGGAGGGGAGATCCCGTGCTTGGTCCTGCCGACCCGCCAGCCGCGGGCACCTCTGGGCCGTGATCCCCCGAGGGATGGCGGCCGCGGCCGGCTGCCGTGCCCAGCGCCCGCCTCGGATACCCGGTGCGGAGGAGCCCCTCGGCCGGCAGACCGTGAGGCTGAGGCGGCGCCGGGCGAAGGTTGCCCCGGCAGCCGCGGTGGCTCCGGGCGGGACGGTGCCGAGGAGGGGCCTGCGCCTCCCCCGGGGGCCTTGCGGGAGGCCTCGGGGCTTGGCGGCGGGCCCGCGCCGTTTCCGTTAGGGGTGCCGTTAGGGGGGCG
>Ga0065711_1037282_pt1 | contig 19984 bp, 12 predicted proteins | sample Hoacrofraction12_FD_59098 | JGI IMG/M metagenome (GOLD analysis project Ga0065711, IMG submission 59098) | Hoatzin crop microbial communities from Cojedes, Venezuela - Epithelial fraction 12 v2 (version 2) | ecosystem: Host-associated > Birds > Digestive system > Esophagus > Crop | place... | reverse complement strand
GTTGGAAGGGACCTCTGTGGGTCATCTAGTCCAACCCCCCTGCCGAAGCAGGGTCACCCAGAGCAGGCTGCACAGGACCTTGTCCAGGCGCATCTTGAATATCTCCAGAGAAGGAGACTTCACAACCTCCCTGGGCAACCTGTTCCAGTGCTCCGTCACCCTCAGAGTGAAGAAGTTCTTCCTCATGTTCAGCTGGAACTTCCTCTGCTTCAGTTTGTGCCCGTTGCCCCTTGCCCTGTTGCTGGGCACCACTGGAAAGAGTCTGGCCCCATCCTCCTGACACCCACCCTGCAGATATTTATAGGTATTTCTAAGGTCTCCTCTCAGCCTTCTCTTTAGCAGGCTGAACAAGCCCAGCTCCCTCAGCCTTTCCTCATAGGAGAGATGCTCCAGTCCCCTCATCATCCTTGTGGCCCTCCGGTGGACTCTCTCCAGTAGTTCCTCATGTTTCCTGAACTGGGGAGCCCAGAACTGGACAGAGTACTCCAGATGGGGCCTCACTAGGGCAGAGTAGAGGTGGAGGAGAACCTCCCTCGACCTGCTGGCCACACTCCTGTTGATGCACCCCAGGATCCCACTGGCCTTTTTGGCAACCAGGGCACACAAAGCCTTGCTGAAGTTGAGGTAGACAACATCCACTGCTGTCCCCTCCTCTACCCAGCCAGTCACACCATTGTAGAAAGCTATCAGATTGGTCAAGCATGACTTCCCCTTGGTGAATCCATGTTGACTACTCCTGATCACCTTCTTTTCCTCCACTTGCTTGATGATGACCTCCAGAATGAGCTGCTCCATCATCTTTCCCGGGATGGAAGTGAGGCTGACTGGCCTGTAGTTCCCTGGGTCCTCCTTCTTGCTCTTTTTGAAGATTGGAGTGACATTGGCCTTTCTCCAGTCCTCGGGCATCTCTCCTGTCCTCCAGGAGCTTTCAAAAATGATGGAGAGTGGCTCAGCAATGACATCTGCCAGCTCCCTCCCTACTCGTGGGTGCATTCCATCGGGGCCCAGTTCACCGGGCTCATTCACTGAAGAGTAAGATTTTCCTAACAGGTTGCTTGACCTTTTCATTACTATTATTTATGGGCCAGTAATGTGCAGCATCTTTTAAACTCTTAAATGAGCACTGCTGGGTGAAAGGTTGATATTTTAAGGGAACTTTCTTTTGCTTAAAGTTTATTATCACTGAATGTAATGCTGTCAACATCTGACATCATAGAGTAGGCTTAACCTCTAGTAATCCCCGAACATTTTGCAAATGAAGGAGCCAGATGCTCAGGTGCTAAAAGTTTTCATACCTTTACTGGTATCACCAGAAACATCCTAATTTACACCAAGACCAGGTGTGCCCATGGCAGGGGGGTTAGAACCAGATCATCTTTAAGGTCCCTTCCAACCCAAACCATTCTATGACTATGTCGCAAAGTGAGGCAATATTCTTCATCAGAACAACAGATTAATCTGTAGGAAACAAAAGTTTTGGACATATAGCTACTTCTTTGTGACTTTGCGTTATCTGCAGGAGAGTTGGGGACCCCCAGACCTCACCTGTTTCTTCCAACTTTGTCAGTTTACCTAATAAATTCATGACCATTCCCTCTCCCCTGACCATCCTTATATCTTTAGATGGTCAGGGCAGATCAACAGACCTAAAACGCGTCTTTGAAGCTTCTGCCTGCAGGAGGTTTATGCTTTAGGAATGGAAGCTGCTCTAGGATCCGGGTTTCTTCATGTTTGGTGGCTGGTTCAAACCAAAAAATAAATATTCTCTGACTCTGGAAAGTGTTGGATACAAATCTGCAGTGCAGCTTGCTGTCCCGAGACCATGTGATTCATAAAACATCAGAATCTTTTGTTCCAATATTGATGTGATAACAACTCTACCCTACATAACAAAGCTTGGGAGAGGCCTGAAACAGTCAGGTCATCTTCAGCTTTGGGAAGACCATTGATTATTCTGGAGTGAGGTCTGCAATTATATTTGCTACCTAGGGGAAAGTAACACCAGCTCCATACCTAGGAAAAAAGTATAGAAGGAAAACACTAAGATCCACCACCAGCCAGCTCCTTCATGAATCCTGCCTGTGGAAGAGGTCTCACCTTCCAGCTTCTGGTTTCCACTCTCTGTGCCTGCTAGAGAAAAGGTAAGCAACCTGTAAACCGTGATCAGGTATTCTTCATCTTGTGACAGTTTGGCCCACCTCAGTTTCTGAAAGCAGCTGTTGGATCTGGTATGGTTGCTGTATATATAGAGACAGTTGGGGCTGTTCAGCTCCGGGGATACCTTAGAGCAGCTGCCAGTGCCTGGAGGGGCCTGAGAGAGAGCTGGAGAGGGGCTTTTGACAAGGGCCTGGAGTGACAGGACAAGGGGTGATAGCTTTAAACTGAAAGAGGGGAGATTTAGATAAGATATAAGGAAGAAATCCTTTACTGTGGGGGTGATGAGGCCTTAGCCCAGGTTGCCCAGAGAAGCTGCGGCTGCCCCCTCCCTGGCAGGGTTCAAGGCCAGGTTGGACGGGGCTTTGAGCACCCTGGGCTGGTGGAAGGGGTCCCTGCCCATGGCAGGGGGTTGGAATGAGATAAGCTTTAAGGTCCCTTCCAGCCCAAACCATTCTGTGATTCTATGATATCCTGATACCCGCTGGCTCTCAGTCAAGACTTGACAGTGTTTGTCTCTGTCGGGTTAGCAGGTGATGCCTTTCTTGGCCAGTGCTGTCTGGCTGTTTGGTCCAAACTCTCCCCATGTTCTCTGCACCTGCCTGAAGCATCTCTGTTTTTCTGGTTTCACTCTTTGTGAACAGTGAGTAAAGAAATCAGCCATAGCAGAGAAGTTTCTCACTCAGACATACTTCAAATGTATGAAGCCAAGAGCCAAGCAGGGGAATAATTTTGCTCTCGCTAGTTTCCAGACATAGATGATTGCCAATACAATAAAACAACACCATCTTGGAGACATGTACAAGACCGCTATAGGCTTTACAGATCAAGCACCAGAAGAAGGGCAGCTTTTCAGAACTGCACTTCACAAGTATATATTGGGCTCTCCATTGCAATTTCTTCACTGAGCCATGGAGATACACTCCAGATTTTAAAGCACCAAACTCCTCAAAGCATTTCAAGGCTCACAACCAAGTTGGAGTCAATATTCAAAAAGGGGCACAGAAATAGGAAGGAAGGGGAGAGAGTCTGCTGTGTTCCTGGGACCCGTCTCTCAAAGGCAAAATGTAATAAAACATCTGCAAAGCTAACAGGGAGTTCGTGCAAGGACACAGTTTGGACACATGAATTAGAGTATGCTTCTCAAACGTCTCACTGTAAGGCAGATTTTTGCATCGTTCTTACTCTTTTCGTTACCCTTATCATCTTGTAACACCCTTTGCAAAGTGCAGACATCACAACTGGGTGCGGATATTCAGTAATGGTCTTGCAAATGCCCTGCGCAGAGGAAACATTGCCTCTCCTCCATTCCTGCTCCCTGCCTGTGCACTCAGGGATCACACCCTCTCCGCGAGCTACGGCATCACACTGTGAGCTCACCTTTGGGTGAGTCTCTGTTGCTGCCCCAAGCTGGCTACAGCATCACAGATTACCTCTCCTGTCTTGTCAGCATGACCTACCCTCTTCAGAGCTGGAGGCACGATCTTGCGGTGACTCCCAGGCAGGCTCAGGCCAACCCATCTCACCAGGTCACTCCAGCTCGGTCATTGTCGACTTCTCCAATTTTGGATTGGAATCATCTGCAAACGTGACCAGGAGTTGTTCTGCTTTTTCTACAAGATTCCTGGTAAAGAGACTGAGCAGCAACAGTGCCATTCATGCACGTCGCCTTCGTCAGCTCTGCTCTGGGGCAGTAACCTTTGCAGGGAGCAGGGAGACAGGCATCTGAGAGGAGCCAGGTCCTAAGTCATCACAGCAAGGTTCTCCAGTGCTTCTCTGTCAGAGCCTTGCATTAAATCTGTTCTTCCAACACAGTCATATTTCACGATCAGTAAAAAAATGAAGTTTGATGAGAGCTATTTTCCACACAGGCCCATCGATTGCCGCAATTGTCCTACCTCCCTAAAAGACTGTACTGATTGCAATCCATATCAGCCTTTCTACAATTTTATCTCCCACTGAAGTCAGACTGAGCAGGAGCTTTTGAGGCTGCCCTGCTTATCCTGTAGTGTATTGATACAACATGAACTTTTACGAGTCCTCTAGAACCTCCCAAATACTGCAAGAGTTATGTAAAATTAACATTGAATGGATTAGAGAGCTTTTCAGCCACTTTTTAAATATACTTAGGAGCTAGTTATATGGTCAATGTAAGTACGTTCAGCTTTAATAATTGCTGTTTAATATCCTTTCTCTTTACTCTTAAAATCAGAAGTATTTCCTCACTACTCTAAGATATGAATACAAAATCTGACTTCTATTAAAAAAGAATAGTTATGAAACTTTTCTTTTTTTTTCCTGAATCAGAACCACCTTAGCCTTATTTGGTATCACACGTATCCTAAAAGTTTCATTCCTTTCTGATATTTTTCCATTAGCCTTGTTATTAAGGTATCTTATTGTCCTTAGTTCCCTCAGCCACAGATCTGTTGTTGATGTCTTTACGTTCTCTTACTAATTTCCAGTATTACCTAGCTGTTAACGTGTGCCATAGGCCATGAGCTTAACCTCTTTGATGAAGTTGTTGCCTCAAATCCCAATATATAAAAAAGGCCCTGCCACCGCCTAGCATGCAGGATCATGCGTAGGTCCTAGCTCTTGCTTTGCTTGGCTTTTCCACTTGCACGGTGCCAATGTATGCTCTCCCTGTGGCACCAGTGAAAACGGAGCAGAGCATCATAATGTTGCTGAAGGTATCCTCAGTGTGCCACGAACACTGTGTATAACACTGGATTCCCCATCTTGGAATGGACAAAGTGGAGCTAGAAAAGGTTCAGGGAAGGGTTACCCAGAGACTTGGTCGATGCCCCATCACTGGAAACAATAAAGGTCAGGTTGGACGGGGCTCTGGGCAACCTGACCCAGCTGAAGATTTCCCTGTTCACTGCAGGGGGGTTGGACTAGGTGGACTTTAAAGGTCTCTTCCAACCCAAACCATTCTATGAATCTGCTATTCTAAGGGTGTCAAGCAATGGGATGGCTTCCATTGAAGGAATGATCACATGGGCTACTCAATATCTGTATGTGGGAAAATGGGGAAAAAAAAAGGGAAAGGGGAGAAATATAATGGAGATCTATGAAAAGATGAAGGTCACTGAGAAAGTGAATAGGAAGCTGTTCACTGACTCTTCTAAGCCAAGACCTAGGAGACATCAATGAAATGAAGAGGTGGCTAGCTCAGAGCTGAAAAGGAAAGGCTTCACACAGGGCACAGTTAAACTGCAGGACTCATTGCTGCAGGGTATGGGTGCTGAAATTTTCCAGGAGCTCAGAAAAGCATGAGTGGATAAAACCCACCAAAGGCTATTAAACACTGAGATGTCAATTAAGACTCACAAAATTCATTATCTGCAAATTTCTAGAGGCTGGGAGAGCACACCAAGGAGGTCTGTTCAGATGCTTACTCTCAGAAGCAGGATATTAAATGAAATACACCTTTAGTTTGAGTTGGGATATTTGTTCTTATGTTCCTGTCTATGCATGTGCAAAATTCAGGTCCTTCTTAAATGAGTAAGGAGAGGTCAAGCCCAACCATTTTTTTGCAGTGAAACAACTAAATTTTCCACATTTTTCTGTGGCTACTTCGAAACAGAGACCTGGAAACTGAGAGACATTTCATTTCGAAGCCAAAGTCACAATTCATAGAAACACAGAATAGAATCATAGAATGATTTGGGTTGGAAGGGACCTTACAGACTATCTCGTTCCAACCCCTCTGCCATGGGCAGGGACCCCTTCCACTAGACCAGGTTTCTCCAAGCCCCGTCCAACCTGGCCTTGAGCACTGCCAGGGAGGGGGGAACCACAGCTTCTCTAATTCACAGCATAAATTGGAGTAACAGGACCACTGGGATGACTTCCGAACGGGGATTGTCATAACGCATTTGATGCAGACCTCAGGTTCTTGACATAATATGTTGCTCCATCTAGGAAATGCTCCACTTGTCTTTTCCTCCCAAATGTGATTTTACTTGGTGGTTTTTTGGGGGGGTTTTGAACAAGTGGTGGTAGCATGACATGAAATTTAGCAGCTGTGCATCCACTCTGGGGATGTCCACTTTGTTCTGACTAAGTTAGTTCCTCCCCAACTGCAACTGCAAATAGAAAAAGGAAATAGCTTCTAAGAGAGGAGCTCCATTTTATTTTATTTATTTTACTACCTCGCCTGACTAAGTGTACTGACATATTGCCGCGTGTTCCCAGCGTGTAACATCAGGGTAACACAGTCTGTTAAGTTGGATCACATCAGCCTAGGTTGTAATGGTATCTAACATGACATGTTATGACACAGAGCACTTCATTATACACTGAAGTGCTTAACTTTGCACACAGACACATCTCTGTTTAGACCAGACCACGCTTACAGTGGTTGTGCTATCAACAGGTTTCTCCCTGCGGGGTATCTGCAGCTCCACATTAAGCCAGACAAGCTGGGACGCTAATCTTTGGTTGCTTCTGTTAAGGAGAAGTTTCTCTAGTGCATGACCCAAAGCACCAAAATTCAGCTTCTGCTCAGCAGTGCCCTTAGAGAAGCCAGTGCCCTCTCCACTGCCCGTAGAGACAAGTCAGCCAATGTAAATACATCAGTGGGCCTTTTAGTATTTGGATACACATTGCAGAACAGTATTATCAAATGTGATATCTAAACCAGTATTACCCTGGCACAGTATCAACGCAACGAACAGGAACGTTGTTGGTCTTCCTCCTCCTTCTCATCATTTCATCTAATTTGTTCTGCCGCTATTATTCTGGATGTCTTAACTGCTTGGTTGCTACTGCAAGTTAAAGCTATGTTCATGTGCGGTGCACCTGCTGTTTTGCTGAATATATCGAGTGTGTCCATGTAGAGTACACCTGCTGTGCTGGCCTAATGGCAACAGGATCCCACTGACACTTCTGATCCACTCCAGCTGTTCTTGGAATGCCTCCGAGAAAGCTGGCTTTGATGGGTAGACATGTTAGAAAAGTTGGACCGAAAAAAAACAAAAAGGCAGAAACACAGACTTAAAATGGTCGCACAGCAGATTGTCTACGTTACGTCATTATTACTTAAATTACCCACTTGTGGAAGCAGCAAATGCAGCTCTGGGAACAACATGGTCCAGGTGGAGTGAAGTATGAAACACCTCCTACACTCGGGGATAACTGACTGTAGCTGGATGGAGTGTGTGTAGGAGCTACTGCTTTCTGCCAGTTGACATTTGAAATTATTACTACTATTTGTCACTCTGCTAGTCATGAAACAAGTTACTGAGTGGTTTGCAGAAAAGGGATGTACCTTGCCCAAAATAGATGCACCTGGGACACTTCGAATGAAATCAGCAATCCATTATAGGATTGCTTTTCCCTGGCTGAGAATACCAAGCAGGACCAGAAAATTAGGCATGTCATAACCTGCTCTATAGCCTTTGGCCTCCTCAGAAGTCACGAAAAGCAAGTGAAGCATCTCAGCACTTCTAGAGGGGCTGGGCAAGACAGGCCACAGATCAGGACACTTGTGACAGAGTAGTCGCTCAGCATCGGTTGCGTATCTCGACATACGTCATTCCAGGAACAGCATGTTCCTCGTCATCAGTGCTGCCATGGCAAAAGTTTAGGGATTGATGATGGTGGGAAGGTAATTTAGATGTCAGGATAAATAAGGGAGGGGTGGATTTTTGCAGCATTAAGTGGAATAAGGGAGAAAAGGGAAGTCAAACACGATCTTCAGTTTAATCAGCCGGAATGCAAGAAAAAGAATGGTGTTATTAAGTGTATTAGTTAACAGGGGCAATAGAAAGAGTTTAGAGGGAAGTGAGTCCTTTGGGAAGCTCGATCTGCATTCTACAGTTTCTGAAGTGCCCCAGTGGAAAATCAAATGAAGTTGTAAGCAACTGCAGATGAGTGAGAGGTGAAAATGAATGACGGAATAACCATGGCCCTGACTATGAACTGAGGTCTGCCAAAGCCGAGAAATAAGTCACCTAATTTGTGCTCCCCAGGTGAAATAATATGCAGACTGACACATCAGAAAGATGGTGGAAGATGCAAGTCAGAAGATTTAGGCTGGAGAACAGAAGACAGATCCCTGCAAGCCGTTGATGTACAGGACAAGTTCAAACCTGCCTTAGATCGAAACTGCCAGTTGAGGAGTAAAAAAAAAACCAGGGAAGGATTCCAAAATACAGGAAAAAGTGGGAGGAAGAAGGGGATAGCTGCAAAGACAGAAATACTCAGAGAGCACCCAGACAGGTGACATTGACACCAAGTCACTGAAGCCAAGAGAAAGTGAAAACTCAAAGGGAAAGACCATGATGGGGGATGAAAATGAAGCAAAGTTTTGGCCACGTGATCAGGCAGGAATCATTCCAACGCAGTTTCCGTGGAGACAGAGAACACTGGATGGGAGTGGGTAAATGGGGAGGGAAAAAATGAGTGCAGGAAAGGTACATAGATAAAAGGAAGTGAAGAGAGATAGGACAATAGCTGGAAAGGCAGATGAATCTAGAAGAGTGTTTTTCACGAAGGCAGGAGTGTTTTTGAAAGTGGAATTAAAGTAGGCAAGGGAGAACAAAATGTTTGTAGAGCAAACCAGAGAGAGCCAGCGAAGCTGGAGCTAATTTGAAGATTTGAAAGTGAGGTTCAGGCAAAGTTAATTTAAACCAACATGAGAGTTGCACAGCTTCCGAAAGAGCAGGTCCCATTCACGCAAGTCCTGTTTGAAAAATTAGGAAAAGCCACATTTGCACACAGATGAGGTTTTTAGACCAAACTGTTTTCAGCTTTATTCCCATCTGATGTCCGCGCTGCAGTAAGCTGATCACGGCAATGTCTGCTTCCTGGCAGCTAGGAGCCTTTCAGAGTCCCTCTATACTTAAATCGCAGTCCAGATTTCATTTAGAGAGCTTAGATTGTCATACATTGTGCCCAGACAGAAAAATTAGCTCTCGTCTTCTGTGTGCATCAAAAAGCAGCAGTGGTTCGACAGCCAGGGAGCAAGCAGGGATCACCAGGGCCTTGAGAAGGGAGACACGGATTTAATGCATGATGGACAGCAGAGTTTAATGAGGACTTCTTGGACAACAACAGTCAAGGTGCTTTCCAGGGACTGAGAGCACCCAACTGGGTGGCCGCCATCTCTTTTCCCTTGCGACTCACGGGAGCAGATTGCCCGAGATGTGAGCCCTGACCGTGCAATTGCTCCACATGGACAATGGCAAGGTCTCTGCCCTTCGCAGCCAGGATCTGCCCTATTTGTTTCAGGAAGGGCTCAGTACAGCAGCCAGCGTGGGCACTATTCATAGAATCATAGAAACAGAATGGTTTGGGTTGGAAGGACCTTTAGAGGTCACCTAGCCCAATCCCCCTGCAGTGAGCAGGGACATCTTCAACTGGATCAGGTTGCTCAGAGCCCCATCCAACCTGACCTGGAATGTATCCAGGGATGGGGCATCAACCACCTCTCTGGGCAACCTGTGCCAGTGCCTCACCACCCTCATGGTAAAGAATTTCTTCCTTACATCCAGTCTAAATCTCCCCTCTTTCAGTTTGAAGCCATTGCTCCTTGTCCCATCACTCCAGGCCCTTGTCACAGCCCCTCTCCAGCTCTCTCGCAGCCCCTCCAGGCCCTGGCAGCTGCTCTAAGGTGTCCCCACAGCCTTCTCCTCCCCAGGCTGAGCAGCCCCAGCTCTCCCAGCCTTTCCTCCCAGCAGAGGGGTTCCAGCCCTCACATCATGGCTGGGGCCCCCTCTGGCCCCGCTCCCACAGCTCCAGCTCTGCCCTGTGCTGAGGGCTCCAGAGCTGGACGCAGGACTCCCAGGGGTGTTCTCAAAATCCGTTTCACCCCATCCCTTCCAAAAACTTACACACTGGTAGTAACTTGCATGGCCAGGGTGAAGATGCAAGAGGAAGAGTGTGCCACCCGTAAGTCCCACTGTGCACTCTGGGACAAAGCCCAAGGGCCAACAATCAGCAGCGTGAACGTGCCACGCAGCTAGCGCTGCTGTGACCAAAGCAAGGTGCTAAATTGCTCTGGTTTAGCTGAAATCACTAGTATCTCTGACTAAAAAATACATGATTGTAACTGCTCCTCTGTGTGTCTTTCCATGTTCATTTGAAAGAAGTATGGCAGATCATAAAACACGGCAACATCCCCCAAGCCCAGAGGGTTTAATGAAGAATTAAGGAGATTGTAACTGCATAGCTGAAATAATAGGGAGGAAATTGAATTATTCCACCCATATTAAATGCATATATTCTTGAGCATTTCTGCCAAAATTACTTTGCTAACCCATGGTGTGAAATACAGTCTGTTTTCACATGGGTGCATTAAACAAAGATGCCTGCTACAGTACAACAGCTTTGAAGAGAACGGAAAGGCATCAGGATGAAAAAGTGCTCCCGACGTATGGTTATATCAGCTCTAAATTGTCTCACAGCTGTTTCTAGCTCCATTAGATGGAAGACTGGGTAATTTATAGAAGTCATTTTTAACAGTTTGATTGTTGGTATATATCTGCTGAATTGATTGGCTGGGGAGACAGATCTTTATTTTTATAATAGCAATAACATCCTTTGCAGATTACTGCTCAATTTATCCCTGATGTTAACGGTGCTAGCCAGCAACTATCCATTTATATTATGCTGTTATTTCTTAATTATCAGTCTAATTGTAGAGAAGAGCAGAGCCCAGGGTGCATGAGATTGGCTGGGCTGGACAAGAAACCACAGAAGCTAGAGGTCCAGCTCTTTCCCTTTTGATACGCTCACAGCTCTGGCTGAGATCAGTGGGATTTAAACACTCAAGCTTGGACGTTTTTTTGAAGTTCGCTAATCCTGTGTGGGCTGGAGGGATATTTCCCACCGAAGTCAATGGGAGTTTGGTTACAGATGAGACCAACTTATGTAATGTACCCACTTTTGCATCTAGTGAAGCTGGAGGTGACAATCCTGAAAAAGAATGAGCTTCCTATTCAACTCTGAAGACTTTGACAGGCACATGGGGACATCCAGAGATGACCAGACCAGTGGGCTGCATAATTCCTGATGCTGTCTTTGAGGGCAGCCAGTACCACTTGACTCCCAGATGGCGCAGGTGCCTCATAGAATCATTAAGGTTGGAAAAGACCTCTAAGATCAGCAAGTCCAACCGTCAACCCAGCACCACCACACCTGCTAAACCATGTCCCCAAGTGCCATATCTACATATTTTTTGAACACCTCCAGGGATGGGGATTCCCCCACTGCCCTGGGCAGCCTGGTCCAATGCCTGACCACTCTTTCAGGAAAGACAGTTTTCCCCCAATATCCAATCTAAACCTTCCCTGACGCAACTTGAGATCATTTCCTCTTGTCCTATCACTGGTTACCTGGTACAAGAGACCAACCCCTGCCTCACTGCACCCTCCTGTCAGGGAGCTGTAGAGAGCGAGAAGCCTCTACCTCCTCTTCTCCAGACTGAACAGCCCCAGTTCCCTCAGCCGCTCCTCATGGGACTTGTTCTCCAGACCCCTCCCCAGCCTCGCTGCCCTTCTCTGGACACGCTCCAGCCCCTCCATGTCCTGCTGGGAGTGAGGGGCCCAAAGCTGAGCACAGCACTCGAGGTGCAGCCTCACCAGTGCCGAGCACAGGGGCTCGATCCCTGCCCTGCTCCTGCTGACCACATCATTGCTGGCCCAACCCAGGCTGGCATTGGCCTTCTTGGCCACCTGGGCACACTGCTGGCTCCTGTTCAGCCGGCTGCCGACCAGCACCCCCAGGGCCTTTTCCACCGGGCAGCTCTCCAGCCACTCCTCCCCAAGCCTGGAGCGTTGCGTGGGGTTGTTGTGACCCAAGTGCAGGATGCAGCACTTGGCCTTGTTGAACCTCACATGATTGGCCTTGGCAATGTCTCAGGTTGAGTTTGTTCCTGGCCTCTGAGAGTCAGGATGTGGTTTATACCTTGAGGCTTGAAGATATATGGTCTTCTCTGAGCTCTTTTGGAAATATGCATTTATCGCAACTGCCTATTTTAATATGACAATCTAGTATCCACACCCATGACTTGAGTCCTCCAAATCTCCAGGCCTCAGCACTGTCTTGTCACAATGAGATTTTCAGATTAACTAAGAAATCTTTGATAAAATACCTTTTTTCCTCAACTTTGAATTTCTCGTCTCTTGGTTTTGTCCCCCTGCTCTCATTGGATGGGAAACAACTGGAAGTGTCATTCTGTTCTCCACAGGTTTTTTGGTTGTCTGCATATTTGTGTCATTATTAAATAGATTATAAACGTGAGGTACAGCCACCTTCTGCTTTCTCAGTCACTTCAGAGCAGACATCACTCAGTGGAACAGATAAAAAGCTCAGGACTTCCCCAAATACCAGGCTAACCTCCTATGGTTTGTGCCATTCAAAGTCTAGTCCTCAGTAGCTGAAATTCCTCTCACAAATGCTAGTTTCAAAAGCCCAGTCCCTGTGTTTTACTGACCTCGGTGAGTGTTTTCTTGAAGCAAGAATATGGTGAGAGGGGTTTCAGTCCTTAGTCTGGTAACCAAGGGAGTCTCTGAAATACTCTGGTTTTATTGGAATGAAAGGACAGAGGAAAGAGGGGAGAGGGTCTGGTGTGGGTAGATAGTAAATTTGCTGAAAATTATGGAATTAAAAATTTTTTCTTGTTTTGTGCTTTGGAAATTTTGAAGTAAGAAAGAAAAGCTACCAAACCAGAGGTTACTTATCCCCTTCTTGCTCGGGAGGTGGTGAGCTAACAGTAGCTTTACAGCGAGCTCTTAAAAACACTGGAGTCATTTACCTTCAGTGTTATTCCTGGAGAGGTCTTATCCCTCCCTTTTCATGTCACACCCAAGTTTCCTCCACTCAATCAGCCAGTGACACCATTAATTTATGTCATACGCTCTTCATTCTCTTTCATCTTTTCCTGAAGGGGTGTTAGGTGCTGGGAAGTCTTTTCTTTTCAGAGGTTATTATTAACACTTGGATTGTTTGGGGATAGTTGGGAGCAGGATCAGAGAGTTGTGTTTTGGTTTTTTTTATAAGCATGTATAAAAAGCATGTATGTATTAAAAAGTATAGTGTCCACATTGCTTAAATGTCACCAAGACCAGCAGGCTTACGGTGACATCGACGGCTTGAATATACACATGGGCAAGCTACCCCGGAGTTTGTCAGTGCAAATCAAAACCATCTCCACTCAGCTGGTAATCCGTGGCTTGTAAGTGATACTCAAATCCAATTTATTAAAAACACATTTGTTTTTCAAGCACACCGGATTCCTGATTAATTTCCAGCATCGTGGGTTATTTAATGCTGTAGGTTTCATTGTCATTTTTGATTTTCCACGGAGTGCTTGATGGATAGAAGCTATTGTGAGCCTGTTCTTTGAGCACATTGCTCTTGTCAAATAACGATGTGCATCTTATTGATGAAAAGTCAGTGTGCCTTTTATATATGGCAAAATCATCATGCAGGCTTTGGGACCATGTGCCGAGCATATGCACAAATGAACGAAGGAGCGGTAAATTACGCCAGAAAAGTTTAATATTGTAGAGGAGTTACCGTGCCAGTTGCATAGCTAAATTCAGCTGGCGTAACATACCCCAGCAATCCATGACTCAGATGTTAATCAGTGTTAGATGCTCTTTTTATTTTTATGCTACTGCTGAACATTACAAAACCAAGTGTCTTGTACTAAGAGTGCAAATCAATTTTGAATCAAATTAGCCCTCTGTTTGGAGGGCACTTGGGATTTGTTTGGGTTTTGATAGCTGCCCCCAGCAATGGCTTTGTAAATCGCAGGTGGTAGAGGTGAAAAGAAGACTCTGCCTGGTCTTTTGGTTCATCCTTCTGCCAACCATGGGATTGCTCCTTGTACAAAACAATTCCCTGTGCCCCCCTCAGAGCCAGATCTCCCCCGTGTGCTCTCTCCGCTGCTCTGAGGTGTTGCAAGTGAAGGGAGTGCAAATTGCATCTTACAGGAGCGGTGAGATCCTCAGGCATGAAAACCAGAACTGACAGTGTCTCTGTGCTTCTGTCCAAGGAACCTTGCAGCTCCATGGGCTATGACAGTGATTTAACTCATCAAGCTGCAGATACAAAGGTCAGACAAGTTGGAAGCGGAGCTGTAGTCCAGGGGAAGAGGTTTCTCACACGCAGAATAGTGACAGATTTAATTGTAGAGGAAGTAACCTATGAATAACACCAGGCACCTTCATAGGTCTTTCAGCTAATGGTATCGTATGAGCTGCTAAAGTAAATATTTTCCTTTTTTCCTCTTGTTCAGGAAAAACACAGGTATCTTTTTGAAAAGTTAGTTGTAAACTTTACATCTGTAAACATGGAAGGCCTGTCAGTCATAACCAATGACACTGTCACATTAGTCCTAAAACAGGTACAGGGACCCTTTACCTCTTCCTCAGCCAGCTCTCTTGCCCCAGTACAGAAATCATTGAAAGGATTATTTCTGTTTTCAGATCGAACTCTGGAGATGCTCAGCTAATACTCGATGTTCTTGTCAAGAACAATGGATTCACACAAATAGACATGAAAACAGAATTCCGCTTTCCATCTCCACTCTGTAGGCTCACCTTTACCTCCTGCCTTTGCTCAGGCACCTTTTGTGGATGTTCTGCTAAGTCCTAAATCCAGATCCTATCCTAGTTATTTTATATTAGCATCGTCTCCATCAATCTTATCATTTTACCATCCTATATCTCTGGCAAGCAAACTGTCCTCTCTTGAGGCAATGAGAGGAAACTGCCTCATGCAGAAGGAGCTTCTGGGAGAATTTAGCACTTAGAACTCTTCTTCAGTACTGAGCAGTGTCATCTTTTTGCAGGGTGAACTGCGATCAGGAGCCCCAAGACCATTTCCAGAAGCAACTGCATGGAGCGGTCATTGGAGGAAAGGTGATTCGGTTGAGGACAAGAAAGCTGAGAGATCTACTAACATTGATTGATTCAACAAAAAAAATGGAAAGAGACGGAGAGGGATAAGAGGAATCTTTCCTTAAATGTGGTACATTTTAGCTCTAAGCATTTTATTAATGGGTTTTCCTACATGCCATGTCCTCTCTCTGCTTATCTCTCTTAGGTTGAAGGCTTTTCATAGCAGAGATAACATTGTTTGCTGAGTTTGGAAAGAATAGCCAGAACCTGTCATAGGCAAATAGGTAGTCATGGTCTCACGGGATGGTGTTACTAAAGTCTCCTTAGTTGTTTCATCAGGTCACAACAGAATTATCAATTTGTAGAGAGACGCTAATAAATGTACTTAGGATGTCTATGCACTTTTCATCTTCAAAGGGCCTAAAAATTCATCTCACTCTAATCCCATGTGATCAAATGTAGGACAGACAACACATCAGAAGGGGGACGACAGGAATTAAATTCTTTATATGAGAATCTGGGAAGCCATAGAAACCACAGTATTAACTTTCTCTGCCTTTTTCTGCGCTTCTAGCAGGATGCCTCTGGAGCATCCTTTGCAGGACCAGGGACTTTGCAAGACCAAAGACAGCACAAAGGACAAGAGCAAAGGTGTAAGGACCAGTCTACCACGTAGAACAGAGCCAAATCATCACAGTGCCTTGACAGTTGTGTGCCTGGGAGAGGGGCTGGGTAGGCTGTTCTGAAATGAAAGCAGGTTGAAACACCCAGAGTGAGCTGTGATGGCAAGTGAGATGGAGCAAGCACTGCATCCCTGGGACAGGCTGGCTGAAAGAGGATTTTGTGATCAAAATTCTTTTTCTTAGACTAATTGTGTTACTTAGATGAACTATTTCCTTAGTCGGTGTGTTGGGAGCAGGTGTGGAAATCTTGTTTATCTTCAACCTGAATCCTTGTGCCACAGCAAGTCCACCTCGTAGGGACTTTTTAATATTTGGTTTCATTTCCATGAGTGGATCTACCTCACCTTGACTTCAGGCAGTTCTTTCTGACCTCCGCGATGAAACTTTCTTGGCTGATCAAGCTGTCCATAGGGATGACGAAAAACCTATTACTTCCACTGCTGTCAGCCAAGGGAGGCATGCATTTTTGGAGCTGAAAAGCAGGGTTTGCTTCCGTACTATTTGGGTATGTGAGGGATTTACTGCATCCATTTGCCAAACATGGGTTTGTTAGGAGGATGCCTGAGTCAGAGTAAGAAAAATGGCTGGAACAACTCACTACCTATGGAAGAAAATGGCTTAAACCTCATCAGCTACAACTCAGCATCCTTGACGTGGGACTTAGCTCCTGCGTGCAGATTCTGAACCTTCCCTTATGAATCACCCCCTTTCCACAGCTGCTTTAAGCTTTGACATAAAGTTGTATAAATCCACCGCTAAAGTCCGTGATTTTCCCAGTGCTGGTAAAGGAAGAACATTAATTACCTGAAATTGTCTCTGCTCCACTGAGGCACAGCATTTGCCTACAGCATAGCTGATTTTCTGGTATGAAAGTGATTCCAGCAGATGCCTTCCTTTCCTCTTTACTGTTACCCACGCTTCTTAAAAAAAAAAACCCACACCCCTCAGCGTAAACCCCCCAAACTTTTAGATTAATCAAGACATAAATTGCACTCCTGGGAGAGAAAAATTTCTCCGTGTCTCGAAAAAAATCCACCCTGGCTACCATGCTGCAGTCCAGCGCCTGGGCTTCAACAGGCGTGCAATGAACTAAGACCCAACAGATTGCCTCCTTCTAAACTGAGACACAGCAATGCATCAAACATGCAAATCTGGTCTGGTGCTGCAGTTCCTTTCTAGGATATTTGCCCAAGGGAGCCGAGCAGCTGCCTGCCAGAGCCTTTGATAGTTTTAGCACAGAAAATCTATTATTCATACACACACAAACACACAGAACCAAGGATTAATTTAGCTTCAAAGTTGTGCAAGGATATTCCAAAACTATTCTAAACAAGAGAGGAATCACCAGCTGAAGTAATAGGGTAGGATTAAGGTCAGCTTTGAAGAGAAGCAAAGCATGATGTCTACCAGGTGCCACTTCCCACTGTATTACCGTCTTTCTGAGCAGCCATCAGTGCGAGCGTGCTGACTGCGCGTCGTTAACCTTGCGACGAAGTGAGATGGAGAACTGCCCCCTCCTCCCAATCCCCATTCGTACATGTCCTCCTGAGATCCCTAAACCTTCCATGCATTTTCTCACCCAAGGCACCATTGTATCTAGAGATAATACAGAGTTTTTCACATTCCATGGCTGGTCTGCTTGAGTATCTCAATGTTTAACCCATGTGTTCATATTTCTCCCTTGCATTATTACCTCCACTTTACAAACAAACACCAGCAAAACAGAAGAAATCACAGAATCACAGAATGGTTGAGGTTGGAAGGGACCTCTGGAGGTCATCTGGTCCAGCCCCAGTATCCGAAATAATGAAATATTATTGGAAGTCATTGGCTGAGTAGATGATTACATCCCCGAGTCCTCAGTCACACTAATGTGAAAGCCTCTAACGCATTGTGTAACACTTAGTTTTATAACAAGTGGCTTCCCAGCGATGAATTATGAGAACAAAATGGAGATGGTTAACATCATTCTGTCCCATGGCTCCCCAAGGACTGTCCCTCTTTTCTTATGTCCCCAAACTCTCGCTCTCCTTCCTTTTCCTTCCTGCAGTACCCTTATTGTGTGCTTCCCTTCATACAGCTTCCCATATGTCCCCCTACTGCCTTAGCCTATTGAAGTGATGGGAGATGGGGAGCATAGAGGTGGGAAAGACGTGACGTGAGATGTGAGAAGGCTGTGTGAGAAAGAGAGACTTGTAGTATTTCCTGAAAGTGATGGCTTCAAGTTGCATCAGGGGAGGTTTAGATTGGATATGAGGAATAATTTCTTTCCTGAAAGAGCAGTCAGGCATTGGACCAGGCTGCCCAGGGCAGTGGTGGAGTCCCCATCCCTGGAGGGGTTCAAAAAACGTGTAGATGTGGCACTTGGGGACATGGTTTATCAGGCATGGTGGTGTTGGGTTGATGGTTGGACTCAATGATCTTAGAGGTCTTTTCCAACCTTAATGATTCTATGTTTCTATGAAAGGGCTTCTTCTTGGAACTGGAAAGTAGAAGGATGGTGGAGCAGAGCTCCCTCCTGGCAAGAATCATGCTCCATCTGAGCACCGAGAGTTGTTCTACTGATAACAGAGGGGCAAAACAGGCCAGAGTGATGAGATAAAATGGCTGATACTGCTGTCATGCTGATGTCCGCAAATATGTCTCTCAAATAATCGGTATTCACAGCATTCTTCAGGGCTGACGAAGTAACTTTAGATGTGCAGCACTTGAGGAAACTATGAGACACTCACAGCACAAGTGAGACTAAATTGAAAAAGGCCTGTGTGGGGTCTTCTAGCCATAGGTCCTGCCTAAACAGGACAGATAAAGCTGGCATCTTTCTGTAAAAGCTTTTTGACATTCTGATGCATCCTTTTTAACTCATCAATAAAACCCTATTTATTTGATCGTTTGAATTGCCCTGAAATCCTGATTTCCCCAGAGCATCTTGCTAAGAGTGCAAAACTAAGGGGAAAAAAAAAACCAGAAAGCACTAGTTCTTTTCTCTTTAATGAGTTCATTTGCTGGTGTTCAACTCACAGATTTGCTATTAATGTTAAATTAGCTGGTTAAATTAGCTAATTATGTAAAATGTGTACAATACTCTCCATTTGGGACAACTGGCAAAGAAGGGCTACTCAGCTAAACTGGTGAAGAAACTGCTTTTTAGACAAAATGAATTAGAAACACTGCAAACATTCAGATCAGTCAGACAGTGACCTCTCTAATATCCTGATGAATGAAAAGGTCAATGCGTTTTCAAGGGAGCTGGATTAATATGCTATAAATTTTTATATTTTTAACATGCGTAGCTACATATTGTCTATATGTTTGCACTTTATACATATAAGTAAACAGGAGAGTCCCTGTTAGTCCAGTACTACAGGGCACTCAGGAATTCTGGGTTCTCTTCCCGGCTCTGCCACTACCCTGTGGCCCAAACTTGGGAAAGTGACTGCATCAGCGGACAAGGGAAGAGCTACGGATGCCGTCTATCCAGAATTCTGTAAGGTCTTTGGCACGGTCCACCACAACACCCTTCTCTCCAAATTGGAGAGATACAGGTTCGATGGGTGAACTGTTCGGTGGATGAGGAATTGGTTGGATGGTCGCACCCAGAGGGTGGTGGTCAATGGCTCGATGTCCAGATGGCAATCGGTGACAAGTGGTGTCCCTCAGGGGTCAGTACTGGTACCAGTACTGTTTAATGTCCCATCAATGATGTAGACAGTGAGATCAAGTGCACCCTCAGCAAGTCTGCAGATGAAACCAAGCTGAGTCGTGCAGTTGACACACCAGAAGGAGGGGATGCCATCCAGAGGGACCTGGACAACCTTGGCTTGAGAAGTGGGCCTGCGTGAACCTCATGAGGTTCAACAAGGCCAGATGCAAGGTCCTGCACCTGGGTTGGGGCAAACCCCGCTGTCAATACAGGCTGGGCAGAGAGTGGACTGAGAGCAGCCCTGCTGAGAAGGACTTCGGGTGCTGGGGGATGAGAAGCTCAACATGACCCAGGAATGTGCGCTGGCAGCCCAGCAGGCCAACCATGCCCTGGGCTGCATCCCCAGCAGCGTGGGCACAGGGCGAGAGAGGGGATTCTGCCCCTCTGCCCCGCTCTGCTGAGACCCCCCCAGGAGTCCTGCGTCCAGCTCTGGAGCCCTCAGCGCAGGACAGAGCTGGAGCTGTGGGAGCGGGGCCAGAGGAGGCCGCAGCAATGATGCGAGGGCTGGAACCCCTCTGCTGGGAGGAAAGGCTGGGAGAGCTGGGGCTGCTCAGCCTGGGGAAGAGAAGGCTGCGGGGAGACCT
>Ga0065711_1037281_pt1 | contig 19985 bp, 13 predicted proteins | sample Hoacrofraction12_FD_59098 | JGI IMG/M metagenome (GOLD analysis project Ga0065711, IMG submission 59098) | Hoatzin crop microbial communities from Cojedes, Venezuela - Epithelial fraction 12 v2 (version 2) | ecosystem: Host-associated > Birds > Digestive system > Esophagus > Crop | place... | reverse complement strand
GCAGTGACAGGACGAGGGGTAATGGTTTTAAACTAAAACAGGGTAGGTTTAGGCTGGATATAAGGAAGAAATTCTTCACAATGAGGGTGGTGAAACACTGGAACGGGTTGCCCAGAGAGGTAGTGGGGGCCCCATCTCTGGAAACATTCAAGACCAGGTTGGACAGGGCTCTGAGCAACCTGATCTAGTTAGCGGTGTCCCTGCTCGCTGCAGGGTGGTTGAACTAGATGACCTCTAGGGGTCCCTTCTGACCCAAAACTTTCTATGATTCTATCATCAAGCCCAACCGTCAACCCAACAACACCATGTCTACTAAACCATATCCCGAAGTGCACATCTGTACGTTTTTTGAACACCTCCAGGGATGGTGACTCAACCACCTCCCTGGGCAGCCTGTTCCAGTGCCTGACCAATCTTTCAGTAAAGAAATTTTTCCTAATATCCAATCCAAACCTCCCCTGATGCAACTTGAGACCATTTCCTCTTGTCCTATCAGTAGTTGCTTGGGAGAAGAGACCAACACGCTCCTCACTACAACCTCCTTTCAGGCAGTTGTAGAGAGCGATAAGGCCCCCCCTCAGCCTCTTCTTCTCCAGAATAAACAGGCCCGGTTTCCTCAGCCACTTTCATTTTCATTTTGGCTCAGAGAGCAACTTTAACTCTTTGGTCTGGTTGTCTTTTCAATGTTCTGTGAGGGACAAAAAGGTTAGTGGGGGGCAGGCCTGATCCCACCATTGTTGAGGTCAATAGCAAATAGCCTGCTCAAAGAAACTGTTGTGACTATGGGTATTCCTATCGACCTCTGTGCATTTTGGACTGGCCTCATGAGAGTGGGAGCAGGTCCATAGCAGAAGAAGAGCAAAAAGAGCAGAAAAACAATTTTCATCTTGACTTGAAGATTAGAATAAGGACTTTGAAACCTGGAAACAGCCCCTAAAGGAACAGGAAGGCATTCCCTCAAAGCATATCATATCACCCAGCAGGTCTACAGATCACCTGGCAGAGGACTTTTATCTTTGCTGAACTTCATCACCATTGTTTTTTGAATATCTTGCTCCAGGAACAGAGACCACAGGCCCATCTTCTGGCACCTGCTCTTTATACAGCGCATGGAAACTGTCAGGTGTCCAAGCATGTGAACTGTGTAGGAATGTCCAAGCCTGCTGAAAGCTGTGGCCAGTTGCCTGGGGCTGTAGGAGGTAATGCAAATATGTCAGAAGCAACTGCAGGCTGCCAGCTGTAGCACGAAGAAGTGAGAGGAAATAGTGAGGTCCCAGAAGGGATATGGTTAAGGTGAGGAGAAAGAGGGAGATCTGCAGCTTGAATAACTGTGAGTCCTGGTCCCTCAAACCCAGTTCCTGCAACTCTGGCAGATCCCAGTAGTCTTCCTGCATCCTGCCATCAGTCTTTCTCACACAAGCCCTATCCAGCCCTTGAAATACTGATGACTGCTTCTGCCCCTTCTGTGGGCCTTAACCTACTCCATTGTAACAGCAAAATTTAATTTTGCGAGCAATACTGAAGCCTGGAATCACCGGTGAGTCATTTGACAAGAAAATGTGAGGAACAGCAGTACAAAAATGAGTCTGTGGCTGGTCTGGAGTATTTCTGGGGTAGGAATTCATTGTTTAAATTATCAGGAATTTAATTATGTTTGTCGGTGTTTTCTTAATTTGTTGGGATGGAAAGGAAGAGCATTCTGCTATTTGTGCAATGGCCCTATGACTGCACACGCTCCCTGCGAGCAGGCAGCCATCTCCAGGTGCTTCTGCTGTCCCAGCAGCGCAGCCCTGCCTACCCATCCAAGAAGAGAGGGCAGCGAAGAAATTGGGCTGCATCTTCTCTCGGATGATTATTTATGTATTTTATATTTTCACATGTATTCGGATGAAGGTCTAGATGACAGGTCTTGTATTTTCTGGCCCCAGCCCTTTGCACTGTTAGGAAAATGTAAGCACCACTGCTGTCTTCTGCCTTTCGTTTTCCTCCTTTTTTTGAGCTTGGTGCTGTCCATGCTTGTGGGTGTGCACCGAGTACATCTCCTAGATTAGCAGATGGCCATGGGTGCCTGAACTTATGAATCTGAGCTGGACTTGGCATGCACTTGCATACACAGCTGAGGAAAGACAACAAATACACAACAGCAAGCTCAAACCTCCCCAGTAATTTTTCTGGGGAAAACAGATGTTCTCAGGTACCATTAGGTATGGCGGGTATTACGATGAAAATTATTTTGTAGCTTTCACGCTTGGAATCTGACGAAATTTTACCTGTGTAGTGGTTTAACCCAGCAGTTGGCAGCTAGGACCAGACACCCGCTCTCTCACCCCTCCCCTTCCCCCAAAGCAGGATGGGGAGGAGACTGGACAAAAGGTAAAACTCATGGGTTGACATAAGGGCAGGTTAATAGAACAACAAAGGAAAATACTACTACTACTAATAATAATCAATGTGCAAATCAGATGATACACAATACAATACAACTTTTTTTGTCACAGCCTGATGACCAATTGCATAGTCAATCCCTGAGCAGTGATCAAGGAACTTGTGGATTTCACGAATTTTGTGAACTTCCAAAAAAAGACCAAACTCACAGAAAATTTGGGGAAAAGGAGGGGAAAAAAAAAAAGATTTCCTGCCCCCTATCCAACCCCCATTCATAAACCGAGCATGATGTCCATGGTATGAAATATTCCTACTGGCCAGCTTGGGCTGGCTGCCTGGCTCTGCGCCCTCCCAGCTCCTGCACACCTGCTCATCAGCTGAACACGGGAGACTGGGAAAAGTCCTGCATTTCATAGCAACAACTGAAAACATCAGTGTTATATGAACATTCTTCTCCTACTAAATCCAAAACAGAGCAGCTACTGTGAGGAAAATTAACTCTGTCCCAGCCGAAACGATGACATCCTGATTTCAACTTTGAATACCTAGGTGCTTTTTTCCGCCCCCCAAAATATGGGCAGATAAAGTATGTCTTGGAGAAAACTGAGGCACATATAAATACTACATTCACATTTTTATAGAATGTTTCATGTTAGAAATTGGTTCTCAGATATATAGATGGACTTTTTTTTACCTTCCTTTTCATTAAAAGTGTATTAGGATCCAGTAGGAGCTAATGATGTAATAGGCATTGAATTTTGCAAATTAGTGAATATAAAAACTCAATTTTTTTCAAGAAAGAAAAAATAATGCAATTCAAAATGTATTTTAGTTCTTTTTTTGACAAATGTAGATTAATATTGTATTAAAGGCTTCCTAGAATGCTAATAATATTGTTTGATAAATTTCAGTAAATCTTGAGATTCTTCTGGTAGCGTACAGTAAATTGCAAATCTCATTATGCCAGTCTTTAGAAATCCTTTCTGAGAGGAAAGTAGATGGAGATTATAATGCAAATTGTGGAATACAAACTAAATATTAGCTAGTAAGGTGCTGTTCTGTTTGGATTTTATGATTCTTATTTTCTCGGATTAGATAAACTGCTGCATTCATTTTGAAAATAAACAGTGTTATGGAGTTTCTGTCCCTATAGTATATTAGGTTAAAGTGCTAATTTTTTTTTTTTAATAATTCGTGGGCTTGTTTAATATGATTTCATTTATATGTGGAGATATGGAATAGTGCTCTCCTTCACTCTTCCTTCCTGCTCTGCAGTGACTGCTTACTCTAGAGAGTGAAAGGAAAGGTGATTTGAACGGATGTGGCATGGCTTTCTGGGTTCCCTGGCACCTCTTGTGGCCTTCATTTCTCTAGACTGGTCATGACATTCCTATTGAGCTGTCCTCCCATCTTTCCCCGAAGTGATGATGCTCACAACTGCTTTGACACCCTTTCGTGACAACGCGGTTGTCAGAAGCATAATTTTTCTTCGGCTTATGCAGTACATAATGAAACTGTCTTTATGTCCAGGGTGGGTTCCCATGGCAACAGCAATGTGTTCACTGAAAGGTTAATTACAGTCATGTTGGTAAACGAAGTGCTTCAGGGAGCTGGAGCTGCGTGGTGACTAATCCCATCTACCTGTGCCTGCCACTGAGGCAATGCTTGATTTGGGAAAGAGCATCATTCCCTACTTTTTTCAGTTACGCAGCCCATTTACAACAGTCAGCGCAAAGCGCATGTGATCACTCTTGTTTCAGTCAGATTCAGACTCATGACACAGTCCAGGGGGCTGCTCTGCCAACAGCCAGTCCTGCAGGGCTGGGGGCGGCCAGCACCTCTGAAGCACCTTACCGGGTAGTTCCCTTGGCCAGCCTGGGAATCTGACAGCAAAAGTTTTTCACTTCTAACTGGGTGTTTTGTGAAGGTTTTCTCTGGTTTCGTCAGAGCAGAAATGTAATGTCAAAATTCGTAACTATTCTTGAAAACAGATGAACAAGGAGGTAGCAGCCAGTGCGTTATCCCCTCCTCCTTGTCTGACCCCACCACTAGAAGTCTGTAAGGAACTGGTACACAGAGTGAAAAGTTTCAGACCAAATCCTTATAGACTTAATAGAATCCATTTTATTGGTATCTGAGAACAGATAGGAGAAAATGTAATCTCTGCATTAGCCCTACAAATGTATGATGAATATATTGAGAGAAAACTCCTCTGCAACACCATGGGGGGAAATCTGCAGCTGTCATCTTCAAGATGTAACTAAACTTTTCAAGGACAAACAAAGGGGACTGAATCATCAGCTGAAGTTTAATAAATACATCTTATATTTCAGTTAGTTTTTCCAGTTTCACTGCTTTAGTATCATAGAATGTCTTGAGTTGAAAGGGACCCATGAGGATCATTAAGTCCAACTCCCTGCTCCTCCTAGGACTGCTTGTATCCTTGGTACTACCTGTAACCAAAGATCCTCAGTATCTTTGTTATGCTGGTCACCATATTAAATTTCTACAATTCTCTTTTCAAAGCAAAGACAGATTCAGTAATTTCTTGCTTTCATAATGTAAAATGTAGGTAAAATCCTTAGTAAAGTGACTTGAGTAAAGCCACAGTAATAGCGGTAATAGCCACCCTGAGAAAGTATTCAGGTGAGGCAGTAGGATACTATTCTACCATTTAGTCTCAGCTTGGGTGATAACAGAGGCATGTATGTTGCAGGATTTGTACACGTTGCTACCTACCTTTTGTCAGGCAATGACTTTATTTACAAAGAAATGTGTTTAGGTGTGGAATGAAAAGCAAATATAGTTGAGCCAACAAAATGTGTACTGAGCTTTACCATGCTTTTATCCATCCTCTTTTTCTTTCTTTACCTAGTTTGATTTTATGCCCTTCAGAATAGTGTGTCTGTCTGCAGGGAGTACATTACTGTTTCTTTTTGACACTGCACAAGTGGTAAATACTATTAAAGTTTCACCTGACCTGCAGTGAGAAGTCACGGGTGCTGGGTTGGAGACATTTACTAAGTAGAATAACGTATAAGACAATTGGAATTTTAGACTTGGGAAGACTGTAATCACAATTTGTTAATGCATTTGAAGATTTCCTTCTGGAAATAATTTCCTTCTGAGAAGGTGCAGAATGTTTAAATTGGATGCACAGAAAGGTTTGATTTTCAGGGTTTTTTTCTACAAGGAAAACTGTTTTTTAGAGATCAGTTTTTTAAATGTATCTATTATGAAATGATATGGCTTGGTGCTTATTTCTTTAGTCCAAGCTTAGATCATTCCAGTGATGGATGCAGAATAGTTAGATATCCTGTTTCTAGTGAGATTGAAGCCGTGTGATAGCTGCTCATCAGCAGGGATAGCAAGCAATACGTTTGAAGGACGTGATGGAGGTCACTTTTTAAAAAATCTGTCTAAGTTCAGTCAACATTTTTGTGTAGCCACTTAATTTACACTGTAGTGTTTGAGTTTGTTTAGTCTGGAAAAAAAATGCAGAGAATTAGTGAGAGGTAGATGTAGGGATTTTTAAAATTTTATCTCATTTTTCCCAATGCACTGTCTCTTTGCAGAGAACAAAGTAAGCCAAGTAGAGAACCACAGAAATGTGCAGGAACTGGATGGGCAGTTGCTGTTATCAGTAATAATCTACAATATTATCTAAAATAATATGCAATAGTCACGCTGCAGATAACCATCCTGGCAGGGTGCTCTCATCCCTTAGAGAATGGAATCAGTCTGATCTTTGTGGGGACAAGGAGGTGAATAGTAATAAATATGGCATCTGCATGTGAAAAAACATGTGAATGAAATAATGCCATTCCCCAGTTTTAGTTCAGTATCTGGAAAAGCAATGTAAAAGCTGCATTGAAACAACATGGGGAAAGCACGCCATGGGTTACAACTTTGTGTGTATAATGTAGATGTAGTGTTGAAGTAATGCTTTTGGACAGCGAAACCAGTATGTAGCAATTTGTGTATGGTCTATCTAACAGTGATTTTGTTTCCAAAAACTTACAAAGGTTCCTCGGGGGGACAGGAGATGTCCAGCAGAAAAAAAGAGCGCTATAGCTGTGTGCTGTTGTGATGATAGTGACTTCAAAGGCAGGGACCTGTGTCAGCTGATTTTGACCCAAAGCTCCACTTGCCTTAGTAAGGTTTAGTCTCCAGACTTGTATGTAAAGTCTAGAAAATGGCCAGAGAAGTACATATGTTTATGCAAAAGACTTCAATGTTGGCTGCTAAGTGGCTGGACTGCTGCCATCTTTGGGTAATCTACTACAATAGCATATGTTGGCAAGAAAACATATTTATGTAAATGACCAATTTGTAGACAAGGAATGTTGAGTGGGATTTGTCTTGTTTGAGCATGCCTGGTGTTAGAAGACTGGATGATTAGCCTTGTCGATAGTAATTACTCCTCCTTCCTCCAGCCCTTGCAGGGGAAGAATGATACCCCAAGCACTTTGCTTCTCACCGACTGCTGCTATGTGATGATAGCTTTGGCTCAATCAAACCTTAATTAAAATGTTATTGATAATTTGTCTACAAAGAAACACTTGCTCACTTAATAGGAGGTCAAATCATGTCATCACTTAGCTTAATCAGCTAAAACTTTAATAGAAAGTAACTAAAATTTACCTTGGTCTTTTTGATTTACTGTGGAAATGTTCACCAGTAGGTTTTCACCCTGTTGATTTCTATATGTGGAACTAACTGATGACAGCAAAGAGTACAGTATGATATGCAAGGACATCCAGGGATGGCATGCAAAAAAGATGTGTATGTAAAGATAATGCTTTACAAGTAAGATAACATATCAATTGCAATATTATGCATGTTTTTAAATAAGTAGTAGATACATGTAGATGTCATATATGCAAGTAGTAGTAGCAGATATGTTAACAGGTACAAGAAAGTATCTTTAAATCAGCTAGATGTATGCAGTGAGTCAACTTTTATGCACCAGATATGAACTTAAAATGCTGCTGTTTTCATTAAGTTGCCTAGCTAGCGCTTGATATTGGTAGTGTGTATGTATATGAAAATGTATACATAACAATATTTATCTATATATGTATCTTAAAATTATATTTGGGTCATATAAGAGAAGAAATTTGTTATTCTCTGAGAGTGATCAGATGTTTAGCCAAGAAATCCTGTAGCTTTGGCCCCCGACAGTTGAGTTCCACTTCAGAGAACGTTGCCGTTAGGTATGTACCTGAAGGGAATGTACCTTGGCAAAAAGATTAGTGTGTGGAATGGTGTCAATAAAGACCATGGTTTTTGTATTAGCTATAATTTTTATATACACTTGTTTTGATTTCTAGTTGGAAAAATCCGTTGAAGAGAACCTGTCATTGACAGGTCAAAGACAATCCCAGTCAAAGACAGACCCAGTCTGACTTTGGCTTAATCTTTCAACAAATGTGTGATCAAGTATCTTTGCTGGATATATTTTGGTAAACTGTGACTAGTTTTTGTTCAGTATTTACTGATCTTTCTTTAAATATGCAACAAGCATGTGTATAGGATGTTGTCTCCACTTGCTTTTTCAGTGTGTTTTAGCATTATATTATAACTACTTTATGGATTTCTGTATTTCAGTGTTTTTGTTCTGAGACTAAAAGGCAATGTATACTTTTAAACAACCAGGTAAGAGCAGTAGCTTGATTATGAGCTTGATGGAGCTAGTGAGTTTGGTTCTGTAAGAAATCGTTAAGTAAAATCTGACTCTGAAAGGTATTGAACCTGCAAGAGAATATTTTATAGCACACTCTAAAATTTTTTTCCACTACATGCACATGAAGGAGTGACTGAGTTAACTGGGTTTGTCGATGTACAACCTTATGTGTGTAACTTTTGGGACGGGGGAAAGGCTAAACTAGTGTGTTAACTTTGAATGAAGTTCTTTCAAAGCATATAAGCACTTTCAAAAGCAAAACAGTTGTGCCCAGGAAAAGCATTGGCTTGCCTGTGGTCTGGGACATCATTACCGATCATTCATGCCGTGTTGATTATAGAATTTTTCCAAATGTTGTTTGGGAAGGCAGAGTTCTCAATTTGTAAAGTCATTTTGCTCTTTGGCCTCCATCTTCACATCAAAGTCTAAACATTCTGATTGCTTTCATGATTGAGGCAAATCTCTGTGGGAGTAGATTCATTGCAGTATACATCTAGCAGATAGGGTGGGGATTTTCTTTTCTCTCATAAGTAGATTATGTAAAAGCTAGCATATATTGAGTCTCATTAGAGTTGGATATAGGAAGGCATTTTCTTCATTCTCTTTTCACCAATAATTAGCATAAAACGCTACTCCATGCTCCAATATGCTTTTGTGATCTTTTTTTCGTTGCTGACATAACTCAAATACACTTTACGCTTAAATGGTGCTCTACATTATCAGTATTCTACAAATCATTAACAGTCCTTGTCATTCCCCTTTCGTTTTTGCGATGAGAAAGATATTATCATCATAATCTTTACAGAAAAGTCAGACAGACAGGAAAGTGAAGAGGCTTCTTCATCATGATGCACTGGCGGGGAGTCAGCCCTGGATAATGCCGATGCCCAGAGTAGAGCGGGTGTCACTAGGGTACAGTTCTGATTACTGAACCGTGCTGTCTTGCTGGGACGAGAGGTAAGAAAGGATTATATAAGAAGTGCTAGGTGGCTGGAGGCAGCTACACGAGGAAATGAGGCAGTATTTATTGCAAGATGCGTATAGCTGTTGTATTTCCTTGCCAGTGAAGTGAAAGCATAAATATTCAGCCAGATATCTAATTATTTCTGTCCAGTTAAGGGGACTATGCAATCCGTTGGGAGCTAAATCTCTGTGAAGAGAACAGCCATTTTTAGTTGCAAGACAGCTTCCCTCTCATGTTTTGTTGTTTTATACAGGGTATACATGAGGCACAGCCATCAGATTTCTGTAATTCCTCATCATGCTAGTCCTATTTTCTTACTTTGAATCTACCCAGTAGGTGACCAGTTTCCAATTAAATTTTTTGGAAGTGGTTTTGTTTCACTTTTAGTGTGACTCACTTTTTAAGTAAGAAATTGATTTGCACACCAAACATAGAATAGCATAGATTATTTCAGTTGGAAGGGACGTACAATGACTATCTAGTCCACCTGCCTGACCACTTCAGGGCTGACCAAAAGTTAAAACATCTTGTTAAGGGCATTGTCCAAATGCCTTTTAAACAGACAGGCTTGAGGCATCGACACCCTCTCTAGCAAGCCTGTCCCAGTGTTTGACCATCCTCTTAGTACAGAAATGCTTCATGGTATCCAGTCTGAACCTCCCCTGGTGCAGCTCTGAACCATTCCCAAGCATCCTATCTCTGGATCCCAGGGAGGAGAGCTCAGCACCTCCCTCTCCACGTCCCCTCCTCAGGAAGCTGCAGAGAGCAATGAGGTTGGCCCTCAGCCTCCTTCTCTCCAAACCAGGCAAGCCCAGAGCCCTTGGCCCCCCCTCGCAGGACATTCCCTCCACCCCTTTTCCCAGCTCTGTTGGCCTCCTCTGGGCGCTTTTTCAAAGACACTTATTTTGTGACTCTAGCGAAGTCCTGTTTGAGGAGGTTTCTTCTGATTCACACTAGCCTGCAGTCTGTTGTTGTGTTACAGTGAATATTTTTGGCACTGATAAAGACTAATGATACATGGAAATCAAGCACTAGAAGTTAGGTTAAAAAGTAAATGTTTTGTTTCTTTCTGTCTTCTGCATTTTGGATATGGCACATTCTGGTTTTTTCTATTCATGTGTGTAAGCGAAGGATAGGTGAAAACAAGTGTGACTTTAGGGATTGTACAGTTGTGGATTTTGGACTAAGAAACGATGAAATTCCTTTACTCAAGACATGGGTCATGAAATGGACTCATTTCCCTCTACTGTCTGCAGTAGAGAGCAAAAAGCATCATAAATAATATGATAATGATAAATAATAATAAAAAGCAAAAGCATCATAAATAATAAGTCTCAGAAACTAGTAATCTTTCAAATTTTTTTTCCTTAGGAAATGCCATTGTTTTGCCATTAATATAGTATCTTATTTTGTATCAACTACATTACTTATAATGTAAAACTATGTTATGTATAAAGATAGCTTAGCATAAATGCTTCCTGTTTAGCCTACTACTTTGAGATACTGTATTATTACTGACACATTAGTGTTTTAACATAGTTTGACCAATATGACTTAAAAACAAATTTCATGAAGCTACAGGATGTACCTTTCTGTCAAAGAGAAGTCTCTCAATCATGTATCATATTAAGAGAGAAGCTGAATGGCATTTTAAAGTTGTGTACAGTGTCTAAGGACTTTGTATACTGAAATTTTTGTCCCCCCCAAAATTACCCAGCTGAAATTCTTCCCAATCCCTGCATGGTATGTAGCTGTAGTTGTCAGCTGATACATCATCCAACTGGTTGAAAGGCTTGGATGTGTGTGAAAAGTTGAGTGATTAAATAAAATAGAACCTCCTGCTTCCATAGTTTGAGGTCAAAACAGAGTTGCCTAAAATTGTGACCGTGGATTTGTCCCAGGATGGCAACTCATGCTGTATGTCAAGGTCATCCAATCTGCCAAATTTCTGGTATAGTGTAATGAATCATTTGTTATGTGACAGGCTGTGAGAATAAAAACTTCGACCAGGATCTGCAGGGGGAGAAACCAGTATATTTATTCAAGTAGTGATCGTATTTGTTTTTATTGGCTGCTCAGGGTTGGCACTTGTATTTATCTATGTTTGCAATACAGTGTTTAACTTGCAAATGACATATAGAGGTTTTTCAGTAACTTTTGTAATACTTTTTGTTCAGCCTTGTGTTCTTGTTCTAATAGGCACATTCTTTCCCAATGAATCTTCCAACAGAAGGGTTTTTACAGCAGTGTTTTCACGCCTGAGCCACTTATCTATAGTAGAACTGTGTACTGTAGAAACTTCAAAATTTCCTGAATTAATCATCACTGAAAGAGAAGGGCATGAAAAATTGGTGCAGTAACAGCAGTGGAAGAAGCATGTAGCAGCAGATGGGCTTTTCTTGTGCTCGTCTTGAAAAGGTGTTTGATTTTCCATCAAATATTTGTTTCCTTTTCAAAGCTGGCCCCTATTTGAAAGTTTGTTTTACATAATTGATTTGTTGGCAGGGAAACCCATAGATGACATGTCCAATGTATACTGCAGGCATCTGTTCTTTAATACGAAGTCCTGCTAGAACATTTGAAAGCCTTTCAACTACCAATGGCTGTATGAGTTTTCAAGAGAACTTTTCACTTTGAACCTGGGCTCAGATTATCTCTGTCCAATCATTTTGGTTCGTTAATTCCGAACAAAGCATTGGTGAAATACACGAGTACAGTGCTACTTAGTTTAATGATACTTACTCATCAAAGTTTTCCTTTTTCCATATACTGACATGTAAAGAGTCACAGTGGCCTACATCAAGATGGCCGCGTTTCCTTTGCATAACATGATTTTTGGAGTTTGTGGCAGCTGTTTGGTCATTTGACAAATAAAAGCTGAATTTTCATATGGAACCTGAAGAATTTAACTATGTTGGGCACAAAGTGATATACCTTACCGAGCAGAATCAATGTATCTCTTTGTGCCTTTTAAGATAAGATCGTGGTTTAACTGGGTTTTTAATTTAGTGATACGCTTTTTAATTTTAAGGTTTCCTATGACTGGTTGTTTGGAGGAAGAAAAAAATACCTGAACAAAAAACAACCAACACAAAGGAAAAAAAATGAGAAATGGCCTGTATATTAGGACTTGATTACTGTAAATATTAGGTTCATTTTGAGTTTTAAAAACTTCATTAAATAATCAGAGTAGATATAGCATTGAGTCACCCTGTTTGATTTTTCTGTTGCTCATCTTAATTAACCATAACAAGGAGAATTTTTTAAAGTGACTAAATGACTTGGAAGAACATGTAGCAGTGAAAATGGTGTTCTTGGATACCTCTAAAAATATTGTATCCTGTGTTTATATAATCTTTCATAATGATGAACTTTACAAATGCATAGGACAAAACATGCTACAATCAAATCAAGCACTCTGATGCATTCACTAATGATTTTGATAAAATTTTCATTTTCAGAGCATAAGCATTGCTTTAAAAACATTAAAAATATTAAAAATCGGTTAATGAAATCACAAGGAGCCTTGAACATTTTGTCCTCTCTAGGAGATTTGCTGTAACAGTCTGTCGGTTGTAAGCAGAACCAGGAAGAATGATTTAAACAGCCAGAGAAGCTGGAACATGCGTAAATAATGGAGAGAATGGAATTGACCTTGACTGAAGTTTGGGTTGCTATATGGTCTTAAGTTAAACAGAATCTTGTGTTTTGCTTTACTTATCTGTTTTATGACAGCCTGATACGAAGCTGAATCTACCCATATCCTCCACTGAGTTTTGAATAGGTTTCACATGAATCTCCCTTAATTATATGAAGGTTAATAAGTTAATGTTTGTGCAGAGCATAGAAAATGTAAGGTATTCCCTACCCAGGGAATATGTAGAGTTTAGAAGCGGTTGTAGTCCAGGCATAGACGGAGAGAAGGGAGTGTGAAAGGTTGAGGCAAGCTACATATCTACACAACTGTGACTGTCATGTGATTCAGGAATATATACCACTGTGTGTAATGATAATTGAAGGGCTTATAGCATCTTTAATCTTCCTTATCCAATAAATATATCCTAACTGAAAAAAACCTTCCAAAAAATTTGATGAGCAGCAGCCTCTGAGAGGACAACAATTTCATGCTCCTTGTACCCCATGAGTACGGTTTTAATCTTCTTTAATGAGAATGAACTGTTTCTTGGGAAAAAAAAGGTTTTTTTTGAGCAAATGTATAGACAAGATATTGTTGAACTATGCTAAGTATTAGGAATTAAAGGTGAATGCTTCTATCTGCTTCTAGGCTAACCAGTGACAGTAGCATGTGGATTTTGTCTAAGCTAGTCTAGACAGGCAGAAGACTGGATTATTTGCAAGCATGTCCAAAGACTAGCTGTAAGAGTAAGGTGACATCACAGAGTGAGACACTTTCAGGTTCGATCTTGTAAAAGACAGTTTATTGCATAAGTTAAATATAGCCCCATTTCTAGGGGTTCCCAGTCATAATGTTCTGTGCAGCCTGCTGCAGGTGACTCTGCTTCAGCAGGGGACTTTGACTAGATGACCCACAGAGGTCCCTTCCAACCCCTACCATTCTGTGATTCTGTGATAATATGTCACCTTTGAATCTGAAGAATTGCCTTTGGCGGAGGAAGCCAAAAGGGAGGATGATGAAGACAGAAGAGGGCTGGATTTGGAGACTGTTCAGAGGAAACATGTGCTTTTGCATGGTGATGTCATGTTTGGAACAGTGAAACCAGTTTAGCAGTACTCTGGGCTTGTAGAGCAGTCCCTACGGGCCTGTAAAGAGGCAAAAAAGTGACACATTAATTTTCGCTTACTAGGGAGGACCTTTAAAGATGCTTGGCTTCCTGCTGTCTCTGCCCTTTCTGTGTAGACATTACTTTAAGGGCCTTTAACATCAGAAAAATCCATTATTTAAACAATGTTTTAATATGCTTTTGTTTGGAAGCAGAGGTAGTGTTAGACTCTGCACCAAGACCTTTCTTTTTGTTGTGCTGTTTTTTTTAAAACGAAAATTGTTGCCAAAAGCATGTTCCCTTGCTTTATTACCTGACACTTCTTTGCCTCACTTTTTCAGTAAAGTACAATTGAGATCAAAGAGGATAGTGAACTTTTGAGGTAAAAATCAGGGACAGCTTCAAGGTATGTTTCAAGCCAAAGAGGATCACTTATCTGTGCTACCAAGAGCCACGGGGCAGCTTCTGTCTCTATACATGTCTCTGCAGAAAAATTTAAAGATAACCAAAGATGCTGAGAAGCATTCTTTTAATCCTGCCTCTTACACCAGAAATTTCTGAGAATCGAGCAGAAGAGCTTAGAGAACATGCTGAAGTGCTGTAATAAATGAACATATTTGGCTGTAGATAAAGTCGGCTGGACACATCTCCCTCCAGAGATGAATAATGCAGCCCTATGTGGCAGCCAGAGGGACCAGCTGAGAGTGATACGAGCTGCTTGCAGCCCCCAGGAGCTATTAACAATTGCATTTAATGCTTATGGAGCACTTCTGCAATGTTTAACTGGATTACTGGAGGCTTGTAACTTAAAGGATTCTGGTGACTTATAACAAGAATAGCTGAAATCCATTAAAATAACAAATGCCCACAAAAATCTCTGTGTTCCCTGCCTAAACCTCCAGCTCTGTAACAAGAGCATACTAAAGAACAAATACAGCTGGCAGGCAGGAACATCCTCCTATGTAAGGACATACCCTAGGACAGGAGCACTCAAACAGGGACAAAGGTAGACGTGAGTCTTCTCAAACCTGAACTTCACCAAATGTAGCTTGTTACATGTGAAGTATGTACCAGGTCACATAAACAGCAATCAAACGAAAACTAGAGATGGCATCATGTTGATAGCAATGGTAGCTAAAAGGTTTTTTCAACTTGACAGTAATAAATTAAACTGTGTTCTTGCTAGCCAAAATGTGATCTGACCCTAACATGTCTGTAAAAGTGCCAGCAAGGAAGACATAAAATAAAGCTGAAATAAAGTCAGTCCCTGTGAAAGGAGGAATATGTTGCAGTCTGTGAAGTGGGGAAGAGCAGCTAAAAATTTACTCTTTCCTTATGTGGAAGTGAAGAAGTTGGTAGAGGGTTCTGGTAGTGTGAAACAAGAGTCCTCCCCCTGGGTTCCGTCTCAGCAGAAGGAGCAAAGAGGAAGGTCAGTTGTGTGCAAAACACCAAGCAACAGCATCCCAAACAAACCTCCCATTAGGATCAGCTGCGAACTAGATAGTAAGGGTTTGGAAGCAAATCCTACCAGCCAGCTTTCATAACCCATTAATGGCAATGCGTTATTGCCAGCAGCTACCATGCCATAAGAAAACAAAATGCACAGATGCCAAAAATGTGGGATCGTGCTCTGTGTGTGTTGTCAAAGGGGTGATCCAAGTATTTGTGGTTGTCATTAAAGTTGCCTAGTATTTCCTAATACCAAACTTACTTTTCAGTTGCTTATAACTCTGCCTGGCTTTAGTTTGGTGAAGTTTAGACTGAGTTTTTGTTTTACATATCTGCTATATGATTGTTTTAATTTACTGTGAAAGTTCTATCATTTTGTTGTAACGTTAGGTGGTAAATGGCCTTTGAAGATTAGGTATACATCTTTTGGTAGTGAATGAAGAAGGCGGGTTGGAACTATGTGCAAGAAGGAATGGAACGTATGCTCAAAGACTCATTAGTAATATATACCCAAGAAGCTGAGCTGAGGTTGTGCAAGCAATGTCCGTGTAAGTTTTGGCAATTACAGCTCCAGCATTTCTGGCCTCTGGGACAGGAGTGCTGGAGTATTAAGAGCTCAGAGCAGATGTCTGTGCGGTCCCTTATGAATTCAGCTCTGGCTTTGTCCCACAGGAACAATCAGTTATTTCTGAGCCTTGTTCCCCAAGCACATGAATCCTGAAGGCCTCTATCAGGTGAAGTGCAACACTGCCTGAGATAGCCATGAGGCATTCTCTGTTGCTTGGAGTGCTGGAGAAGGCAGTGCCGAATCCCATGGGTCTCTTCCTCATGTACTGCATGTGCTTCACCCTCCCGTGCACATGTGGCAATAGCAGTATCATATGCTTTTCCTTCTCCCTCCTTGCTCCCATTTCCAAAATTGGAGACTTTAATGTTGTTTCAGGCTGTTTTCTGGAGATTTTGTCCCTTGCTGAACCATTTTGACACGGACAATTATATGGTATACATGTTACCTCTTTACTCTTTCCCATGAAGTGAAAATAGGTGTGGGTTTGTTGTGAACAAATAATATGTTGGAGCCCAGTTTCAATGACTTGACTCGGATACACTCGTATCTAGCTCCAGAAGCAGCCCTACTGGATTCATTTGGTCTGCCCACAGAGCAAGAGGTCTCTCACCATGAGTAAATGTAGAGACATGGTTCTCTAGCACTAGAACAGACAGAAGATAAGGCAAGAAAAAAAAATCAAGTCTGTGTTATTTGTTTTTAATTTTGACGTCTAGTAAGTTCTGTTAAAGCTAGTAGGAATTTGTAGGAATGTGAAGGGAATAAATACTGAGGTAGCATATCAAGATTTGGCTTCTCTTGGTAAGCGGGAAAAGAGATAGTTTGCTAATAGCTCAGCACACTACAAATATAGCAATGCACAAGCTGTGTGTGCCGTTATGTGCATGGTTGACCAAACAAATATAATTGTGCTCAGTCAGCCTGATGCAATGGTGACACATGATGTGTTCCTTCCCAGCAAGACATGATGTGCAGTTTCATCATGCCATGTTGCATGGACCAGTAATCAACTTAGAAATGCTTGTGGTAGAGGAAATCAGGAGGCTCTGTTGTAAATACTAAGGAAAATATACTGTGGCTGTATTTTTCTTGAGGTTTGTGCATCTGTTTTTCTGTCAGCTGAAACATGTTTCATTTTTTAAACTTCAAATCACGATCCAATCCAATATGCATTCTCAATTAATCTTAATCCTAGAATTTTCTACTCTTTGTTCTTGATTTCTTTTTTTTTCCTCCTGAACATGTATGAACCAGATGATAATATTTCATTTTCAATAACAGACTTCAGTGACTTTATTCGTATTTTTGGAACATGTAGGTATAAAAGTTTTTAGAGCTCAATGATCACAAAACTCTAACCTATGTTCTTAGTAATGATGAAGATTTAGTGGTTGTTCCTGTAGACATCCAGTTAAATGTCTGTGTCTACTTGCATGCATATTTATATATGCAACTTCTTAAAAATTAGGTCATTCATAATTTTGCTTACTCTGCCACTGACAAGATGGTCATTCATCTTAATGTTTCAAGACCATGCTTGCCAGTATGCCCTTTTGTATAATATAATTAGCGAGTTTATGGCTACAGAAACACTTCTGTCCTCAGATAGCTGGGAAAGTTGATTATTTGTAGATGATGCAGGCAGTGCTTCGGAAGCGTGAGCACCTAGTTATTTCTGTGCTGAACTTGAGTTTTGGAAGCATATCTGTCCATTGGGGGCTAGTTCTTTGGAGAACCATAATTTGCTTGGTTTTGTTTTTTTGGGGTTTTTTTGCATGGAAAAAAGGTGCAGAAAAGTAGCGTTGTCGTGCCATAGTCCATAAGCAAGCTGAAAAAAGGGCTGGAATCCTATTGTGTTTTCTTTATAACTAGAGGAATTCTGGAAAAAGGCTTAAAATAATGCGTATTTATTGAAGACTCTTTCTTACTGTAAAACTTTGTTTGCAAGAAGTCAACAAGCTCCAAGACTTGTATTTTGCCTATTTTTCTAAGCGAAGTAAGTTGGCCCAAATATCACACAAAGATGTTTTCAAAATGCTAAGAGAAGCTCATTATATGATTTTAAAGATCTGAAACATACTATACTTTCAAGATACTGTCTCTTTATGCTAAAAAGGTTTCTATTTTGTATGGGGTATTGACTTCAGTGTTAAAGTTCCTCATGTTGAAAATGTTCATAATATAGTTATTGTGGTTATTTGAATTGTATAAAATCAGATATTTCCGTTGATTCTCTGCACTGCTGCTGTGTATCAGGATAATAGATGTAATATCTATTTATCTTTCAATAATTTTTCTAGTCTGCTTATGAATATGCTGAAGCATTTTACATGTTATGCAGTTTAGTTCATTGCTTCTGAACTAATTATTATACAAATTCAACATGAAGTTCTCTGTATGTGAGGTTTTTGAACTGGTGCTATTTCTCAACTTGTTGGATGTCAGATATTTCACCTAGATATTATGGAGTGTGGTCTTCGCAGGAAATTGTTTTTACAGCAGAATTAGAAATAACAAAGAGCAACACAAGTGATACTAATGCCCAGTAACTCGGTGGAGGGTGTGCCAAAGTTAAATTTTTCAGGAGATTTTCTAGCAAGTATTTCTATTCAATGGTGGATTCTCATAGCAGAATTCATTGGGAAGCGCCTGGTGTCTTAGTTTTAATCATTTTAATCCTACTGTGAGTCTGAGGGGACATCCTGCACATTGCCAATTTTTTTTTCTACTGGTGTTCTAAAATGGTGTGAAAGTAAGGATGTACTCGGTGAGTTGCTGGTTGGTGTCAGGCCCTGGGTGTAGCTTCTATATATCAAATTATGACTTTTTCTCTGGAATGTTTTTAGGAAAAATTAGGTTTGAAGGTTTAAAATCTATTCAAAAAACACGCTTGAGCCAAAATTCATGCTTCTCTTCCATCCTCCTTTTATGAACACCTGCTGAGATAGAATTTTATTTTTATTACTTCAGTGTTTTTTTTCCTGCCACCTCGATTAAAAATCTGAAATGCAACAAATTCTTTTCTCAGAATATGTCTGCACAATATTTGGTAGTAATCATGTAATCTGTCTGATTACACAGGCTGATTACAAAAGCAGGTGTTCAGACTGATTACATAAAACAGCTTCCCTTTTGCAAATTTCTGTCATTAAGGGGTGAATTGTGCTTTCATGCTGTTTTAATTCCAAAGTCGCTGCATTAAAATTAATGGGAAGTCATTGGATTTCAACCAAGATAAGGTGTTTAGTGAACAGTTCAGATGGCAAACTCTCAGCTGTATGTATCTGGCATTGTACTGTATGAATTTTTTTTTTCCACAGGTGTTCTCCTAAAGCCAGAGAGAATGTTTTGGGGTGATTGTGCAGAGGTCATTGTCTGAGATGCAGGTTAAAGAAAGGAGCTATGTAAAGTGGGATTTTTGTTTGTTTTATAGAATAGGAATTTCAGGTCTGGGTCATATAAAGAAGTATTTATTTTTGTTGGTGTTATTAATGGCACTGACAAATTGCTTGGAAATAGGCCCCAGGCAAAATATACAGCGTACTTCAGGAGCACCATTTATTTGCCACGGCTACCTCTATAATTCCTAATGTGGGTAATGTGTTTCCTTGACAGCTGTAGACCTTTCTTCAGTTGCAATATGATTCCATTAGTGTAGAGATGCATTGAGGTTACTTGGTACTAATTGTGTCCCAATATCTCCTGATAGGACCTGCAGAATTCCTGCATTTGCCCATAGGGGATTCCTTTGCTATGATACTGAGTCGGATGGCGTTAAGTATGACTCTCGCCAGCCCCTCTCGACCTTTGGATCATTTCGCTTCATGCAATGAACTACATTTTACAGCAAAAGCAGAGCACATGCAGTGAACCCTAACCTACAAAATGAAATTGCATCGTTTTGAAGTTTCACTCTACGTAACAATGTTTTTATGTAACAACTATCTATGGGCAGCATAATACTAAAGAGATAATTAGTAGCAATCTGAGGAAAATCCAGCAAGCCAGCAAAATTATGCAAGTGTAAAAGTGGTGTTAGAAGTCAACAGTACTATCGCATGCAGTTTCAGCAGTGTTGCATGGGATCCTGGGGTGCATCAAGAAGAGTGTGGCCAGCAGGACGAGGGAGGTTCTCCTTCCCCTCTACACTGCCCTGGTGAGGCCTCATCTAGAGTACTGTGTCCAGTTCTG